>OJDQ01000158.1_pt1 | contig 35750 bp, 53 predicted proteins | sample 1592851 | NCBI WGS metagenome assembly OJDQ01 (sample SAMN05416774, study PRJEB24817) | seawater metagenome | isolation source: Sea water | place: Canada:Atlantic | collected 2013-07 | reverse complement strand
GCCATTACCATGGTTGGATGCGCTTTAAGGAGCCGGTCAGTGCCTTTAATTACACTCACCTGATCTCGTTAATTGATGCCTGGCCGCCGGCCATTATTCAACAGCTCAAACTACCGGCACCGGTAAGCACCGTGAGCTGGGATATTGAATTGGTGCAACCGCTTGTGCTGAATAGCGAAAATCCCTGGTTTGGCTACCAGGTAGATACCAAACTCGCCAATGGTGGCTATGCCCACACCGAAGCGACTATCTGGGACGATAAGGAGCGGGTAATCGCTCTCAGCCGCCAGACCATTGCAGTCTTCGATTAAGTTGTAGCGCCGTTCAGACATAAAAAAACCCGGCACAGGCCGGGTAAATTTTTAACGCACTTATTATTATTATAAAGCTAGCAAGGTAAATTGCCGGGCTTGGTCTGGCGATGCCCGCCTCCCCCGACAACCTTTAACTAATCAGTGGAGAGCTACTGCTCACTCTCCACAGGTTGGTTGGGAGGTTGATTAGTTAAATCCGTAACGAACACCCAGCGCATAGCGTGTGCCATACTGGCGGGCAAACAGGAACTGCTCCTCATAACGGCCGTAGCCTTGTTCCGTTTCATTGTTCAGGTTCAATGCATCGAAGAACACCGTGAGGTTTTCGTTGATGTCATAGTTAATGCTCATGTCCACCTGACCATAGTCTTTAAAGAACTGCGGCGGCGCATCGGCAGAGCCCTGAGCCTGACCAACACCTAACAGGTAATCATCACGCCAGGCATAAGTCACCTTCACCGACAGACCGTCTTTTTCGTAAAACGCCTGCAGGTTAGCTGAGTCACCCAAACCGGTTAAAGGCGCCTGTTGAGTAAGACTGTTCACGTCAAACTCCACATCACCGCTAACAAAGGTAGCGTTAACGTTGAAGCCGAAACCCGTTTCGCCCAACATGTGCTGTAATGCCACTTCCACACCATCAACCGATTTTGCATCGGTGTTATTTGGCTGGCTGACATTCCACACAATCAATGGATCATTGCTGTTTGGCTCAATCTGACCGTCGGCGTTGCCATGGCCATTGGCCAGCATCTGATCGAAGATCGCGGTACTGGTTGCCTGCTCACCGCGGGCTTCAATATCGGCAATCGCCTGCTGATAGCGAGGCCCATTGTAGATATCATACAAGCCATCGATGGTGGTCTCGGTAATCGTGGTCTGAATGAAGTTATCAACGTCTTTCTTAAACCATACGATTGACGCGTAACTCGCTTCACCGTAGTAGTACTCAAGGGCTAAATCGAGGTTAGTCGACTCAAACGGTAACAGGTTCGGGTTACCCTGGGAGCCCGTGCGTGAACCTGGTTTAGGGCTACCGCTCAGGGCACGGCCACCGGCTAAGAAGCCTAGTGGTGCACGTGACATGGTTTTACCCCATGACACCCGGGCCTGTAACTCGTCGGTGACATCCAGACGGAAGTCGATCGACGGCAGGAACACATCGTGTGAGCCTTCCTGGGTCAGGTAGTTGGCGGTACCACCTTCTTCGTACTGCATGATCCACTCAGAGGCTGCAACCCAGTTAACCTGCTGCTCAACACGTTGACGTACAGTACTGGTTACATCAGTTTCTTCGTAGCGGGCACCGGCAATCAGCTGCGCCGGATAATCACCAATCTCAAATTCCCATTCGGTCTGAACGTAAATACTGTTGGTCACTTCCTCTACTTCACTCTCGCCCGTAATGCCATTGAAGTAAGCATCTGGTACATAAGCGTCGCCGCCCATGACGTCTTCGGTCAGATAGGCCATTTGACGCGCCACGGCTTCGTCGAAGTCGTAGGTGTAGTAATAGTTAGGCATCAGGTTAGCGCCACCACCGGCAAACTCATCCAGGAAGCTACCAGTGTCATGACGGGTAAACATGCTATCCGGGAAGATTTCCGGGAAAGACGGATTAAAGCCCGGACCACCACGCAGACCACTCCACGCATTGGTGCCGTACATAGATTGTTCGGTACGGGCAAAACCAAATTTAACCACCGGCATCGGGATATCAAATTTAGAGTTGTACCACTCACCGTCAAACTGCAGCTGTTCTACATTCGATTCACCCGGCGAATGAATAAACTGACTGAAGTTAGAGTCGATTTCACTGGGCATTAACTCGTTGGTACCGTTTTGCCATCTGATAAAAGCAGATGGTACTTCACCGTTACGGTAGTCGTATATTTTGGTGGTTAGTTTATCTGAGCCCAGAATGATCTGGCCATTGCTGCCCATGCCAGCATCCGCACCGTTATCGATTTCGTTGCTGGAATCGTGATAATCAATGTTGAATTTCAGATCGTCAGTCACCTGCCAGTCGATATTCAGACCGATTGAGCGGGCATCTACCTCAGTAGTTTCACGGAATGCGGTAAATGAGCCATCGTTACCACCAATATCGGCGTAAATTGCCGTACCGTTTTCATCCAGCTCGTAACCGTTAATGTTACCGCCGAATTCATTCCAGATCCCCCAGCCAACACTTTCCACGCCCACTATGGCATTGGTCATGGTGTAATCGACTGTCATGGTAATGTCGTCGTTAGGCGCATACTGGAAAGTCACCTGGGCATTGGTGCGGTCGTTTTCCACATTATCGATACCGTAGTTCATATCTTTAGGGAAAAAGTGGTTACCAATACGGTTGCCTTCATCATCCACAGCGCGCGGATCGATCATGGTAGATTCGTTAAATTCCGGCAAATCCACATTCGCCTGCCAGCCCTGAATATTGGCCTGCTGACGCTGGAAGTCACGCTGATAATGAGAAAAGCTAACCGCAAATCCCAGTTTATCGTCGTTAAAGGTGTTGCTGTAAATACCGGCGATTTCCGGCGTTACATCATCCCCTTCCTCAACGGATGTATCGTGCAGGGCTTTGGCCATAAACGAATAGCGCTGACCCGGTTGTTGCAATGGCTTAGACGTTACAATGTTAACGGTTGCTCCCAAACCACCACTGGGGAGTTCCGCTTTAGCCGTTTTATACACTTCCAGGGCGCTTACGCCTTCAGAAGATAAATGCTGCAAACTGTAAGAGCGGGTAAAACCGGTGCCCGGCATTTGCCGGCCGTTTAACGTAATCAGGTTAAAGCCCGGCCCAAAACCACGCACGGTGATTTCGCTACCCTCACCATTAGCACGACTTACCGATACACCGGTAATACGCTGTAGTGATTCCGCCAGGTTAGAATCCGGGAATTTACCCATTTCTTCGGCTGAAATCGCATCCATAACCCCCGGGGTGCTGCGCTTAATATCCATGGCGCGAATAAGACTGCCACGGATCCCCTGTACTTCGATGATTTCAACAGAGGGCTCTTCTTCAGACTGGTTCGCTTCCTGCGCGAAGGCAGCCTGGCCTGCGGTCCCCAGCAGTAAACCTACTGCCAGCGCCAGACGATTTTTAGTAAAAGTGGTGTAGTTCATAGTTCGATACTCACGTTTTATTCTTTACCTTGTGCAGGTACCTGCTTTAGTCGCTCAGGTACCTGCGACCGGCTGCATTACTCGGCAGCAATTTCTGCGTTATCGATACGGTAGACGGCGCCGTCGCCAGTCCCCCAGGCCGGGAATACCATCAGTACATTGATGTCACTGATATCCAGGCCAGCATCGAATAACTGTTGCAAGGTAAAGGTGTAGGTTTGCCATTGACCCAGCACTGGCGCTTCGCCTTCCACACTGTCAGTCAGCGGCAGCTCAACGGCGGTGGCCGCACCGGTAGATTCAATTTTGAATAACCATGATGAATCCGGATCAGACGGGTTAGACACTACCTTCATGTCGAAGCGAACCACACCTGTGCTCAGCAGTGCCGAAGCATCATAAGACACGCCCTCATCGGCCAGGAAGCCCATTACCGTTGGCTGCGAGCCAATGATAAATTGCGCTACAGCCCCTTTGCTGTCATCTTCATCGGTTTCTACCGTAGGTGTTGAACCACCACAGCAATCCCAGATTGACCAGCCATCGGCGGCTACATCTTCGAACAGTTTAATGCCGTTAGCCGATTCCGCAGACGGGTCGTAAATGCGGGCGTTATCCACACGGTACACCGCACCATTACCGGTTCCCCAGGCAGGGAAAATCATCAGCACGTCAATGGCACTGACATCCAGACCAGCGGCTGATAAATCAGACAGCTTAAAGGTATAGGTCTGCCATTCGCCGGTCGCCGGGGCTACGCCTTCCTGACTGTCAGTAACAGGTAGCTCCGCCGCGGACGCTCCGTCACTGGACTCCAGCTTGATTAACCATGAGGCATCCGGGCTCGACGGCGCATCAACCACTTTCATTTCAAATTCCAGTACACCGGTTTCTAAAATGGCACTGGCGTCAAACGGCGTATCGCCACCACCATTAGCACCACGGGTAATAAAGCCCATTACAGTTGGCGCTTCGCCGATAGAGAACTGCGCCACCAGACCATGATCATCATCGTCAAGTTCTTCAGTAGGCATAGAGCCACCACAGCAGTCCCACATTACCCAATCCGGGTTTTCACCGTCGTCAAAAAACACGACTTCTGGTGACGGCGCTGTAATTTCTACGTTATCAAGTTGGTAAACGGCACCTTCGCCCAGTCCCCAGGAGGGGAATATCATCAGCACATCAATTGCGCTCACATCCAGTCCCATATCCGCCAGCATCTGCAGTGGGAAGACATAGGTTTGCCATTCACCTACCACCGGCGTTACACCATCGCGGTTATCAGTAAGTGGCAGTTCAGCAGCGCTTGACGCGTTGTTACTCTCAACCTTGAATAACCAGGCCGCATCCGGGCTGGCCGGTGCAGACACGATTTTCATATCAAAGGAAATAACACCGGTTTCCAGCATGCCAGACCCATCAAAAGGCGAAGCCTGACCGTTTTCATCGGTAATAAACTCGTCGCGACTGATAAAACCGTTAACCGTAGGCGATGCACCCACCATAAACTCATAAACGGCGCCCATGTCCGGATCTTCAACCACCATGGGCGTTGAGCCACCACAGCAGTCCCATGCGGGCCAGTTTGGATTCGCCGCATCATTGAAAATTGTCAGGTTTTGTACCACACCGCTTGAGGGCGGCGTTGGAATCGGTGCTTCACCTTCTACCAGGGCATCATCGAGGCTTTCGTAGCCAGGACGGATTGTTTCACAGCCCTTGCCGGTATCTGGATCGGAAGCACATTCATAAACATGCACGTAGTCGATAACATATTCCTGGCCACCGGCAAACGCGTCAGCGTCAATGCCCAGGTTATTGACGTTTTCAGGCCAGTCACCACCAACCGCCAGGTTGAGTAACAGGTGGAATTCCTGATCGAATGGCGCGTTATTCCAGAACGTCGTTAACTCACCGGTGATTTGATCGTAGTACTCAGCAAACCAACCGCGGTGACTCAGGCCCATGGCCTCACCGCTGGCGTTATAGCGTACTGTGGATTTACGCTGAGTAGCATACAGGTAACCGTCTACATACCAGCGAATTTCCCCTTCCTGCCATTCAATAGCGTAGGTGTGGAAATCATCTGCCGGATTCATGTCTGCCGGGAACTCGTAGGCTTTGCCCGAGTTAACATTGTTTGGCCAGTCGCGACCATAATGCAGGGTACCGTGAATGTTAGACTCAACATTACCTTCTTCATCGGCCACTTTGAGGTTAACCGCTTCCATAATGTCAATTTCACCGGATTTCGGCCAACCGCCATAAACGTAATCGGTAGGCAACATCCAGAAAGCTGGCCAGCTGCCCTGCCCGGAAGGCAATTTGGCACGCATTTCAAAACGACCGTATTTAAAGTCGCCTTTATAACGGGTGTTTAACCGGGCAGATGTGTAAGGCTTTTCAGCGCCCTCTTCTGCTGGCATGGCTACAATATGCAGCATGCCATCGGCAACATAAGAGTTTGCCGGGTCGTCGGTGTAACACTGTTGTTCGTTGTTACCGCCACCGGCGCAATTTACTTCGTGTGTCCATTTAGCGCTATCGATCGCGCTACCATCAAAATCATCACTCCAGACTAATTGCCAGTCGCTCACCGGCTGCGCCGGATCAACGGTGGTAAAATCTGATTCTGTTTTGGCGCTTTCGCCGCCACAACCCATCAGCGTTGCCGCGGTCATCGCAGCAAGCAACCGAGATAGTTGCATTGTTGTGTTTTTCATTCTTCAGCCCCGATCTAAACGGAATTTATGTTGCGTCACCTGTCGGCTATCATCTGCCGTAAAAGTGTAAGCGCTTACATGTGCAATCAAAAAATTATGTAAGCGCTTACAGAGATTATTACATTAAGTTAGAGAAGTAAATTCAAATTAACAATTTTTTTACTATAAGATGCATTACGCATTCTGGTGTTTCGTTTTAACCAAAACCACAATAAAACCTTAAGGCAACGATGCATCACTCTCGCTCAATCATATTGATTTACATTGACTTTATACGATTAAACAGGCAAATAACCATTCAATTGAGCAGTAGATTGCAGCCTAGTGCCTGCCCTGCAGCGCATTAATCGCCAGGCAATAAGGGGATAAACCCGGTGGTAGGCAAATCATTTGATTAACAATTAGACAGGGGGATAACCGCCTGACACAGGCATGATCACGGCAGAAACGGACTTTTTATGTAAGCGCAAACATTGCATTTACCTTATCGCCCATAGCGAACAACCTGACCTAGCCCGTTAACGGTGTCAGTACAGCATAAACGCACTGGGGTTAAACAGGCTCATCACGCTCAGACATTGCAGGTTGGTAATATCCAGGGCATCTTCGAGATCTTCGTGGGCCAGCCCAAGTGATTCATGTAAGTGAGGTAGCAGGTTGTTATAGCTCGGATAAACATCCGTGTTAACGTTATCCAGCGCCAGCACATAGGATAATTGCAGGATTTGCACATCCGCGTCGGTCGCCGGGGTGTCGGTATCGTGGATATGCTCAAGAGGATGACTGATGGATGCCGGTATCCCCCAGTTTTTAATAATTTCGGCCGATAGCGAAGCGTAAGTGAAACCGCAGATAGCCTGCTGTAATTCAGCCGGTTTCACCCTGGCATTAAAGGCAGTGCAACGCTGCGCCTCCTTGGCAAACATCGAGACCATCGCCAGCTCACCAATATTATGCAGCAATCCCGACACAAACAGCCGTTCAGACTCTTTATGTTTTTTCTGCTCAGCAATGTATTTCGCTAACAATCCGCAACTGACACTCTGCTCCCAAAAGCGGTCCAGATCGATGATCTTAGCCTCAACATTGCGAAAAGCATGAGAGATCCCGTACGCCAGCGCCAAATCATAAGCCGCGCGGGTCCCTATCACCTGCAGAGCTTTAGTGATGGTTTCAATACGATTGGGAAACTTGTATAACGCACTGTTAGCCACTTTGAGCAGCTGTCCGGTTAGTGCCGGGTCAAAGGCGATAATCTCACCCACATCATCCATGCTGGCCGCGCTGTCATCCATGCACGCTTTCAGCCTGGTCACCGCTTCAGGTAACACGAATAGTTCGGTAGCTTGTGAAGCAATTTCAGACACATTTTTCATATTAAAGCCTCTGCTGCGAAAGCAATCCTTTTAAATAATCATTCACAACAATTTCCATTTTCTGCACTATTGATATAGTCCATCTCGGTTGGCACTGCCACACTAATCGCGCCATTATTTCAAGTGTAGCTGAAATTTCAAAGTATTCCCGTCCAATGGGCGTCGCGATGCGACTAGTGTCGAGGTCTCAAGGGATTTCACCAGCGCAATCACACTGTCATTCAGCGGGCAGTCAACACCGGCTAATTTGCCCTGTGCTGTGACCGCCCCATTCAGGTAATCAATTTCAGTGAGCCGCCCTGCCTGCAAATCCCACCACATGGAAGAACGCGCGTCAGGTTCTATGTGTAACATTGCACTGGCGAGCCGGGTAAACAGCCAGTCCGGCAGACGTAACATAAAAGGTAGCCAGTTGGCGGGCACCCGGGTGAGTTTGGGCAGTCTGACAGGCAGTTGAGCAGTGACCGCCAGCAGTTCATCCATCAGCGCCGCAATCACCTGCCGGCAACCTCTGTCGAGCAGCATGGTTCTGACCGGCTGATTAACAATGGCATTGATACTATTGGCCAGATTGAGCTGTAGCTTGGCCCAGGCAACCGCTTCAATGTCTTCACGTACACAGAGCGTCAGTAAACGGTGTTGCACCATCCTCAGCGCAGCGCTTTGTTGGTCCGTTATGCCTGTGAGTTGTTCAAGGTAAAACGCTCCCTCGGTAGCTTTATGTAACCTTTGATGTGTGTCGTCCCACACCACGTTACAGCCCACGATGGCTTGTAATACACTAACATCCGGTAAGTATTGCCGCGCCAGCGTTGCCCCGCCCAGCCCATTCTGACAACACACAACCAGGCAATCAGAGCCAAGTACCGGGCGCAGTTGCTCCAGTACCTCAGCCAGCGCGGTGTTTTTTACGGTTAGCCAAATCACACTGTGGTCAAGACGCTCCGGTAGCGTTGACCAACATTGATCCTCAGAGGCCTTAAACGGTGCTTCCCCGCCGGTATAATCGGTCAGAGTTATCCCCGCTTTCAGGCGCGCCAGCCAGGTCTGACGACCCACCAGTGCGACACGGGCAGACTGACCAATAATGCCGCCCAGAAAGCAACCAATTAAGCCACTGCCCACAATGACATGCTGATACGGCACCATAAAAACATTCCAGCCGGGAAAAGGTTTATCTATGTTACTCGTCGGCGCAGGATAAGCCATGGTATATTTGCGGTTTTTATTGTTGAGCCTGATATGACAGAAAAGGTGTTGGTTATCGGCGCGGTGTGGCCGGAGTCTAATTCCTCCGCCGCCGGGCAAAATATGGCAGCTTTAATAAAGCTGTTTGCCTCCCACAATTACGAAATCCATTTCGCCAGCGCCGCAGTGCAAAGTCAGCATGTGGATGCAGATCTTCTGCACCACTGTAGTGTGCATCCGGTAAGTCTGAACGACTCCACTTTCGACGCCTTTATTGACCGTTTACAGCCCGACCTATGCATCTTCGACCGCTTTATGACCGAAGAGCAGTTTGCTGCCCGGGTAAGAAAATGTTGCCCTGATGCCCTGCATATTCTCAATACTGAAGATTTACACAGCCTGCGACACGCTCGCCATGAAGCAATAAAAAATGGCCTTACCGCCAGTGATGCCGAATTAAACAATGTTTTCTCTCAACGGGAAATCGCCGCCATCCTGCGCAGTGATATCAGCCTGATCATTTCATCAGCGGAATACCGTTTACTGACCGAATATTATCAGGTCCCCGCTCAACAACTGCAGTTATACCCACTGCAACAACCACTGCACAGACCGTCTCATTTACCTGAGTTTAAAACGCGACAGCATTTTATTACCGTGGGCAACTTTCGCCACGCCCCTAACTGGGACGCCGTACTGCAATTGAAACAACTGTGGCCGGCTATCAGGGCGCGCCTGCCCGGGGCCGAAATGCATATTTACGGTGCTTACCCGCCGAAAAAAGCCACTCAGTTACATAACCCTAAACAAGGTTTTTTAATCAAAGGCTGGGTAGACGATATTGCCGGGCCAATGGCCAGCGCCCGGGTTTGTCTGGCGCCGCTTCGCTTTGGTGCCGGGATCAAAGGCAAGCTGCTAACCGCCATGCAATATGCTACCCCCAGCGTAACCACCGAAGTGGGCAGTGAAGGGATAGCCAGTAACGAGGAATGGCCGGGCAAAGTGGTTAACCTTGCCACGCCGGATGTATTTATTGACGCTGCCTGCGAACTCTACCAGTCAGAGTCCCTGTGGCAACAGGCTAGCCAGCAGGCTGATGCCTTAACGGTTAGCTATCAGCAGGCCCAGCAGCAGGCACAAGTGTCCTTGTTTGAAAAAATAACGGCAACCCGTCAGGCATTACCGGCGATTCGACAGGGATTATTCCTGCAGAGCCTGCTCTGGCATCACAGTCTTCGCGCGTCACAGTTTATGAGCCAGTGGATAGAAGCTAAAAACCGCTAATCACTTTTCCTGTCGGCAACGTATACAATGTATCAATTACCAACAGGACGACCGGATGAGCACTTATTTTAAACTGGGGATGAGTCTCTTTTTATTAGTTTTCTATCCGGCTGCCAGCGCTCAGTCTCGTCTGGCACCGAATAACATGACGGCGCTTTGTCAGGGGCTCGGGCAAGCCACAGCCACCGTAGCCTTGGGGCGCGAACAAGGCGTGCCGGATGAGGAAAATGAGGGAGTACAGGTACTCAAACGCATTTCACAGCACAGCGGTAACGATTTTGTCAGCCACATCGGCAAGTTTCTCAGCCAGTCTGAGGAGCTGCCTTCCATGTGGCAGGGTATGCTCTATACCCACGCTTGCTGGCACAGTTACCAGGACAATCCGGCGCAGGTGAGTCTGATGGCCTCACTGCTGCCTTTTCGCTGTGATCTGAAGAGCCCGGCCATGGACTGTATTGATAAAACATTCCTGACCCTGCCCGGTGAGGCAGCGCGCATCTAATCAGGCCGAGACCGCAGTTTGCTGACGTATCTGGCGAACAACGCCGGCAATACCGCTGGCCCTTGACTGACTCAGGTAACGTTCAAGCTGAATCGACCGGAACCAGTCATCAAAATCGAATACGGCCAGCTGCGAAGGTGACATCTGATCTACTTTTTCCTGGATAACCGCCAGCACTCCCCGGATGATTTTGCTGTCTGACCACGCCAGCATAGTGACCTGATTATGACTGTCTACGGTCATCTGCAACCACACCCGGCTCTGACATCCACTGACCTCGCGACTTTCATTACGCGATTCAGCAGCCAGCGCGTGCAGCGATTTACCCGCTAGCATAAGCTGCCGTAACAGGTTGTCCCACCCTCTTGCCTGCGCCAGCTGGTCGGCCAGCGGCGTATTATTCGTCGTCATCGGTAAGCTGTAACAGCAATTCATCTGCCGATGTGACAATCCCCTCCCGCAGGGTGCCAGACGGAAATAACACCAGACCAATCTGATTTTTTTTGAGACCAGGCAGCCAGGTAGAGGTAAAGTCATCAAGGGCGATGGCCTGCGGCTTGCTATCAGGTAAGTCCTTACGTTGCCAGAATGCCACGCTCGCCTCATCAGGCCATACCGGCAGGCAGGTTTGCGTATCGGAGTCGACCATAACCCAGCCATCCGCGCCCATTAATCCCCAGATTGCCTGCGATTCAAGCACCCGCTCAACTAATAATTCCGCCCGCTCGCGGGCCGGAAGCTGACTTTCCTGTTCGGTTTGTGTTGTCATGTTGTCATTCACTTATCTATTTTCGCCGATTATACCTGTTTTAAACAATTTGTAAGCCTGAGCGTGACAGGCGGTTAAGCTCGGCCTGGCTTTCTGGTACCATGCTCGCATCGAAGATTTATCTAGCCATGGATCCAATGAAAGTCATCTCTTTTAACATCAACGGCATTCGTGCCCGTATTCATCAGTTAACCGCCCTTATCGAAAAACACCAACCAGACGTGGTCGGTTTACAGGAAATCAAAGTGGATAACCCCCAGTTTCCGGTAGCCGACGTAGAAGCGCTGGGTTACAACGTGTATTTTCATGGTCAGAAAGGTCACTATGGCGTGGCATTAATGACCAAACAAACGCCCTCCAAAGTGCAATATGGATTTCCCACCGACGAAGACGATGCGCAGCGCCGTATGATCATGGTTACAGTGGAAAACGACGAAGGCGAGCCGGTCACCCTGCTCAACGGTTATTTTCCGCAAGGTGAAAATCGCAGTCACGAAACCAAATTCCCGGCCAAACAGAAATTTTACGCGGACTTAATGGAATACGTAACCACCGCGCATAGCCCCGATGATAACGTGGTTATCATGGGCGACATGAATATTTCCCACACTGACAGTGATATCGGCATTGGCGAAGATAACCGCAAGCGCTGGTTACGCTCGGGTAAATGCAGTTTCCTGCCGGAAGAACGGGAGTGGCTCAATACGCTGTTAGACTGGGGGTTATACGACAGTTTTCGCAGTCAGCACCCGGACTGTACAGATCAATTCAGCTGGTTTGACTACCGCTCGAAGGGCTTCAATGATAACCGCGGGTTGAGAATCGATCTGATCCTGGCCACACAAAGTATGCATAATAAATTGCAGGAAACCGGTATCGATTACGAACTTCGCGGTATCGAAAAGCCTTCTGATCATGCCCCTATCTGGGCCACATACAAAGGATAAACCATGACCACATTACAACTGGTCGGGCTGTTGTTATTTGCGGTGTTGCTGGGAACTATCGCCCGCAACATCCACTGGTCCGAGTTTGTTGCCACGAAACAAAAGCAGCATATGCTGTTTGGCTGCGCAGCCGCCGTGTTCTTTTTATGGATTTTTCGTGCCAGCGTACCCGGAGGCCCCAGCCCCAGCGTACACTTTATGTGGTTGGTGGCACTCGCTCTGATCCTGGGTTTCCGCTACGCCATAATGGCAGCCACCATCGCCCTGATTGGTGCAACGGCTATTGGTAAAGAAAGCTGGGCGATGTTCGGTATTAACGGCATGCTGGGGATTGCTGCGCCCATAGCGTTCAGTTACATGTTGTTTATACTGGCTTTTCACAAGCTGCCAAGAAATTTGTTTATCTATGTTTTTCTGTGTGCATTTATTCCTGGTGCGCTGGCCATAGCGCTTAAAATTTCACTGATGAGCGGTTACTACGTGTTAGACGGTATTTACAGCTGGTCCACGGTGAAAGACAGCTATTTAATTCTGATTCCACTGCTGCTGTTTCCGGAAGGCATGTTAAACGGCATGACCATGACCATTCTGATCATCTACTTCCCGGGACTGGCTTACACCTTTCACGATAAATTTTATATCGACGGCAAGTAACGGATTACTCGTTCCCCATTGCCCGCAGGCTTCACCCCTGTTGGGCAACGGGAAATTTCAACGTGACACACAATCCACCCGTTTTTTCCAGGGCAAAAGTGATGTCGCCTTCATTCAGGCGCATGGCCTCGGCCGTGATGGCCAAACCCAGTCCCAGGCCACCGGTATCTGAATTGCGCGCACTGTCGGTACGATAAAAGGCTTTAGTCAATCGTTGTAGTTCCTCCGGCGCCACACCGGGACCATCATCGCAAATGATCACCTTAAACCCGTTATTATCGTTTTCACAACGCAGTGACACCGACGAGCGCGCATACTTAAAGGCATTACGCACTACGTTTTCAATAGCCGTCACAAAAGCCGCTTCATACACATTTAAGGTGGCGCTACACAATGCGTGCTGCCAGGCTATGTTCATTCCTCTGGCTTCAAATGCGGCATCCTCACACAGTTCGCTTAGCAAGGCTTCACTGGTGAGTAACTGACGGCCCTGCTGAATAGCATGGGCTTCCAGCGTGGTCAGGTCACTGAGGCGCTGAATATGCAGATTGAGTAACTCACTTTCTCTCTCTGCCCTTTCCAGCAGCGGTAATATATTCTCGTCATGGGATTTTTTGCGTACCAAAGCTAACGTCATTTGCAGCCGGGTTAACGGTGTACGCAGTTCATGAGAAATGTCGGCGCTCTGGCGTTTCTGATTCTGGATCAAGGCCGCAATACGTGCGGTCATATCATTAAACTGCTCGAACAACCGGGCAAACTGCGCATTGGCGGCAAAGCGTTTATCCTGACTCGCCGGATTACCCACCTCCACCTTATGCGAAAGCTGGCCTCGTCCCACGGCGTTAAATGCACTGCCGAGCCGATTCAATGGCTGGGCAATCGAGCGCACCAGTAAATAGCTCATCACGCTGGTCACTATCAGAAAAATCCCAACGATACTCCACCATGGCATAGCGCGGAAAATTTCCATTGGCTTGGGGCGCTCCGGTCGCCACAAAATGAGTTTAAGATCGGGATGGGATGGCAGCCCCCCCGGCCCCAGCAAACGGGTCCACTCCACATTAATGTCGCGCAGATGTTCACTTTGCAGAAAGTACCAGAAACGCGGATTATCAAAGCGTTCCCTGAGCGATTTTCGAATTGGCGCACTGCTCAGTACAATGTCGAGCTCTTTATCAATCACAAACCATTCAAAGGGCATGCGACGGTCTGATTTTTTCATCATCCGGCCCAGCCGTCGAAAATCCCCGTCACTGTCGGTAATCATTTCATCCACATGGCGGGTCATAACATTGAGCAATTCACGTTCTTTGCCACGCAGGTGATTCTCGTCTGAGAACTGTTGGATCAGCACCGCTGGAATAGCAATCGACAACACTGACACCAGCAACGTCAGCCAGAACCAGCCCAGCACTTTGACATTAAAACTGCGGATCGGGCTTATCATCCGCTAAATATCCCGTAACCTCTGCCGCGCTGACTCTTGATCTCGCACTGAGACTCTGCCGCGCTGAGTTTTTTACGTAAATTACTGATATGTGTGTCGATGCTGCGGTCAAACGCCTGTAACCTTCGGCCTAAGCATTGCTCCGACAAATCATCCTTACTGATTAATTCACCGGGTGTATTTGACAGTTGTTTCAACAGCGCAAACTCACTGCCGGTCAACTCCAGCGTCTGCTCGTTGCAACGTGCTTCCATACGCTGTAAATCCAGTTGCAAGTCGCCCAGCTCGAGGCGTTTTTGTCGATTGCCGGACACGTTTGTTTCAAGTGTTTGGCTGCGATCTTGTGTGCGACGCATGATAGCCCGGATCCGCGCCAGTAATTCACGGTCATTAAACGGCTTGGCCAGATAATCATCGGCGCCAAGTTCGAGTCCCAGCACTTTGTCCAGGTCATCCCCCCGGGCAGTTAACATCAAAACCGGGATTTCGCTGTTCTGACGCAGCACTTTTAGTACATCCAGACCATTGAGTTTGGGTAACATGACGTCCAGCAAAATCAACTCTATGTTGTCGTAATGCAATGCCGCATTGAGGCCCGATTCGCCATCCGCGCAGTGCAGGACTTCATAACCGGACATGCCCAGAAATTCCGTTAGCAGCTCCGCCAGGCCGGCATCATCTTCAATTAGTAATATCGTCATCTGTTTACACCTTGTTCGTGAGGCTAATAATGCCTGACTTTTCACATGTTCACAGCACATTTGCATATCTTAACGTTACCTGACTTTTAAGCGCGTAGACTTATTTCTGTCCTCATACGGGGAAGCCAAAATGAACAGGAGAACCTGATGAAACGCTTAATGAAAAAACTCAGTATTATTACCTGTGCTGCAATGATTGTTGGCACCGGCATCAGCAGTATGGCGATTGCGGCTAACAGCAACCAGCCACAGGCAGAACGTGACATGCCGCTATTACCGCCGATGATGGCCAAAATGGCCGAAAAGCTCGATCTTACCGACGCTCAGCAACAGCAATTGGAAACGTTGCGGGAGCGTCAGCAGGCGCTGCGCACCGAATTCTGGGCGGTCTTTACCGAAGAACAGAAAACCACCATGCTCAAGGCCATGATGAAGCACCGCAAAGACCGTGGTGGAGAAAAGCACTTTCGTAAGGGGCATCACAAAGGCGAACGGGGTGAACGGCGAGACCGTCCGGACAGTCCGGATACCTCCCGCTAGGCGATAATCTCACCAACCTTTGGCCGCTTCACCCAGCGGCCTTTTTTATGCCGCCACAATGTAGCGCAACACAACGGTTCCATCCTCTGTTGCCACTTCGCTGTGGGGCACTCCTTTGCAGCGCTCTATCATTCCCCGCGACGCCAGGTTGTCTTTATAACAGTGAATGTGCACATCACCAATCCCCAACTGACGGGCAAAGTTAATGGCCTGCTGCATAAGATAGCTGCCTAACGACTGACCACGAAATGAGGGCCTGACGCCTAAGCCAATGTGGCCGCCTGCATAGCGCAGGCTATCATTGAGCCGGTGGCGAATATTGGCTACCGCAAGCAGTTCATCGCCGGCAACCAGCCACAGGGTTGAGCTTGACACATAGCCGTCGGGCAGATTTTTACCGGCCGCAAAATCCGCAATTCGCTGTAGCATGGCGGCAAAATCATGATGCTCGAAATCCATTGGAAAAGGATAGCGCTCCTCGTCCCCCAGTTCTTCAATATAGCGATGATAAGAGCGCTGCCATACCATGCCGGGCTCAACCAGCTTGAGTTCAGCGGGATTTATTCTCATTGTTCTTTTCCGGTAAATCATTAACGTATTGCGACAGGGTAAAAATACCCGTGAGCACAGGAAACGCAATCGCATACTGGCGTAACCATTTTTCAAGCGGCATTAACATGGGCTCCTCCCCGGCGCTTAACCAGAGTGTCTTTGTTTATACACCAGCCACTTATCCAACTCATTGCCAAAAGCCTGCTTCTCACTCGGGCCCAGTGCCGGCGGACCACCGGTTTGCACACCACTGCTGCGCAGGGTATCCATAAAATCGCGAATATTGAGCCGGGATTTGATATTTTCACGGGTAAACAACTCCCCTCGCGGACTCAGCGCCTGGCCGCCCTTGGTAATCACTTCATCCGCCAGCGGAATATCACTGGTGATCACCAAATCGCCCTCGTTACAGCGCAACACAATTTCGTTATCTGCTACATCGAACCCCTTGGGGACCTGAATACTGTTAATGAACTTCGACGGCGGCGTGCGAATGTACTGATTGGCAATTAGGGTTACTTCGGTTTTAGTGCGGTTTGCAGCCCGAAAAATAATTTCTTTAATAACTACCGGGCAGGCATCGGCATCAACCCAAATTTTAAGCATAAGCGATTTAACTGATAAATGATGATGCTTGCAATCATCCTATGCAGGGCGTTGAATAGCAACCTTAACGCTCGATCTCAGACCGTCGATACACCGTCCGGTTTGATGCTGTGGTCGCAAAACGCAGCAAGCCACTTGACAATCTAACGTTCCTTATATAGAACGTTCGATATATAGAACAACAGCGTTGTCACTTAAATAATGGATAAAGCATCTCTTATTACCCTCGGCTTGCATCTCCAACAATTACGCCTTGAGCGTGGACTGTCGTTATCACAGCTGGCCGCTGACGCGGGCATTGCCAAGTCGAACCTGTCGCGCCTGGAGCAAGGCAATGGCAACCCTACTCTCGACACCATCTGGCGTCTTGCCGTGCAGTTAAATATGCCGTTCAGCGCGTTAGTGGCGCCGGTTAACAGTGCCTTTGGTGAAGCCGGTATGGAGGTCAGACTTATCGATCAGGGTCAGGATCAGCCCAAAGTGGATGCTTACTGGATGTCGGTGGTTCCACATACCCGGCGCGAAGCTGAGCCCCACACCACGGGCACCACAGAGTCCATTACCCTGATAAGCGGCGAGCTTACCGTGGGCACCACCGACCACCTCAAGCGCCTGACCGCCGGTGAGACCTTTACCTTTGTTGCCGATCAGCCGCACAGTTATGAAACCCACGAGCGGGGCGCGACCTTTTTAATTACCATCATTTATCATCAGGCTATGCCCCATGGATAACCCTACTTCCCGGTCTTCTCTTCCCCCCTGGCTTCAAGGTATGCGTGACGCTATGCCATTGCTGGGCGGATATATTCCAGTGGCAATCTCATTTGGCCTGATTGCCACTCAGGCTAATTTCAGCGTTTGGGAGGCCACCGCCATTTCGGCGCTGATTTATGCTGGCGCATCACAATTTCTGATGGTGGCAATGCTCGCCAGCGGCGCATCACTGTGGCTGGTTGTGCTGATGACCCTGTTAATCAACGCCAGGCATGTGGTGTACGCGCCTAATCTGACGCCTTTATTGCCGCCCGGACGGCGCTGGATTGCACTGATGCATGGCCTGACCGATCAGATTTTTGCGCTGGCTTTGCACCGCCTGCCCTCGGTTTCAGAGGATGCCCGGCTAGGCTGGTACACCGGTGCGGCGCTGCTGGCCTGGTTTAGCTGGATTGCCGGCACAGCCCTTGGCGCTGTTGCCGGGGCCAGTTTAACCCATCAGTGGCCGTTACTGGGTGAGGTGATGCCTTTTGCCCTGCCCGCATTGTTTCTGGTACTGATTGCCCCGCGGTTTACTTCACCGTTATGGTTTATCGTGCTGGCAACTACCATTGGCGCAGCTTTGCTACTAACTTTACTGCAATTTACCAATGCAGCCATTCCCGCCGCAGCGGCAACCGGCGCACTGGCTTACTATGCACTCTCCACCCTCAATACTCAAAAAGGCGCAGACCATGAACACTGAACGCTGGCTGGTTATTTTACTTTGCGCTGGCGGCACATTTTTAATCCGCGCATTACCCTTAATGTGGACCCGCCGTCACCTCGCCAAACAACAAAGCGATGCAGCCAATACGCTACCAACCTGGCTTGGACTACTAGGGCCGCTGATGATTGCCGCCATGTTTGGCGTTTCGCTGGTGCCGGTGCGTCACGACTGGATTGGTGCGCTGGCCACTGTTGCCGGCTGCCTGGCTACGTTGCTTAGCTGGTATCGCAGTCGTACCCTTGGCAAGCCGGTGTTTATCGGGGTTGTGGTGTTTGGACTGGTTACCTTCGGACTCAATCAGATAGTCCACTCCGTGGTGGCCTGAATCCATTGCGTGCCAATCAACAGCCAGAGCCGGTAAGCTGAAACGCAGCCCAGTATTAGGGATGCGCCTGATAAGTAGTTTTTACATTCAACTGTGCATTGCGCCGTGATTGCTGCTTATCCTGACTTTGCAGGTTTTGTTACAGGTTCACCATTTGCCGTGCGGTGGCTTCATCGTCTCCCGACTGCACCTCACCTAAACCAGTCTGGCAGGCACTTAAGGCTGAATGGTGTAGTCCACAACAAACACGCTGTCGAGGATCTCAAGTTCGCCCAGCAGCTCACCAAATTTACTGTGCTGTGGATGAGGCAGATATTGGTCCCGTGCCTCGGCATTTTTGAAGGTCATCTGGTAAATGTGGGTAAACCCCTGATCGAGTTTTTCAGGACTGTTATTAATCCCGTATTCAAAATTCAGAATACCGGGGATTTTATCTTTCAGCGCTCTGAAAGCATCCGTTACCTGCTGGATTTGCTCCGGGGTGCTGTCCTGCTTGTACTTAAACACCACAATATGTCGTACCGGTTCATAGTCATTCTTCTCTTCTGCCACACTCCAGGGCGATACCAACATCAACCCTACCACGGCTAACTTCCACCACTTCTGCATACTACGTCTCAATTGTAAAAAATTTGTGGTTTACCATAGCGATCCCCGCGGCGCAGAGCAATGAGTATTTGCTTGTGAGCGAGGAATTTTACATTGCCTGACGAAGAATATCGAAAACCGTAAAGGCAAAACCGGTTAGCACAACAATGGCACAAAATACCAGTAATGTGATAACGCCGGTGCGCTCCTGCCGGGGCAATGTTTTAAGCCATTTTTTAATCGTCATAGTGTATTTCCCTAACGTTGCAAAACCTGTCCGGAAGTTTAGCGAACACAAGCTAAATTGACCACGAAAGTGACCCGACAGACAGCTGACACCGCTATGACAGTATTAATATTATCAACGGGTTAAGGGATTATTCAGAGGTTATATCAAGTTGTGCAATATAGGGAAGGTTACGGTTTTTATGCGCCCAGGGTAAGCCGTAGCCCACCAACAGCTCATCGCTTTGCATAGCCAGGCCATAATATTCCTGAGCGCCAACATCCACCCGGCCCGGCTTTACAAACAATGTTGCCACACTAATGGAGTTTACCTCATGGTGGGAACGGATATGTGCTACCAGGCGCCTCATGGTACCGCCGGATTCAATGGCGTCATCCACCAGAATAATATCTTCGCGGGCAAGCGGTACATTGGGGTGAAACACAATAGGCGATGCGTTATTTCGCTCCCCGGGGGTGTGCGGACAGGAAATTGTTTCCATCAAAACCTCAAAGTTGAGTTGTCGAAGCAAATCGGCGCTAAAGAAAATCCCGCCCGGAACAACCACAATCACCACTGCCCACTCAAACTGGCCATTAAGTTGTGCGGCTACGCGATTTACGGCCTCGCTGATTTGCTCGGATGAGAGCACACACGCACCAATTGCATTTTTTGTCATCGCCGGGTCCGCTTAAAATGTGGGTACAAACATGATCACCAACAATACACTTGCCACCAGCGCCGCGGCCAGGGTTATTAACCCGGTACGTCGGCAGCGCGCAAAGCCACTTAATCCAAGTCCGCTCAGCAACACCACTACGCCACTAAAAAAAGTGAGTTCTGTGATCAGCTTAGTACGCAACACATGGGCCGGCCAGCTGGCAAAGTTAAACGATAAGCCCATTTGCTGGATGCTTAGCGCCGAGTGTTGCCACTATCAGTAACACTGCGGCCAGTGCTTTGGCACCAATGCACCATAGCGCCAGCGGATGCCCTTTGGGGAACGCCGACAACAACACACTTAAAAAAGTCATGGCAAAGCCACCAAGAATAGCCGCACTGAAAGCCATCTGCCTAAAGAGATCGGCGACCAGTTCTACTTCAGTCATGACTGCTGCCGGTGTAAAGGTGTTCGGTAGCCTGTTTTAAACCCGCCTGCGGTAAAAACTGATCGCTAATGGTTAAAATAGCATGCAAATTATTTTGCAGCTTATCCAGGGGCATATCTTCAGGCTTCAAGGCGGTTTGCAACAAGTGCAACGCCATATCTGCCAGTAATAGACGCTGTTTGTCGAGCCAGGCGTCTTCACCTTTACGTGCCGGATGGGCCAGGTAGGCACGTTCCACCTGGTCATGAATGCCCCAGCTGGTATCAATAATGGCTTGTTGTTCTGCTGTTTTCATCGTTTGGTTCTGTAAAGTTCAGGGTAATCATTCCAGTTAAACATATTCCCGCCGCCGTCAGTAACCCCATCTGCCGTAAAACAATACCAATGGTACTGCTGCGTATTATCGCCTGGCGGCCTGCACATGCATCCAGTCACGATCTTCACTGCGCCCCAGGCTCAACCAGCCCTCTCGCTCCCAGCATTGCCACCAGAAATCCAGTGCCGGATCGGCAAGGCTGGCCCTGTCACTGCGCCAGCTCAATTTATTTTGAGAAGGAAACCAGTCAATCGCTATGCCCCAGGCATGGGTAGACCAGGCGGTAGCGCTGCCTCTTTTTTTACGGTGGTTATAGCTGCCACCATAACGATTAAGACCATGTTGCTGGATCCCGTCATCACCGTAGTGCGCGTACACCTCATTCAGCACGGTTTCGAGACTGTCGCTGAGGGTTTGGTGAATAGCAATAACCCGGGTGGTTGTCGATAAATCCCAGTCAAGACGAAGTAACCAAGGGCATTCCACCCGCACCAGCTCAATACTACCTGGCTGTCCGTAGTAGTCGTTTAAACTGGCTTCATTTTCCTGCGGAAACCGATGGGGATTTTCTCTTATCGGCGTGATATCGCTGAACTGTCGGGCTATGGTTCCCTGAGTCAGTAACTGACGCAATAAGATAGTGGCCGACTCTGTCTGAGGGCCGTTTAATCCGTCAACCGGGCCAACGTCAACCTCGTTTAGCAATGCCAGTAACTGCAATGCCGCCACGCGTTTACGAGCGTTATTCCATTCAGTCCAGTGTTCAGCGCTTAATTGCGCAGCGTTATCACTGAGAAACTGATGCACGGCAGCTTGCGTTTTGGGGCCGGACAAGCCATCCACTCCGCCACTATAATAGCCTTTCGATTTTAACTCGGACTGGACTAGCTTAAGCTCAGACTGTTTCATATACCTTCCTGTGGTTTACCCATGAAGTTCAAAGACTAAGAGTAAGCAATTCCGACCAATCTGTACAGTAATTAACCAACCCGACCAGATTGCTGTGCGACATTGAGCAGACTAAAAACATGACTGTCATAGAACTGCCCCTGTTTAAAAATAGCCTGACGCAATACCGCTTCTTCACTAAAGCCTACCTTGCGTAACAACGCCATAGAGGCCTGATTACCGGAGAATACCACGGCAAATATCCGTGCAATATCGGTGTGCTCAAAGACCTCGGCGATTAATTGACGAGCCGCCGCCGTGGCAATGCCTTGCTGCCAGAATGCCGCCCCCAACCAGTAGCCAAGTTCACCACTGCGTGAATATTCAAATTCACCGCGCTTAACCCCGACACAGCCCGCCAGCACCCCATCTACTTCGATGGCGCGGTTTATTCCCGATAAACTGCCCTCATGTACCCACCATGATGCGTCATCAGGGCTATAGGGCTGAGGAATTTTGGTCGACAGAAAACGCGTCACTGCGTCTTCGTTTAGCAGTTGAACCAGTGCAGGAATATCGTCTGGCTGAAAGGCTCTTAATGTGATCATTAGGGCAACAGAAGTCTTTTTACTAAAAGGCTGGTCAGCATATCACTCCACCAGCCCCCCGCAATGGTAAGAGTGTAAGCAGACATAACTACAGCCCGCCGTTACTTAAGCGTTAGCAGAGCTAACTCATTAACTGGCAGCGCGCTGTGAACGGCAAATCAGGTAGAAACCCAGAATAAACGTGAGCAGCAGAATACCATCCACCAAACGCAAACACAGGGTGACCTGCTCATACCCGGCGCCCTCGATAAATGCCGCGCCGAGCTCTATGGCAACCGAGCTGACAACCGAACAGATAAGGGCAATTACAATAAGCAAGGCACCTTGATTTCTCGTTTTCTGATAATGATAAAAAGCAATCGTTGCAAGTGCGACAACTCCGATCAACTGTAACAATGGCTCAATAAGCAGTGCCAGTAGCAAGTCGGCTGCAGTGGTGCCCAGCGATTCCTGAAATAAAACCAGTTCAGCCAATACCCCTCTCCCACATTTGATAAACAGCGCAAAGCACTGAGTGGTGAGTTTCGCCCAACCGGCTAGACAAAGCTGTGGCACCATAATTAATAACGCTATGGGTGCCGGGAAAAATAAGAAGTGACACGGGCAAAGTCCTTTTTACGATAACGAGCACAAAAATCAGACTTTGCCTTTGCTATTAAGTTCCTCAAACGGGGGATGGGGAGGACTTTACCGAGTTTCAGATACGGTGAATCAGATCAGAGCGCCATTAAACACCATGGCGGGCATAAAAAAGCTGACGGCAAATAAACCTGAGCCGGTAAAACACAGAGCCGCAGCGCAAAACGCAGCCTGAACAGCAAAAACAGACGGTTTGGCTGATGCACTTTGTTGCAGTGATACAACGCCAAGCATAAGGGCCTTTTTCACTTTGGCATGCAAATGCCTTAACCAGGTGATAGCCGGCGTTAGCCCCACCAGAATGAGGCCAAAGGCCACTTCTATGCCGCCAAACTGCAACAAAAATGCAATTTCCGGTAACACTACGGCCGCAAGTAAAATAAGCAGTCCCGCTGCCACACGCTGCATCAGCGATAAATCATCCCATAATTTCATGTGTTTTCCTTAACTGATATAAAAAGGGGCCATCAATAACAAGATGGCCGCAATAAAGGTTAATCAAGAGCGGTACTATCGTGTTCCTGCTGGGGCTCAAGAAACACAGGTAGCGCCCCCAGCGTTTCATAAAGTAATGCCCACTGACCCCGAAAAAACTGTGAAAATAATCTGCTGACGTCGGAATGCTGTTCACTGATATACACTTGCACTCGCCTCCCTGCGCCGTCAGAGGATTGCCGGGGAGATACGTTTTCCGGGGCATTTACCACGCCCACAAGATACGCAAAATCTTCCGCACTCCCAACCGTCGACACAAAAAGCTCCGTATTACTGCTGACATGTTTCACTGACAACGTCGTCTCGTTAGAGGGCCGGGCCTCCCCGGCAGTCGCAGGCCAGAGATACTGCTTAAATTCGGTTAAAAATACCTGATAAGACACCAGGCCTTTATTTTCCAGCTGACAAAAGCTGCGCCCGGTACGCTTTATCTGATAGGTATAACCGGTATTATTCATAACAACAATCCTTGTTGTGTTGCCTGCAAAGTTGTGTTGCCTGCAAACCGACCAACAGACCTTATTTATTGTGTGCCCAAACAGGGCTGGTTGCGGCAGAGTAACGGTAAACTGACCGCAGTGCCGGCACCGGAATAAGTGCCATTATTAACAACCCTAAGCCAGCGGTAATACTGCCCGAAAAAACCAGCAAGATAATGCCATACAACCCCGCAAGGCCCGATAAAACAGCCAGCAACCAAAAACTGCCACGCCAGACTATGCGGTTAAAAACCGGCTTGTTGTGCTCTGAGGCAATAAACCCCACTGCCAGCAGGGCCATCGCCAGAAGTGGCCCATAGCGACTGGCAATACCACCGGTTTCGCTAATAATTTTCTCTGCCAGCCGGACGGAGGCCGGCAGAAACAAAATAACACTATACAACCAGTGTGTTAAACGCATGACACTCGTCAGTCCTTTGCTCTTTAACTATTGTTAGCCGCACTCCACTGCCGCTTTGGATCACGCAGGCTGAGCCTGAGGCAAGTAAAGCGTTAACGCGGCTGGTTTCGCCGCTTGATGGGAAATAACCCAAACCAAAAACCGGCTTCCAGTACAAACCCCATTAGCACAAACAAAAACACACCAGTTTGACTCCCGTAACTATAAGCCGACAGCGCACCAACCAGTAACGCAAAAATCAGTAAATACCGAAATACACTTTTCATAATCTGCTCTTTATTCGTGGCAACCGGTTTCAGGCCGCGATGCTGTTGTCTCATTAAGTCGACGCTTTAAAGTCTTAATATTGGCATTAAGCTCTTTAATTTCAAGTCTGTACTCACGCAACAGGTCGCGCATTTCACGTGTGTATTTAACTAAAAGAGACAAAACGAAAATGACAAACCCCGCCGACAGTAAAATCAAAACCGCCATATATACGCTCCTGCCTTCATCACCTGGTCAATGTTGTGAATAGCCGTCTTCTGTATTCTGGTGCGCTGCCTGCAAGAGCCTTTCCCGTTTAGAGTTAGCGGGAATACTCATCCACAGCACCAGATAAATAACGAATCCGAAACCAAAAAATGCTGCAATCAAAAACACCAGTTGCAGGCCATTAAGGTTTAAGTGGTAGTAATTAGCCATTCCTCTCAGAGTACCCGAGACCAGACCGTGTTTTGAGCGGGTTAATACGCGATGTTCCATGTCTGCTTTCTTCCTTAATGCGCCAGGCTGTTACAGAAAACAGCCCGATGATATGTGCCGCTAATGTTCCGTCCCCTCTTGAACGGAGGGCTCTTTACTGCTGCCATTGCCATCACATTTAATGAGTTTTTCGCCAAAATTGAAAACGTTATTTACCGCAACATAACTGGCAGAAATGACCGCACTGGTCGGCAGGCTTATGACACCGATAATTTTGCCCTGCCAGTCGTAAAAGCTGGTGTCGCCATCGGTTAAATCGACTACCTTGAGGTATTTTTGGTTACTGGAGAGATAACACTGGCTCGTATCAGCTGAATCTTCAGGCAGTACTACACAGCCACTCATCGCCAGCGTTACCAGCGCAGCCACAGTTTTTACTATTTTTAATCGCATCAAAATTCCCTTTTTTGTACCTGATTTCACCACATATATTAATACATTAGTGCCAGCGCGCTACCAAAACTGCCACCATGGCGAGGCAACACCGGGATGCCTTACCTCCAGATACTGAGGTTCGCTGCGTTCGCCAGCCCCATTTACCGCAACAATACTGACCGTGAAATGGATAGGCTCTTGCTCATTGCTACTGCCATCCAACCACACAAAGGTAAATAAGGCGTTATCATCTATAAACTTCGACGGTATTACGGCTACCGGCTCAAACAGTCTATCTTCAAACTCTCCTTTCACCCGCTCGAAAATATACCCTTGTGGCGGATAACTACCTGACAATTTAAAGGTTATAAACCCAAAATCAGAACAGGAACCCAAATTACCATCATCACTGCCTCGCTCAATCCCGGCCAACTTAAAATGGGGCTTTACCGGGGCTAAAGCCTCAGTATGGTTCGCTTCAAAGGCTTCTAGCAGCGGTACCAGCGAACAGGCATTTAACTGCTTCGACACGCTGCACAATACAGTTAATAGTATGGCCAGGCCTGTTCTACTCGTAATCTTAATCATTTGTCGCCTCTACTGCGGCTCTTCACCAAATGCTATATCTATAGCGGGCCGCTTTTTAAGCTGCCGCGACTGAGCAACCGCCTGTTTTACAAACATCAATTGCTCTGGCGGAGTCAGACTCATAAGTTGCTGTATAAATGTTTTGACTTCCATTGCCCAGGCTCTGTCATCATTACAAGCCAGTGCCTCAGCAAAAAAATGCCGGGCCTGGGTAAAGTCCCTGGCATACAAGCAAATCATGCCTTTATTCAGCCCTGCCCAGATGTGCTGGCTACCACCTGCGGTATTAGCTAACACAAACTGCATTGCCCGTTGGGGGCTTGAGAGTTCATCGCGATAGTAAAGTACCCGCTGCTTTGCCTGCTCCGCCAGCGACCTGGCCTGCAGCATAAAGGTCTCCTCACTCTCAAACTCAACGAAAGCACTTTCCCGGTTTGCAAGATCATAAGCATAATCCACTCTGGGGTACCACTGCCAGCTAACAGCCACATTCAGGTAGCTACCTTTAGACCACTGGGACGGCTGAAATTCTGCAATAGCCACCCACCAGCCATTATCATCCAGCCATAACCTGGACTGCCCTTTGCGCATCATATTTATTGGTTTTAAGACTTCCCGGGCAGCGGTATTAATAAGCTTATTGTGTATCGAGACAACCACGGCATTTCCCTCAGCCAAACGGCAAGATTAATACTGGCGATTTGCCGGACGCGGCTTTTCTTTTAACGGCGCCAACAACATATAAAACACCCAGGCAAACCAGGAAATAAAAAACACTACCAGCAACCAGGCAATTTTTCTTTACCCGTAGTACGATTTGATCTGGCAATCAAAATGACAGAATGCTCCAGATTAACAATCCAAAGAATGCCAGTACAGCGCTAAAAAAGAAGGCGAGAAAACCGTCCATATTGAACATCCTTTTATAATGACGACAGAAAAAAGAAAAACCAGCGGCGGTAAATAATCTGCCAGCCAAAACTTACTAACCAGAGCACGAGCCATAATTAAAACGCTTAACTATTGAGCAGCCTTAATAGCCATATGAATAAGTGGAAACGGGTTACCCTGGCTATCCAGTGCTGAACGCCCTATGCGTTTAAATCCCAGCCGTTCATAAAAGCCAATGGCTTGTGGATTTTGCTCATTCACATCCACTTTACCGGCCTCCAGTTCATTTATTGCATACTCGACCAGTGCCCGCCCTACCCCGTTACCAAAGTACCCGGGGCTTACAAACAGCATTTCAATGTTACCTGCGGCCACGCCAATAAATCCGGCTAGCTCATTGCGCAGCTTCACACCGCGTAACGCCACTGCATCAAAGTAATGCTGTAAAATAAGAGGTTTAAGTTGTGCAATATACTGCTCAGGTAAAAAGTGGTGTGTGGCTCGCACCGAAGCCTCCCACAGGTCAATAAGAGTCGGATAATCTTGCCGACTGACCTTCACGACGTCCATAACATTTCCCTAAAATAATCGGTTTACAGGTGCCTCAAATCCCCTCTTTAATGCAGCACCTCTCTAGGCTAAACATCCACATTAAAGCCACCGGCGACGGATAAGCCGCATAAACAATGCTACAACCCGCTATCTACCATATCTCTAACAATACGAGCTTTTACAAAATGATCTAGTTGGTGCGTTTGAATCCACCAGGTAGCAGCTTCCATTAGCAATTCAGGATCATCATTTTTATTAGAAAAGAACGCGTAAAAAGAAAGTCCAACGTTATCGCCTTTGGCTAATATTTTGGCATTACATACCTGTACCATTTTGTCTCGTAGGGATTGTCTCATTAATTCTGCCTAATACCTTTTAGACTAATATCACCAGGTTGTCCCAGCCCGCCTGCGGGCGACAAAATTTTTTGTTAGTTGCCACTGCTGGGTATCACCTTTTTGCGGGTTCCTGATGTGCCAAACCAAACTAATACCGCGAAAATAACAAACCGTTTTATAATATTAATATAAAAGCTTCGAGGTTCTGATTCTAAGGAATATACAACACCTCTTCGAATAACGAAGCCATCGTTTATGTCTGCCATGATTTGATAAAAAACATAAGCAGCGGCCACACAAAATAGAATTTTTAAAGGCCAATAGACCGATTCAGGGAGTTCTACGGTTACTAAACTCAAATTCATTTCTTTGAAAATTCGGCTACCTATTGGGAACTAACGCCCCACATAGGGGCATAAGCTAGCAGGCTATAATACGGAGCGAAGGGAGCCTACGTATTTTTGTCTCTAACGAGCATAGCGAATGTTAGTGCGTTTATATTGCACTTACGCTAAAGCCCCTTCAATGGCAGCAAAGGCGATAGGTACGCATCCAAGCAGAGTTATCACTGCCCCCCCCAAAACTGAACGAATAGCATTTTTTAAACCGCGATATTCCAACCAAAGTTGAGTGACAATTAACAACAATAAAGGCAGCCCAATTGAAGACATAATCGCAACGACATATTTTTCTTGAACAGAAAGAGAAAACCTTTCCAATTCCAGGATGTAGCTTAAATTGAGGTAACAGCTGGCCCCCATAAAAAGGACGGAAAGTGACAGCATTAACGCCGCCTTTGCTAGGTTTATAGTAGACTCGTTGTTGTGTGGGTAGATGTTTTCCATTTTATATCCTTATAAATTTAGCCATTACCTGTGAAACCCTTCACACCAATAACAGTAGCATTGCGCTTATGCTTTCATCAACATTCATTGTTGAAAGAAGCAACAACACAACCGGTAAACGACCCTACGCGCCTGCCATGCGGAAAAGAAAATAGCCGAAGGCCGCAAATAACACTACGCCCACCAAAACCATGGCACTCAGCGTTTTTGAACGCAGCATTGACTCAATTAAAGCGAACTCAGTTTGCATTTTAATGAGTTCAAGGTGGTCCTCAGATTTGGTATTCATGGCTTTATGCTGCTTAGTCATAAAACTTCTCCTGATAATCGTACTTATTTTCCTACATCAACTTAAGGCTACGACTAAAGACGCCCCACAAAAACCCAGGCCGGTAAATCTCATAGCAGTTTGAAACCTGGCGCTAATGACTCTCTTTACGCCCTGGAGTGAAGTTGAGTCTGCTTTTGCAAGTGCTCTCGCCATCACTACGTCCACGGAGCTTAAACCAAGCAGCGTAAACCCAATGCCGCGCAGTAAATCGTGTTGCTGATAGCCCATAGAGTATTCTTTAAAAGCCATCGCAGCGAAAAACAAAAAGACGAAACCGCTAAACCAATCAAAATTGGCGTTACCCGCCTGGGCTTGGGTAAACAGGCCTGTGAATTGGGCTAGCAAAAAGAATACCCCAATACCTATAAGGAGCCACCCCATGCCGGTAGATTCGCGAGATGAGAGTTCCACACACCCCATAATAATGGGAACCATTACCAGTAAATATCGCATCATGTATAAATCCTTTTAATCGGTACCACCGAAGTAAACACAATTATGCAGGCTTATTTTCAACCTACCGGTTTATGCTTCATTCCTGGGTTGTTATTCCCTATGTTCGGTTTTAATCAACAACGCAATTGCCGTTAACACATGGAAAATTAGCCCTAATAAGAACCAGCCTAGCACACTGCGCCCGGTTGTTTTGGCCCACCAGGCACAAAAAAACGCAAACAAGACCACTGCCAGCCCATTGCTTTTAATAGCTTCCTGAAGTTTTGAAACCTCGGTATCTGTGTCCGCCTGAGCACTTTCCAGGCTTCGTATTTTAGAATAGAGCCGGTTAACCGTTTGTTCCAGTTCGGATAAGGATGGCTGCGTGGTTGTTGCGGATGCTAGCGCGGTATATTGCCAACCAAACAAAAGAAAAACGACGGCTAAGAACTTCCCTTTCATTAGGCTAAATCTCCTTACTAGTAACTTTATCATAACGGCCGAAAACGATAACGGCAAAGTGGTTCTGCAGGTTGCCGCCCCTGTGGCCCAAACAGTTCAATGTTAGGCACATTAGCTTACGCCTACCTGAGTTTCTATATACACAGAATGTTCATCCAGCTCTCCTGTTGGACGCACTGTGACTGATTTTATCTGAACCAGAGCCTCAGGTTTAACGACATCATTTAACCAGAAATCTTCACGCAGAACGCTAAACTCGGGTTGGCCAACCGAGTAAGCACCATCGCCGTTAAAATCTTCGTCCAACGGTAAAATGGATACGATATCAACAACTTCACCATCTTCAATGAAATTACCGACATGGGTAATTTTGCCGTTAATAACATCCTCATCAATGGATTCCCACCACGCTTCACTACCAATCAACGGGTTTGTTGCAAAATACTCAGGAAAGGATGCCTTTATGTCATCATTGATTTCATTTGCCCATTCCGGTTCGTTTTTCAGTTCAAAAATAACGTCCATTTCTAATCTTCCTTAGCTCTTCACTTTTTGGCATTGGGCAACTGCAGGCAGGCAATAGTGGCGGCGCCACCTGAGTGCACTATCCTTTTTTGTTAGGTTTTTGGTAACTGCAGCTTTAACTGTTCAGCAATGATCAGCTCAATATCATATTCCACATCCAGGGTAGCCTCAGTGAGTACCATCACATGAATTTTGACTTGCCTGTCATGGGGATCAAGAGGGCTCAGCGCAACGGGAATCATCTTGAAGTGAGTAGTCTCAGGTGATAGGCCTGGATACATTTCAGCAATCTTAGATTGGATCACAGCCCAGTTGAGCGAATGAAGGAGTTTGTTTGCTTCCTGTTCATTAACGCCTGCAGGCAAATCAACAAACACCATTGGATTAATGTCGTTCTTGTTGCTAATCAGAGTGGTTAGATAAGCAGCAATGAATTCCTCAAGCGCTGTGGTTTTCTCCCAGCCATCAGTTGACGTGGCAACAACCCGATACTTAAAGTACTTCTCTTTATCCCCGTAGGGAGTAAACACAGTAGGGAGAATGCGGTAGTTAACCTCTCGTTCTTTTAGTGCAGGGAATTGTCTTATAACAGCAAATTGCAGTTTTCGTTGGTCAATTTTTTCCAGAAACGCCTGCCCTTCTTCTTCCGTCCAGTTCTCAGGCATATCCACAGTCGTCATATTTCCAAACTCGACTCCCTGGCCGCACCCAAGTAATAACACAAGCAGGAATGCACTTATTGCCTTTTTCATCTTCATATCCTTTTACTACAACCACCAATTTATAAGGAAACCTGCCCCCTTGTTTAAGGGCGATACACAAAGCCAAAAACTCAGAGCGAAACGACTCAAGAAACCCTTATATTTCATCACTTTCTATGAAGAGCTTAGCACCCGAAGAGTTGAGCTTAAACAGAATAAAACACAGCGGAACGATATAGAGCATTAACCCGATCCAGCTGCCAGTATTGTTTTGATAGCCAGAATTGGCGTGGTTATACAGCAAAAACACTATTAGTAATCCGGTTAGAATTCTTAAGGCCGTTAAGGCCACGGGTACTTTTTTCAGAAAATAGCAGCTTGAGATAACAAGGGCCAAAGCCAGTAAAGCTTGTATAGCCGCACCGGCCGGATCGCCACCGCCTTGGGTCATTGCAATGGCAACGTAAGCTACGCCCGTTAAAACCGCGAAGCTTCCAAATACAATGTATAACCAGGCGACTGCCCTGAAACTACATACAAAATTCAACGTCTATCCTTTAAATATAACGCTTAACTATAAGCATAATTACCTGACAAGTTTTAAAACCACTTCACCGTTAAAACTAACGGTTAACTGACTACAATCTTTTGTGGCTATTTGAACATCAACAAACGAGTCTTCTGCTGCACTATACATCTGCGCATCCCATAGCAACGAATCTGATGTTGGTTTTAGCGCATTTAAAACAACTAACCCAACTGCTTTGGAATTATTATCATGGGAATAGACAGTGATCTGTGCTTTGTTTACGTCGACTAATAATCTTGCAGGCTTAGCTGAGTGATCCCAAACGCCCCCAATATCACACGCCTTGGCGTGAACAGTAAAGTTTGCGACCAATAGAGTAGAGCTAACCACTAAGAACCTGAGCATGAACATCCTTTGCATATAATGCCGCAGCTAAGCGCTTTTCGCGTGCATTGCCTTGTTAAACTTGAGCTCCATAGGTTGATATACTAAACCTGCCGACTCGCCTACCCCGCCGGTGCACTCAAACCCGTACTTTTCATAAGCGGCTACTGAAGATAGTGACGCGCTGACAGTTACCGTTTCGCCACTTGCATGACTCAAAACGGATGAAAGCAGTTTTCTTCCTATGCCACTCTTCTGGCGTTCGGGACGAATAAAAAACATCGCTACATGCCTGCTTTCTTTTAACTCGATAACGCCTTCGATAATTTCGCCGCTCTCAGCAACCAACATCACGGTATCACCTTTCATTCTGTCGAAGAATGCGTCGCACGCAGCGATTTTCGAAAATGTTGCCACCCCTTCATCAGTCAATGTGCCTGCAACAGAATTAAAAAAAGCGCTCATGCAAATTGCACTTACAGCTTCAAGGTCCTTCTCTTCCAGCTTCCTGATAACCATCAATGTCTCCTAAAACCTTAACGCCCTAATCCGGCAGCGAAAAAACGTGGGTAATATTACCGCGAATTCAACTCCGAAGTTGCCAGCCTGTTTTTATCCCAGCATGCCTGGGCGCAACATAATTTTTTTGGTTAAGTGCCAGCACCCACGTTGACTCTCTTAAAACGCATAGATAACACAGTGATGATCCCGCACATTATTCCAATACTAATGGATTTGTTTAAACCTAAGGCCAGGACTATGGGTTTAAGCAAAAAGAGATGGATAATAAACATCGGAAAAAATGCAAGTATGAAAACCTTAAACTTTATGGTTGTAGTGAAAGGTTCGCCACAATCAGGGCAATTTTTGACCTTGCCCCATTTATTGGCCGTTTTAGAAAATAAGCCAATTTTCACTTCACAATTGGGGCATCTATAAAATTGTTCATTCGCTTCAAAAGCTTCATTTTTTGCTGCCGAATCAGATTTCACTTCCGTTTGGCGAGAGCTTAATTCTTGCTTTATTTCTGCTGTTCTTTCTGGAAAAGCGCTTTGATCAATAGATTGCAAAGTCTGTTCTAATTCCGGGGTCGAATATTTGGAATAATTTGGTTCCATGTACTTAATTCCCTGTGGCGACTGACATTTAGCTAATGACTGATTCATAGCACTATGATGGCAAAGCCGCGCTATTTATTCCTCTCATCTGAGCGCGTTGTTACATTTAGCCTGCTTAATCCAGCAAATAAAATGACTGTTGTGGCTAGTATGACAGCTATAGTTAGTGAAAACCCAATGTCTTGGGCCAACCTGAATGAAACAAGGTTAAACAAACTCATTACGGCGCCAAAAACAAAAAGCAGACCTTTATGATAGCTTTTAGTCTTACCAAGAACATATATCGCAACAGCCAGGGCAATACTGCTTGCCAAAGCTATGGGCACAATACTGATCTTAAACAAGAGCCCAAGGGTTCCGGCACAACCAAATTTGGGATCGCAGTGACCCAATACGAGTGTATTAAAAGCCACAAATAAACTCGCCGGCACCACAGCACCGCTAAAAAAGAAAGAAACTTGTTTTAAAACTAAGTCCTTGTTCATAAAAATTTCCTTGACGCTAAGGGCTAGCCAACATTTTGTTATGTTTATTAATCACTCTCACAAAGAACACTTTCATTATGTAGGTAGGAATAACTAAAAAACAGTAATAAACGATCAACTATTTTTTGTTCGTGATTATTTTGTAAAAGCGTTTTTATATGGATTAACTCATGTACGATTTTATTTGATTGCGCCGGAGTTAGTTTGGGATCCCGATAATAGCTTTCGCATATCCGCTTTAATTCAGAAAATTCATCAGCTTGATTGACATAAGAAAAGATAAATTCTTCATAGTGAGCAATTGATTCCTTTTTCGTACCTGAATACATGTCAAATGCCAAAACGACCTCCTTGTAGAGCTAATGCTCCAATTTGCGGCACAAACGCATAGGCTATAATGCGAAGCAGCCCGCGTGTTTATGTCTCAGCGAACCTGCGAGCGAGTTAATGCGCGCAGTTGATAATACAAGCGCCCTTTATTGTGTGGTAAAAATAACTGGGAATTGGATATACATACCACAATTTTCTCCATACGAAATGGAAAGGTAATTCTCGCTAGCAAGATATGACTTAACCGTATAATAAATATGACCATAGCCATTTTCTTTTTTCCAAGGCGCGATAGATACGGAAAAGTCGTAATCAATTAAAGTTGCATCAAAGACAGGTTTTCCCTTAAATAACCAAATATCTTCAAACTCTGATTCTCCTAGTTTAAGCGGGAATGAAGCTTCAACAAGGAATTCGCCGTCCTTTTCTGTTGCTATTATCTGAACTTCTTCACCATATTTTTGATTCCATTCATTTACCATATCTTCGGTGGTATAGCAGCTATTTGCACAGACCGAAGACGCAAAGCAGGTTAAAGCAATAAAGGAGAGTACTTGATAATAAAAACCGTTTAAAAAACTCACTTTCCGTAAATCTCCTTCTAGTGCATAACACCTAAATATGGGGCACAAACAGGCAGGTAACAACGGCGAATCCGCCTGCCTGTTTTTGTCCCAGCCCGCCTGCGAGCGACATGTATTTTTTGTTATGTGCGTTGCGACTAATCACCACCACCTCCATCGCTGCCACCGCTGGAATGTGAATCCCCCCGCATGACCAGTTCCATATGATCCCGAAGCCATACCCGAAGCCGATAACCCCAAATATAGCCACCCTACAAACCCGACGACAATCCCAGTCCAAAAGCTATTCATTAAGATTTCTGTGATAGGCACCTTACCTGATGTGCTTATCGAAGTTATTACGACAAGACAGCCAAAAAATCCAGCAATAAAGCCATAAAGGAAACCCTAAAATTTGTACTCTGATAAAAGTTTCATAATGCTTCCCTACCTTAAGCACATAACACTAAGGGCACTAATATAGCGCTATAATGCCGGAGGCGCGTCATGCTTGCATCCCTCATGAGCGCCTTGTTATGAGCTTGCTTCGAACTAAAAATTTCACAGAATTTGCATTAATAAAAAAGCTATGAAATTTTGACCTGCGTGGATGGCCATACACATTCCTAATGCTAAGTTCCTCGATTTTTCATACCAAACAACAAACGCGAAGGAAAACACGACGAATGACCAAAAGATGGTAAATCCATGTCCAAGGGCACCAAGTGAGTGAAATACACCCCATATAAATGCAGAAACGAGAGCTATGCTCCAAGTCGAGGACGTAAATCTTTTAATAATAGAAATACCCAGCCATAAAAGTAGCGTTTCAATAAGAGGAGCAAAAATAACTACATTGAAGAACAATGTAATGGCACTTTCCGGAAGCGGAGGGGGCTCAGCCTCAGGGAAAAACGTGAAAATTAAAAATGAAATTACTAAGGCAGGTATTGTTGAAATAGCAATGGTACCCAAAAGGTAGATAACTCTGTTCTGTGAAGTGTCCGATAAAAAATCGAATGGGAAAACTAAACTGTTACTGCTCTTATCCATTTAATCCTAAATTCCTTATTTGGCCCAACTTTGGGGCACAAATACGTAGGCTACAATACTGAGCGAAGCGAAGGGAGCCTACGTGTTTGTGTCACAACGATCGCAGTGATCGACAATAGTTGTTTGATACTTATTGAGCCTTCTCCCCAGCTTAACCAATAAATTGGCTAAGCTGGA
>OJDQ01000153.1_pt1 | contig 36356 bp, 33 predicted proteins | sample 1592851 | NCBI WGS metagenome assembly OJDQ01 (sample SAMN05416774, study PRJEB24817) | seawater metagenome | isolation source: Sea water | place: Canada:Atlantic | collected 2013-07 | reverse complement strand
CGACCGAGCCCTACATGGACGTATTCACGGGCGTTTTTCGGAAGGGTACTCCGACCGACCGCCGGCCGTACTCCGAACCCGAACTCATTTGTTCAAGATGCTCAACAGGAGAATCGATCTATGAATCTGAAGAAAACACTTGCAGCATTGGCTGCCGCAGCTACGTTCTCCGGCGCCGTTGCTGCCGAAGAACTCTCTGTCGCTGCAACACCGGTTCCCCATGCCGAGATCCTGGAATTCGTGAAGCCGCAGCTGGCCGAGCAGGGCGTGGAACTGGACGTGAAGGTATTCACCGATTACATCCAGCCGAATATCCAGGTGGACCAGAAGCGGATGGACGCCAACTTCTTCCAGCACCAGCCGTACCTGGATGAATTCAACGAAGGCCGTGGTACCAACCTGGTAACCGTGACCGGCGTTCACGTTGAGCCGTTTGGCGCCTACTCCAGCAAGATTGAGTCGCTGGACGAGCTGAAAGAAGGTGCTGTGGTTGCCATTCCGAACGACCCCACCAACGGTGGCCGTGCGCTGCTGCTCCTGCAGAAGGCCGGCGTGATCACCCTGAAAGACGAGAGCAAGATCACTGCAACACCCCGTGATATCGCCGATAACCCGAAAGATCTCGACTTCAAGGAACTGGAAGCTGCCACCCTGCCCCGTATCCTTAACCAGGTCGACCTGGCGCTGATCAATACCAACTATGCGCTGGAAGCCGGTCTGAACCCGTCTGAAGACGCGCTGGTGATCGAGGGCTCCGAGTCACCCTACGTGAACATTCTGGTTGCCCGTCCGGATAACAAGGACAGCGAAGCCATGCAGAAGCTGGCCGAGGCGCTGAAGTCTGATGCGGTTCGCGACTTCATCATGGAGAAGTATGAAGGTGCCGTCGTTCCGGCATTCTGATAACTGAAGTATCGGGGTCAGATGACAGCGTTCATCTGACCCCACGTCCACAAAAAAGGCCGGACAGCTGTTTAAGCTGCCCGGCCTTTTTATTTGGTCTGGAGGCTGGTGATCAGTCACCGCTCCAGTTGGCTTTCGGGTCCGGTGTCATCCGCAGGTAGGATTTCACGGCCTTATAGCCCTTCGGGAAGCGCTGCTTGATTTCTTCCTCGTCCTGAAGGGATGGAACGATGACCACGTCACCGCCACGTTCCCAGTTGCCCGGTGTGGCGACCTTGTGTTCGTCGGTCAGCTGCAGCGAATCGATCACCCGCAGAACTTCGTTGAAGTTACGACCGGTGCTGGCCGGGTAGGTAATCATCAAGCGAACCTTCTTGTTCGGGTCGATCACGAACAGCGAGCGCACGGTAAGGCTGCTGTCGGCATTCGGGTGAATCATGTCGTACAGCTGGGACACCTTGCGATCATGGTCTGCAATGATCGGGAAGTTTACCGCGCAGCCCTGGGTTTCATTGATGTCCTTGATCCACTCGTGGTGGGAATCGACCGGATCAACGCTCAGTGCGATGGCCTTGACGCCGCGCTTGGCGAACTCGTCCTTCAGTTTGGCGGTCAGGCCCAGCTCGGTCGTGCAGACCGGGGTGAAATCCGCCGGGTGCGAGAACAGCACGCCCCAGCTGTCGCCCAGCCAGTCGTAAAACGAAATCTTCCCTTCACTGGAGTCCTGTTCAAAATCAGGGGCGGTATCTCCGAGACGTAAAGTCATGTGTACTCTCCTTTGATCATGTTAGTGACAATTTCGTTTGTTATTCCGGCCCTGAAACGGCCGGGTTGTGTTCTGAGTGTATACGACAAACCTTGGTGCCAGATGAAGCAATTACAAGGGGCTCAGACCCCCAGCGCTTTCTCCTTCTCAAAATGCTCACGGGTGAGCTTGAACACAATCGGGCTCAGCATCAGCAGGGCAATCAGGTTCGGCAATGCCATCATGGCATTCAGGGTGTCTGCCACCAGCCAGACAAAGCCCAGGTTCAGGGTGGCACCCACCGGGATAGCCAGAATCCATGCAATGCGGTACGGCACGATGGCCTTTACGCCGAACAGGAACTCAATGCAGCGCTCGCCATAGAACGACCAGCCCAGAATGGTTGTGAACGCAAAAACCGCGAGGGCAATGGCTACAAGATAGTTGCCAACGCCGGGCAGCGCCTCCTGGAATGCCATGGAGGTCAGTGCCGCCCCGGATTCCCCGGAGGTCCAGGTGCCGGAGGTGATAATCACCAGTCCGGTAATCGTGCAGATGATAATGGTATCGATGAAGGTGCCGAGCATGGCTACCATGCCCTGATTGATCGGGTTTCGGGTTTGTGCGGCGGCATGGGCAATGGGCGCGGAGCCCAGGCCGGCTTCATTGGAGAAGATGCCACGGGCCACCCCGAAGCGGATGGCTGCCCAGACTGCCGCACCGGCAAACCCACCCTCGGCGGCGATGGGGCTGAAGGCATGTTTGATCACCAGGGCAAAAGCGGCAGGAATATCAGCGGCGTTGATAGCCAACACCACAAGCCCGGCGAGCAGATAGGAAACTGCCATCAACGGCACCAGGGCGCTGGCGACATGGCCGATCCTGCGGATACCGCCGATCAGGACCATACCCACCAGAGCCATAAGAACGAGGCCGGTCACCCAGTGCGGCAGCCCAAAGTTGGTCTCCATGACATCGGCAACCGAATTTGCCTGCACAGTATTCCCGATGCCGAAACCGGCGATGGCGGCAAAGACGGCAAACAGGACGCCAAGCCAGGCCCACTTGCGACCCAGGCCGTTGCGGATGTAATACATCGGGCCGCCCACGTGGGCACCGCGTTCGTCGACTTCGCGGAAACGCACCGCCAGGACCGCCTCGGAGTACTTGGTGGCCATGCCCACAAGGGCCGTAAGCCACATCCAGAAAAGCGCGCCGGGGCCCCCAAGGAACACGGCTGTGGCAACCCCGGCAATGTTGCCTGTGCCAACGGTGGCTGAGAGCGCTGTCATCAACGCCTGGAACGGCGGGATTTCACCCTCGGATTCAGATCCCGCGGCGGAGCGGCCTTTCCACATCAACCGGAAACCGGCGCCCAGCTTCAGCACCGGCATCAGCTTCAGGCCCAGGCTGAGGAATAGCCCGACGCCCAGAATCAGAACCAGCATGGGTGGGCCCCAGACCAGCCCGTTTATCTGCCCTACGAATTCAGAAATAGCTTCCATGGGATCTCCCTCTGTCTGCCATGGATTGGTTTGGATTTTTGACCCGGATTGGGTATAACCGGCTGAGTTTAGTCAGAAATTTTCCCATGTAAACCGATGGCCCGGTAAAAGTGGTGGATTCAGGGGTGATTGCCTATGCTCATTACAATGGCGACCATCCACCGAGGAGAGAGATTCTGCCCATGCGTTCACTCAAAGTTTCAGATGTCATGTGGAACCACATCGAGCCGGTCCGTTGCGGCACGCAGCTCACCAAAGTGGTGAAGACGCTGCTCCACAACCACGTGACTGGTCTGCCGGTCGTTGATGACCAGCGCCATGTGATCGGTTTTATCTCCGAGCAGGATTGCATCCATGCTCTGCTGGTCAGCGGCTATCATCGGGAGGGCGACCCGCTCGTTGACGATGTCATGTTCCGGAAACCGGTCACGATTTCGGCAGAGATGTCGGTGGTCGATCTCGCCCAGAACCTCGGTGCGGGCAAGCCAAAGGTGTACCCTGTTGTGGATCACGGCAAACTGATCGGTATTGTCACGCGTACTGCTATCCTGGCCGAGCTGGCACGAACGGGCTTTGGTCTGGAACCGCCGAAGCACGCCAGTGCCGAATACTGAAACACACTTTTCCCAAAATTGAGGACACTATGGAACTCCTATCCACGAACGTCAGTTTCGAAGGCGAGCACCGCCGCTACCGGCATACCTCCGCTACCCTCGAATGCGACATGGAATTTGCGGTGTATCTGCCGCCCGTGGCTGTGGGCTCCAACCCGAAGAAGGTGCCAGTCCTCTACTGGCTGTCGGGGCTGACCTGCACCGACCAGAATTTCATGCAGAAAGCCGGCGCCCAGAAACGGGCCGCTCAGTTGGGTATGGCCATCGTCTGTCCTGACACCAGCCCCCGTGGAGTGAACCTGCCGGGCGAGGATGACAGTTATGACTTTGGCTCCGGCGCCGGCTTCTACATCAACGCCACCGAGCAACCCTGGGCACCCCATTACCGGATGTACGACTATGTGGTGAAGGAATTGCCGCAGTTGATCGAGAATGAATTGCCGGTAACAGACAAGCGCTCAGTCAGCGGCCACTCCATGGGCGGCCACGGCGCTCTGATCTGCGCACTGAAAAATCCGGGCCGCTACGCCTCGGTGTCGGCGTTTGCGCCCATCGCCAACCCAACCGAGTGTCCCTGGGGTCAGAAAGCCTTCAAGGGCTATCTTGGAGACGATCCGCGAAGTTGGGAAGAATGGGATGCCACGTTGCTCATTCCCACCGCTCGGGAGCGGTTGCCGCTACTTGTGGACCAGGGTACTGCGGACGAGTTTCTGGACAGCCAGCTGAACCCGGATGCGTTGGCGGACGCCTGTGAGAAGTTCCACCATCACATCAACCTGCGCATGCACCGAGGTTATGATCACAGCTATTTCTTCATTGCCTCATTCATTGATGATCACCTTGATCATCATGCAAAAGCACTGGGTTTATAGCGTGGTGACGATGGTCAGGAGCGGAAGCCCCAGACCAAGCTGAAGTCCATGGAAGGCATGACTTCCGGCTCTTCCAGGGACTGGATGCCGAAGTCCGGCTCGCTGGTGTCCCGCTCGAAGGTGCCAGTGTAACGGTTGCCCCGGGAGCCGAAGATGGCCTTGACGAAAGGTCCCCGGGCTCTGACTGGCCGGCGCGTGACCACGCCCACTTCGTTGTTTTCCAGACGAACCAGAATGCCGGGCGGATACTCCCCGAGAATCTGCAGCAGGGCCTTGGGGATGGCCGGTCGGAACTTGCCGTCGGCCAGGTTGGCAATCAGCTTCCGGGCGTCGGCCACGTTCATGCGCTGCCGGTAGGCACGTTTGGTGATCATGGCCACATACCGCTCTGCCAGCGCCAGGATTTCCGCTTCCGGCCGTATTTCGGTGCCACTCAGACCTTTCGGGTAGCCGCTTCCGTCGGCTTGCTCATGGTGTTGCGCAATGATGGTCAACAGGAGCTTGTTATCAATGCCCGCGGCCTGCAGGGCCTGGATGCTGCGTTCGGGGTGTTTGCGAATGACGCCGCGCTGTTCATCGTTCAGCACTGTATTGGAGGCATTCAGCTTGTCGGCGATGGGCACGAGCCCGAGGTTGGCAGTGAGGGCGGCAGCAGTCAGTACTGCAACTCTTTTCTCCTCCAGGCCAAATTGCCGGCCAATAAACTGGCAAAGAATGGCGTAAAACAGGATCTGTTCGTGAATGACCGGGCCAATTGAGTAGAGGTGAACCAGTGCCAGGGTTGCATCGGGTGATTCCGTGCAGGTGCGCTCGATCATCCGGGCCAGGCCGAGGAGCCGTTTTTGGGCCGAAGGATCAGAATCGGTAATGGCTTTCAGGGTTGCTTCAAGGGAGTGGAGCAGGTCCGGGTAATCGGCAAACGGGTTCCTGTCCCGGTTATCCTCGAACACTTCTTCCTGAGGGCGTTCGATCTTGCGAGGTTTGAATCGGCCGCGCTCGAACAATTGCTCCAGCTGGGAATCTGTCTGAATCACATAGCCCTGGCGCAGAAGGATATTACCGTCTGCATCGTAGACGTCCCAGGGCAGGGGCCGGCCGATGGTCAGCGCCCCGGGCGCAATTCGGACAAGTTCGGTCAAATCAGGTGTCTCTGGTACAGGTTAATTGTGTCGCCAGTGTAACCCCGAATGCGGCTGGGGCTCCACTGGCGCGGGCTGGCTCTGGCCAGGAAGCAGTGTGGTTTTACCTGATTTTACCGCTGCCCCTGTTTCGGGAGGAAGAAAAAATGAGCAAGCGTTCACACTTTGTCTTTTTTGATAGAGAATATGTAAAGAATCGTTGTCCTTTAACGATCATTCAAATTGGTTGAGCTATTCTGGATAGTACTTTTGTCGGACGAAAACGCTAAATGCTCCATCGCCTCAAGACCGATTTCCGATTATCGATCATCACCCTGCTGGGGGTGAGCGCGTTTCTGGGGATTACTCCATTTGCCGTGATGCGCTACCTGCAGGGAAATCTGCTGGCCGGACTGGTGGATACAACGATTCTTCTCGGTATCTGCTCTGCGCTGGTCTATGCATGGGTAACCGGGGACACGCGACGAAGTGGCGTGGTTGTCGCCAGTGTTGCTTGTGGCGGCGCGGTCGTCGTGGGCATTGTGGTAGGCGAGCCGGGACTGTTCTGGTTATACCCGTGTCTTGTCACTACCTTCTTTCTCGTTAATCCCAGGATTGCGGTAGCCCTGAACATTGCCTCGGTCATTGCCCTGATGGTTCATGGTGGGGCTTTCCGCTCTGATGTCCAGATGTGGTCGTTTGCTTCAACGGCCTTTGTGGTCAGTGCCTGCGCCTACGTCTTTGCCCACAGGAACCACGATCAGCGGGAGCGTCTGGAGCATCTGGCAACGATCGATCCGCTGACCGGCATCAAGAATCGGCGCTCAATGGATCAGGAGCTGGATCTGGCGGCGGCGAATGCCGAGCGTACCGGTTTGCCCTATGCCCTGGTCATGCTGGATATCGATCATTTCAAGAAGATCAACGATGAGCATGGCCATGGCGTGGGCGATGGTGTCTTGACCGATCTGGTGGCGCTGCTGAAACAGAACACCCGCAAGTCAGACCAGCTGTTCCGGTATGGTGGCGAAGAATTCGTACTGCTCCTGCCGGGTGTCGATGGCATTGGCCTCAAGGCAGTGATGAACAACCTGCAACAGGTGCTGCGCAAATACATGAAACACCCCGGCGGTTCGGTGACGGCGTCGTTCGGCGTGGCACTGCTCGAGCATGGCGAAAGCGTTGATAGCTGGCTTGCCCGGGCGGATGCGGCACTCTATGAGGCCAAGGAAGCTGGCCGGGATCGTGTTGTATTTGCCGATGCTCAGCGCACGCCGGAGCTTGCAGCCGAAACGGCCTGATCGCTATTGGGAGCAAACAGAAAGAGTCTGCACCCCAACAGAATGCTGGCAGATGCCAGGCCCCCCGTGAGGCCTACCCAGAAGCCGGCGGCTCCCATGGCCGGCACCAGCCAGTCTGTGAAGGTCAGCAGATATCCCAGTGGCATACCCACGCCCCAGAATGAAAACAGCATGATGAACATTGGAATGCGGGTATCCTTGTAGCCCCGCAAGGCACTGATGCAGGTTACCTGGATAACATCGGCAATCTGGAACAGGGCCGCGAACATCAGAAGCTTCACGGTGACCGCCTGTACCTCGGTATCACTGGTATAGAGTGCTGCGATCTCCCGGGAGAATACGAACAGCAGTATTGCAAAAACCAGCGCTGTAGCAGCCGCCAGAATCAGTGAACTTCGGGAGATGAGTCTTGCGGTGGCGGGTGCCCGGGCGCCCATAAGGAAGCTGACCCGGAGGGTCAGCGCCATACCGATGCTCAACGGCAGCATGAACAGTAAAGAAACCACGTTCAGGGCGATCTGGTGCCCGGCCACCACCACCGGGCCAAGGGGCGCCAGAAACAGGGCAATTACCGAGAACAGGCTGGCCTCGACAAAGATGGTGAAGCCGATGGGCACGCCGATGCCGAGGATGTAGCGCATGCCTGCCAGGTCCGGCTTCACCCAATCGGCAATCAGGTGGAACTGACGGTAAACCCGGCTGCGGTTCAGGTACACGAGCAGTGCCGCTGCCGCGACACCGTTGGAAATGGATGTGGCCCAGCCACAGCCAACGCCTCCCATGGCGGGCAGCCCCAGCTTGCCGTAGATGAAAATGTAGTTCATCGGCAGATTGATCAGTGTGCTGAGAACAGAGAATGCCATGATCACGCGGGTGTGCCCGAGGCCATCGGTCAGGCCGCGTAGTGCCGTCATTAACAGCAGCGCCGGGATACCCCAGGCGAAGGCATCGAGGTAGCCCTGGGTGATGCGCGCAGTATTGGCCTCCAGGTTCAGAAGCGCCAGCACCGGGTGCACGTGTGTCAGCAGCAGGATCATGATCACGGATCCGGCGGCGGCCAGGTACAGCCCCTGCCAGGTTGCAGGCATGATTTTCCCCACCTCCCGGGCACCGTTGTAGCCGGAAATAATGGGCTGCAGTGCCCCCAGCATGCCCATGAAAAACAGGAACAGGGGCATCCACAGGCTGCTACCAATACCCACTGCCGCAAGATCCTCGGCGCTCGCGTGGCCGGCCATGATGGTATCGATCACGCCGTTGGCCATCTGGGCCAGTTGGGCGATCAGGATCGGCCCGCCCAGAATCGCGAGGGTTCGCCACTCTGTCAGTGTTCTGGTGACCAGCGGCTGGCGGGGTTCCGGTAATGGCTGGTGGATCTCATCCATGGGGTTTTATCCCGTGTTTCTGCACTGCAAGTTTCTCCGAAAACCGTTAAAGTACGCGCCTTGATCACAACAGATGGCAGTGGCGATGGGACTTCTGGTTTTTGTTACCGTTCTGTGGGCGTTTTCATTCAGTCTGATCGGCGAATTTCTGGCCGGCCAGGTGGACAGCGATTTTGCGGTGCTCAGCCGAGTGCTGCTCGGTGCCCTGGTCTTTCTGCCGTTCACCCGTTGGCGGGGCGTGGCTTCCGGACAGAAGCTGGGTATTCTGGTTACCGGCATGCTGCAGTTCGGGATTACCTACCTCTGTCTGTACCGGTCCTTTAGCTACCTGACCGTCCCGGAAGTCCTGCTGTTCACGATTTTCACGCCGCTGTATGTGACTCTGCTGGATGACGCCCTGTTTCGCCGGTTTTCACCGGTGGCGCTGCTGGCTGCAGCCATCGCAACTGTCGGGGCGGGTATCATACGCTACGACGGGCTCAGTGAGGACTTCATTACCGGTTTCCTTTTGCTGCAGGTGGCGAATTTTACCTTTGCCGCCGGCCAGGTCGGTTACAAGCACGTGATGCAACACTACCAGAGTGATCTGCCGGGCTACCGAACCTTCGGCTATTTCTTCTTTGGCGCCCTGATTATTGCGTTGCCGTCCTTCCTGATATTCGGCAATGCCGAGAAGCTGCCGACCACACCGGTACAGTGGGGCATCCTGGCATGGCTGGGGCTTGCTGCCTCCGGCCTGGGGCTGTTCCTGTGGAACCGGGGTGCCTGTGTGGTTGACGCCGGCACCCTGGCTATCATGAACAATGCGCTGGTGCCTGCAGGCCTGCTAGTCAACCTGCTGATCTGGAATCGTGATGCCGATTTGTTGAGGTTGGCCATCGGTGGCGGGGTCATTGCCTTCTCCCTCTGGGTGAATGCCCGTTTCCATCCCCGAGCCAGGTTGGCCGCTGCAACATAAGTAAGTGCACGGACTAAGGTTCCGTTTAACGCTGCCGATATGCTTTTCATGCGCAGGGTAGTCTTTGATGAACATTAATGATGTCCATCGGAGGTTTCCCCTGTTCGCTCATACTTATTCCCGTGGTCAGTTCCGAGTCAGAAGGTCTGTTTATGCGTAAGAATCTCCCTGTCACCCAGCGTGAAATCAAAATGCGGAAAGGCGGGCGTTTGATTACCACCACGGACCTTAAAGGGGTAATTACTTACTGCAACGAAGAGTTTGTGGAAATCAGCGGTTTCTCCCGGGAAGAACTGATTGGCCAGGCTCACAACATCATCCGCCATCCGGACATGCCCCAGGCCGTATTCAAGGATATGTGGGATTACCTGAAGGCCGGCAAGGCCTGGATGGGTGTGGTCAAGAACCGCGCCAAGAGCGGAGACCATTACTGGGTAAGTGCTTACGTTACGCCGATCCGTGAGAACGGCCAGATGGTGGGCTTCGAGTCGGTTCGGGTCGAGCCGACCCGCGAGCAGATCGCCAGGGCCGAGCGGCTGTATTCCAAGATCTCTGCCGGGAAGATGACCTCATCCTTCAGCAATCGTGCCTTGTCGATGCTCCGTTCCGGCTGGCCATTCCTGGTGTCGCTGGTACTCAGCCTTGGTGCCCTCAAGATCAACCAACCCTGGTTGGCAGCAGGCCTGATTGTTGTGGGTCACGCGCTAGGGTTCGGCCTCGTGTTCAACTCCCTGGCCGCTCGCTTGCGCAAGCTGCTGGACCTTCGCCCAGATGCCTTCCGGGATCCCATTGTTGCCCGTACCTACAGCGACGAACGCGGACTGTTCTCGCAGCTGTCGCTGTTGCTGGTCAGTGAAGAGGCCCGGGTTCGGACGGCCCTGGCGCGGATTGATGACCAGGCAGAACTGCTCTACGAGCAGGCGCGGGCTTCCCATGGCTATATCAGCGATGGCGCGGCGGCGATCGCCCGGCAGCGGGCGGAAACCGATCAGACTGCCTCGGCCATCAATGAAATGACCGCCTCAATCCAGGAAGTGGCCGAGTCGGTGACCAGTAACGCCCGTGAAGCCGAGGAGGCCAATCGTCTTGCGGGTGTGGGCAGCGACCGGAGCGCCGAAGCGCTGGTTGCGATTGAAGAGCTGGTAACCCGCGTAAATGGTATTGGTTCGACGATCAGCAAGCTGGGTGAGTCCACCAACAGCATCGGTGAAGCCGCCAACCTGATTTCCGAGATTGCCGAGCAAACCAACCTTCTGGCATTGAACGCGGCTATCGAAGCGGCGCGTGCCGGTGAGCAGGGCCGGGGGTTTGCAGTGGTAGCGGATGAGGTGCGCTCACTGGCCCGCCGGACTCGGGAATCCACCGTGCGGATCCAGAACGTGATCGATGATTTCCGTCAGCAGGTGGACTCGGCGGTCCAGGCAACCCGGGACGGTGAGGCTGTTGCCGGTCAGGGCCTTGAAAAGGTGCGGGAGGCCGAGAACTCGCTGCGCGATATCGTGACCTCGATCCAGACCATTTCCGACAGCTTTATCAGTATGTCTGCGGCCTTTGAGGAGCAGAGCCAGGTGTCCGACGAGATCAATCGCCAGATTACCAATATTGCCGAGCTGGCCGATCATAGTGATGCCCAGGCCGACTCCGCCAAGCAGAGCAGTGACCGGCTCAGCGCCATGTCCCGTGGCCTGAAAGACCTGATAGCCAGGTTTATCAGCAAAAACGGCTAGTTAGCTTTAGCTTCCTTTTCCTCCCGCCGGACCAATCCGGACCGGGAGTGCGCCAGCACTGGCATCGACGCGCCAGTGCTGGCAGAATCCCGCCCCAATTGCCCCGGCAACGCCGTGGCTATCCCTTTTTGAAGACATTCCTCAGCCAAAAGCACAGGAACACAACATGACTCAGTCCAACTCGGTTTCGGGCAACGGTTCAGGGGCCGCCCGTGGTCTCTGGTCTTCCCGGTTGGCGTTTATTCTGGCGGCAACCGGTTCGGCCGTCGGTCTCGGTAATATCTGGAAGTTCCCCTACGTTACCGGCGAAAACGGTGGTGGCGCCTTCGTGCTGGTTTATCTGCTGTGTATCGCAGTGATCGGTATCCCCATCATGATGGCGGAAGTGTTTATCGGCCGGAATGGCCGACATAACCCCATCACCAGCATGCGGCTGGTGGCAGAGCGCAACCTCAGCGCGCCGGGCTGGCGGATCTCGGCCATCATCGGGATGATCGCGGCCTTTGTGATCCTCTCTTTCTACTCGGTGATCGGCGGCTGGGCAGCGTCCTATGTGGGACATGCCGCCATGGGCGACTTTACCGGTGGCACCGCAGACTCCATCGGTGAGTTGTTCGGCGGCCTGCTGGCCAGCCCCGGGCAGCTGCTGCTCTGGCACACGATCTTCATGGCGCTGGTTATTCTGGTGGTGTCTCAGGGACTGAAAGGAGGCCTGGAACGGGCCGTTACCATCCTGATGCCGGCCCTGTTTCTGTTGCTGCTGGTGGCGGTAGGTTATGCCACCACGACAGGCCATTTTGGTGAGGCCGTCAGCTTCCTGTTTATGCCGGATTTTGGTGCCCTGACCATCAACGGGGTTCTGATCGCCCTTGGCCACGCCTTCTTTACCCTGAGCCTCGGTATGGCCATCATGATGGCCTACGGTTCCTATCTGGGTCGGGATGTGTCCATTGGTCGCACCGCTGTCAGCGTGGCCATCATGGATACCGTCGTCGCACTCCTGGCCGGTCTGGCCATTTTCCCGGTGGTGTTTGCCAACGGTCTGGAAGCCGGTGCCGGTCCCGGACTGATTTTCCAGACCCTGCCGCTGGCCTTTGGCAATATGCCCATGGGCGGCCTGTTTGGCACCCTGTTCTTTATCCTGCTGTTGTTCGCCGCCTGGACCTCCGGTATTTCCCTGCTGGAGCCGGTAGTTGAGTGGGTTGAGGAAAAAACCAGCCTGGCCCGTACAGGCAGTTCCATCCTTGTCGGTGTGCTCTGCTGGGCGCTGGGCATTGCTTCGATTCTGTCGCTGAATGTCTGGGCCGACGTCGCGCCGCTCGCCATGTTTGAGCGCTTCGAAGGCAAGACCATCTTCGACCTGCTGGACTTCTTCACAGCCAACGTGCTGCTGCCGCTCTCCGGTTTGCTGACGGCGGTATTTGTCGGCTGGTTCGTGGCCAAAGAGTCGCTGAAATCCGATCTGGCCCTTCAGGGAGGAGCCTTTACCCTCTGGTACAACCTGATCCGGTTCGTGACTCCCATCGCAGTTGCCATCGTCTTTTTCTACAACCTGATGTCCTGAGCAAAGGTATCCACATCACGGTTGAATGAAACGTGGCAATGAAAAAGCCCGGCAAGTGATCTTGCCGGGCTTTCTGTTTTCCGGTGGCTGCTTCCTACTCCTCGCCTAGCTGTCTCAGCGCCTCTACGTGGGGACGCACCGCCTCGATATCTGCCGCCGGAGCGTTGCTCGCGCTTTGCATGGCGCCCATCGCACCCTCCATCATGGCCCGCATCTGGGCTTTCTGTTCGGCCGTCATGTGAGGGCTGTTTTCCATCTCGGCGAGCGCGGCTTCCATCTCCTGCCTGGCGGCCGGCTTCTGCTCTGCCATTTCGATGGCCATCCAGGCCTGGAAAACCCGGTCTCCGGTGGCACCCCAGGATTCAAGGTTGTCGAAGCCGTGATCCTGCACCACGTCTTCGAGGCGGCCATAGGCTTCATGGCCTTTCATCTGCTCCAGGGATCCCGACACGATCCGGGAGAAATCCGGCATGGCGCTCTCGTTCTGGCTATCCATCTGACGCTCCAGCTCCTCGAATTCCGGTGCCAGTGTTTGTGCCGCCTGAACGCTTTCGATAAACGAGGCGACTCTCTGGTCGGACAGGGTGTCGGCCTGGCTTTGGGCAGGGAGTAGAGTAAGCAGGAAGAAAAATACTGTGAGGATGACGCTGTTCAATGCCAGCATCGGCTCTCGTTGCGGGTTATCCATGTCTGTTCTCCTTGTGTGGGCTTCCGGTTCCTTTGTCCGGAAGTCCCACGAGATTAGCGCTTACCCGCTTTGGCTGGCAACTTTGCGTTCAGGCCAGGTTCAGAAAAACAGATCCGGCAGCCATGTGGCAATTTCCGGGAAGATCATGATCAGGATGATGCCGATGATCTCCACAATCACGAAGGGAATGATCGACTTGTAGATATCCTTCATGGTGATCGACGGCGGCACGATGCCCTTCAGGTAGAACAGGTTGAAGCCGAAGGGTGGCGTCATGTAGCCGATTTCCATATTGATCACGAACAGGATGCCGAACCAGATCGGATCGAAACCCAGGGATTCCACGATGGGCATGAACACCGGCAGGGTGATCAGCATGATACCCACCGGATCCAGCACCATGGCCAGCAGGAACACGATCACCATCATGGCGATGATGATGCCCCAGGGGCCGCCGGGCACCATGTTCATCAGGCCCTCGATCAGCTCCTGGGCACCCATGCTCTGGTACGCAGCGCTGAACGCGTGGGCGGCGAACAGGATCCACATGATCATGCCGGTTAGCTTGAAGGTGCGGATCGCAGCTTCCTTCAGAATGCTCCACTTGAACTGCCGGTACACGGCGGCGGAAATCAGGGCGCCGAGAACACCCATGGCAGCAGCTTCCGTCGGGGTAGTGATGCCGCCGATGATGGAACCCAGCACCATGACCACCACGCCAATCGGCAGGAGCACGGCTCGCAGAGCCCGGAATTTTTCCGGCCAGGTGCCCCGGTCTTCTTTTGGCAGCGCCGGGGCCAGTTCCGGTTGCAGATGGCAGCGCACGATGATGTAGATAGCGGTCAGCACCATCAGAAGCACGCCCGGCATGATACCGGCGGCGAACATCTTGCCAACGGAAACACCAGTGATCAGGGCGTAGAGAATCATAAGGATGCTGGGAGGAATCAGGATGCCCCAGCCACCGCCGGTATTGATTACGCCCAGGGCCATGCTCTTATCGTAACCCCGTTCCAGCATCGACGGCAGGGCGATGGTTCCCATGGCAACCACTGCAGCGCCACTGATGCCGACCATGGCGGCAAACACCGCACAGATTCCCAGGGTGCCGAGGGCCAGGCCGCCTCTCAGTCCCCCACACCAGAGATGCATCATGCGGTACAGGTCCCGGGCTACACCTGTGCGCTCCAGGATCATGGCCATGAAGACGAACAGGGGAATGGCGACCAGCGTAAAGCTGCCCATGGTGCCCCAGATCTGGGAGGCCACCATGTAGAAGGAATCAAAACCCCAGGTGAAATACAGGAACACCACCGAGACGCCGCCGAGCACGAACGCCAGTGGCAGGCCCAGAAGCAGGAAAAACAGCAGTGAACCGAAGAACAGGAGCGTCAGGGCTTCAATGCTCACAGCTGATCTCCTTCAGATTCGGACTGTTGAGGTGTGTAGTAATCCAGGTTGAACGCCACGGCTATGTCTTCGAGCAGTTTCACCAGCCCCTGCAGAACCAGCAGTGCGGTGCCGATGGGGATGGCCAGCTTTACCGGCCAGATGGGTGGATTCCAGGCGGAATAGGAGGTTTCCCAGCTGGACATGGATTCCTGGGCCATGTCGATCCCGAACCACAGCAGGGCCAGGGTGAAAATAAAGAACACCAGGGAGGTCAATATATCCAGGGCCGCGCGCTTGCGTGGTCTCAGGTGGGAATGCAGCAGGTCCACGTTCACGTGGCCCCGGTGGGCCATGATGTAGCCGCCCGACATCACCGCATAGATACCGAAGAGCATCTGGGTCAGTTCATTGGTCCAGACCGTGGGGGAATTGAACAGGTAGCGGAACCCCACTTCCAGCAACAGGAACGCGAACATCGCGAAGATCAGAAGGGCTACCCACCGGCCGATAACATCATTGAGACGGGTAACCCCTCTCATGAATGCGGCGATCATCACACTCACGGCAATCTCCCACGGGATACTGGTTTGGTTCAGGGACAGAAAGGCCGGGGTCAGGAACCCCGGCCTTGGTCAGAGCAACGGCTGATCAGAGGTAGCCGAGGTCGGCCAGGTAGCCTTTCAGCATGTCCAATGCCTTCTTGGCGTTTTCGCTGCGCTTGCCTTCCTCATCCCACATGGCCTGGGCTGTGGCAACCAGCTTGTCCTGGACTTCGTCCGGCAGCACATTGAGCTGCACGCCCTGTTCTTCGATGGCCTTGGCCAGGGTGATGCGCTCCTTGTACTGGTACTCGTTGGTGCGGATCCAGAACTGTTCATTGAGGGCATCCTTGACGATGTCCTGCATGTCTTCCGGCAGCTTGTCCAGAGCCTTCTGGCTAACGATGATCACGTCAGTGCCGGCAATGTTCAGGGCAGGCTGCACATGGTATTTGGCAACCTCATACAGGCCCATGCTGTAGGCACCCTGCGCCGCACCCCAGTGCGCCCCGTCCACAATGCCGGAGTCCAGGGCCGAGTAAAGTTCGCTGCCCGGAATGTAAGAGGCGGCTGCGCCTGCTTCGGTCAGGAAGGTTTGCAAAGCGCCGGAGGAGCGGATCTTGAGGCTGGTGAAGTCGTCCCAGTTTTCGATCGGCTCTTTCACGACCATCTCAGTCGGATAAACCTTGTCCGTGGCCCAGTAGACACCGTGCTCTGCAGCTTCGTCACGGAGCATCTGTTCGAACCCCATGTTCTGGTGGAAGTAGGCGGCTTCCCAGACGTTACGGAAGGCAAACGGCAGACCTGAGGCTATACCCGCAAGTGAAACCTTGTCCTGGGCATACGATGGGGAGATGGTGCCCATTTCCAGGATGCCACGGCTGACGGCGTTGAATGTGTCCTTGGCCTTGAACAGGGCGCCGGCCTCGTAAAGCTGCAGCTTAAGACGGCCATCAGTGCGCTCTTCCAGAACGCGTTTGATGCGACCAAGGCTGTCTGTGTAGGAGCTGCTGGAGCCGGGCCAGTGGGACTGGACCTTCCAGGTTACGGTGTCTTGCGCAGCGGCCGGCGTGGAAGCCAGCGCGGCTGACAAACCAAGGGTCAGTGCCGAGGCAAAGACGGTCAGTTTTCTTCGAGCGTTGTTAACTAGAGTCATGATAGGCCTCTTTCGTTGTTGTACTTGTGCATTAAATGACTGTTTAGTTATGACCAATGGATCTTTCTTTGTTTCACTGTGCAGAATTGGCGACTGCATGGTGAATCATAGTTTTCTGAATCTAACACATGTCTTGTTTTTTGCAATAGGCGGTTGATCGGTCTTTGATTACAGAATTCATAAAAGGATAGTTCATGGGTTGAACGTCAACAGTTCCGACGGCCTATCTGTCTCGCGCCGCCTCAGGTTCCGGGCCAGTAAGGCGCGCGAAGTTCCCGTTTCAGCACCTTGCCAATGGCAGAGCGGGGCAACGTGGCACGGAATTCAATGGCCGCCAGACGCTGGGATTTTCCCAACTGTGTGTTGGCCCACTCCAGTATCCCGTGTTCGGTCTCATCACGATCGGGCTTGAGAACCACCAGGCCCAGGGGCGTTTCCCCCCATTGTTCGCTGGGAATACCGATGATCGTGGCGTCGGCTACCGCCGGATGCGACAGCAGTACTTTTTCCAGATCCACCGGATAGATGTTAAAGCCGCCGGAAATGATCATATCCTTCCGTCGATCAAGGATGTAGATAAAACCGTCCTCGTCGATTCGTCCCATGTCACCACTGCGGTAATACACCTCACCCTCCGGGCTCGTCCAGAGAATCTCCCGGGTCAGCTCCGGGCGATTCACATAGCCGCGCATCATGGAAATGGCGCGGCCCACGATCTCGCCAGTGGCGCCCCGGGGCAGCTCACGGTCATCCTCGCCAATTACTCGCACCTCCGCGCCCTGGGTGGGTACACCAACCGAGTCCCATTTGTCCGGGTGGGCAGCGCAGTCGAGACTGGTGGATATACCGCCTTCGGTAAGGCCATAGACCTCCCTGAGGTTGCCGGGCCAGCGTGCCATGGCATCGGCAATCACCGCCGACCGCAACGGGGCACTGGTGCAGAGCTTCAGCTTGAAGCTGGAGAGGTCAAACCGGTCAAAATCCGGCTGCGCCAGGATCCGTTGGTATTGCACCGGTACCAGCATGGCGTGCGTAACACGGTGGGTTTCGGCAAGTTGCAGGAACCTGTGGGCATCAAATTTCGCCATCAGCACCAGAGTGCCGCCGTGGTAGAGCGTGGGTAACACTGAAACCAGGGTGGTGTTGGAATAAAGTGGCGTTGATACGAGGTTGATAGCCTCGCCGTCCAGCCCATAGCGGCTCATTCTGACCATCTGACGCTGGCGGAAGCGGTAATCGTGCAGGATCCCTTTGGGCGTGCCTGTGGTGCCGGAGCTGTAAATGATATTGAACGGATCGTTGAGGGTGACCGGCTCGGGCCGGGCGGTGGCCGCGGTCTGCGCCAGCCAGTCAACCAGGGAGTAATCGGCTCCGTCCAGGGCGCCGGCCAGGCTGATGATGCGCTCGCCGGGTACCTTGGTCAGCAGTGCTCGAAGGCGGCCAAACAGCTCCCGCTGTTGGCCGGAAATGAACAGAAAGCGTGCCTCGCAATCCGCCACCATCAGGGCAAGTGCTTCGGTACTGGCCATGCCAGACAGTGGCACCATACAGCCCCCGGCCACCAGAGTGCCAAGGTACAGGGCGACATCGTTCCGGCTGTTTCCTGACAAGGCAGCCACAGACTCGCCCGGTCGCAGACCGGCCTCGCGTAACCGGTTGGCAATACGGTTAACCTGGTCGACAAGGCTTCGCCAGTCCAGGGCTCCCTGTTCGTCAATCAGGGCCCGGTGGCTGCCACGGATCTGGGCGTGTTGCTGGATACGATTTCCGATTGCGTCCATGGACTCACCGGGATCGATTGGCGCATAGACCGTCATGTCTCGCTTGCCACTTTCCATTTTTTGCCTCTCAAGCGTTACCGTGTTTTATCTAGTGAAATTAACTTCCGATTATATTGACTCAAAACCAACAGGCGTGACAAATTAACTGAATGGAAAGACCCCAGCACCAGCAACAACAATGAGACAGAACGGGGAGCATCGGCATATGGGACGGTTTGATCAACGGGTAGCCATTGTCACCGGCGCCGGCAGCGGCATTGGTCGGGCGACGGCTGTGCGACTCGCTCGGGAGGGTGCGTCCGTGATCCTGGCGGATACCTCTGAGGCCGGTCTGGTGGAAACTGAAAACCAGTTGCCCGAGCAAGCCCGGCGCCTCCGACGGCTGGTGGATGTGGCCAACGAAGCCCAGGTAGATGCGTTGGTCAACGAGGCTATCGCCAGCTTCGGTCAGATAGACGTGCTATGCAATATCGCCGGCATTGCCAGTACCGGTCAGGGCCATCCGCCGGTGACCGACAACGACCGTGCCGAGTGGGACCAGGTGCTATCGGTGAACCTGACAGGCACCATGCTGCTGATCAAGCACGTGGCGCCCCACATGCAGGCCCGCAAGCTCGGCGCTATCGTCAATACTGCTTCGGTGGCAGGTATCCGATCCGGCGCGGGCGGCAACGCCTACAGTGCCTCCAAAGCCGGCGTCATCAATCTGACTATGACCGCCGCCTGTGACCTGGGCGGCGACAACGTGCGGGTAAATGCAGTGTGTCCCGGTCTGGTGGAAACCGGCATGACCCGGGCGATTTTCGACTACGCCAGGGCCAATGAAAAAGCTCATAAGCTCGGCGCCCGCTGTGAGCTGCGCCGGTACGGTAATCCGGAAGAAATCGCCGCGGCAATCCTGTTTCTGGCCAGCGACGATGCCAGCTACATCACCGGCCAGTCCTTGCCTGTGGACGGCGGCAATACCGCATCCCTTAACCTGCCAGGAATGAAAGTGTAATGAATGATCAAGAGCCCCTGTTTGCCGACGGTAAGGACCTGCCCGGCTTTCACAGCCTGCTGGGTTATCGTCAGGTGTCCTGGGAAGAAGACGAGGCAGTGCTTGAGCTGGAACTGCAGCCCCGGCACTTGAACCTGGGAGGGGTGATCCATGGGGGCGTGCTTACCTCCCTGCTGGATATTGTGCTGGCCCAGGCAGGCACCTATTGCCCCTACCCGGGGCGGATGCGTAAGGCCATCACCCTGTCCCTGACCACCACATTCACCGGGCAGTGCTCCGGAGGTACGATCAGGGTGACCGGGCGTAAGCGCGCCGGAGGCACCCGGATTTTCAACAGTACGGGTGAGGTTCATGACGACAAGGGCAGCTTGCTGGCCATCGCCGAAGGTACATTCCGGATCCGGTCCGGCAGCGACAAACCAGAGGGCGTTCCGATCTGACGGAACGGTTACCGACTTAATGCCAACAACACCAAGAGGAAGCGGACATGTTTGAACTGTCTGACAAGGCGAAACAGCTGCAGAACCAGCTGAACGAGTTCATGGATGCCTATATCTACCCGAACGAGCACAAGCATCATGAGCAGATAGAGCAGGCACAAGACCGCTGGGCGCCGGTTCCGATTATTGAGGAGCTGAAACACAAGGCCAAATCCGCCGGCCTATGGAACCTGTTCCTGCCGGAAAGCGAATTCGGCGCCGGGCTGACCAACTACGAATACGCCCACTTGTGTGAAGTGATGGGTCGCTCGGCCATGGCCCCCGAGGTGTTCAACTGTTCCGCTCCTGATACAGGCAACATGGAAACCATCGCCCGCTATGGCAATAAAGAACAGCAGGAGCAATGGCTGAAGCCTCTGCTGAATGGCGAGATCCGTTCCTGTTTCTCAATGACCGAGCCGGATGTCGCGTCGTCGGATGCCACCAATATTGCCTGTGAAATCCGCCGCGAGGGTGACGAGTACGTAATCAACGGCAAAAAGTGGTGGTCCTCCGGTGCCATGACCACCACCTCGAAGATCGCCATCGTGATGGGCAAGACCGACCCTCAGGCCGAGAAGCACAAGCAACAGTCGATGATTCTGGTGCCGCTGGATGCGCCGGGCGTGAAAATGATTCGCCCCCTTACGGTGTTCGGCTATGACCACGCTCCCCATGGCCATGCGGAGATTCACTACGAAAACGTGCGGGTGCCGGTGAGCAACATCCTGCTGGGCGAGGGCCGGGGGTTCGAGATTGCCCAGGGCCGCCTTGGGCCTGGCCGTATCCATCACTGCATGCGCACGATCGGCGTCGCCGAGCGGGCTCTGGAGCTGATGTGCAAGCGTGCCAATGCCCGGGAGGCCTTTGGCAAGCCGCTGTCCAGTTTTGATTCCATCCGCAAGGACATTGCACGCAGTCGCATCGAGATCGAGCAGGCAAGGCTGATGACTCTGAAGGCGGCACATATGATGGACACCGTCGGCAACAAGGTGGCCCGTCAGGAAATCGCGATGATCAAGGTTATTGCACCGAGCATGGCGCTGAAGGTGCTGGACCGGGCGATTCAGGTGCACGGCGGCGCCGGTGTTTCCCAGGACACCTTCCTGGCCGAAGCCTGGGCCAAGGTACGGACTCTGCGATTGGCAGACGGGCCCGATGAGGTGCATCTGGATTCTGTCGCCAAGATTGAGCTTCGCCAATATCGCTGATTGTCCGGCCCGCTGAGTCGGGCGCTTGAATGAACGGGGAGGAACCTGCCGGGACACGCCGTAAATACGTCCCTGTAGGCTTGAGCAAAACATCCATGTTTTTCACAGTCCCGACAGGTTCCTCCCCGTTCGTTCCCAAAGCTTTGAGTATGAGGACGGAACGATGACTAACCCGCTTTTTGATATGACCGGCAAGGTCGCCCTGATTACAGGCTCCACCAAAGGCATCGGCCGCGCCATTGCCGAAGAAATGGCCCGCCTGGGTGCCAAAGTCGTGATCTCCAGCCGAAAGGCCGAGGCCTGTGAGCAGGTGGCCAGTGAACTGAAAGCCCAAGGCTACGAGGCCATAGCCATTCCCTGCCATGTCGGTAAAAAAGACCAGCTGCAGAACCTGGTGGATAAAACCAACGAGGCCTGGGGCACTATCGATGTGCTGGTATGTAACGCCGCCACCAACCCTGTGTACGGCACCACCGCTGAAATGACCGACGACGCCTGGGACAAGATCATGGACACCAACGTCAAGGGCACCTTCTGGCTGACCAACATGGTGCTGCCGCAGATGGCGGAAAAAGGCGAAGGCGCTGTGGTGCTGCTGTCCAGCATCGCCGGTATCCGGGGCAACACCACCATTGGAACCTACGGCGTTTCCAAGGCCGCAGAAGCTGCCCTGGCGCGGAACCTGGCAGTGGAGTGGGGCCCGAAAGGTATCCGGATTAACAGCATCGCCCCCGGCCTGATCAAAACCGACTTTGCCCGGGCGCTGTGGGAAGACCCGGTACGGGTCAAACGCGCCGAAGACAAAACGCCGCTTCGCAGAATTGGCGACCCGGTCGATATCGCCGGCCTGGCGGTGTTTCTTTCCACCCGAGCCAGCGCCTACATCACCGGCCAGGTCATCGTAGCCGACGGCGGCGAAACGATTTGTTAGGGGCCGACGCCCCAAAACTGAAGGCAAAACAAAAAATGAGCATCACCCCAGAGCTGGTAGAAGTCCTCCCGGCCCACAAATTCGATGAGGCCAGCCTTCTGAGCTGGCTGCAGGAAGCCATACCCGGTTTCGGTACAAGGCTTGATGTCCGGCAGTTTCAGGGTGGGCAGTCCAACCCCACGTTCCTGCTGGACACCGACAGCGGCCGATACGTGCTGCGCAAAAAGCCGCCTGGCAAAACCCTTCCCTCCGCCCACATGGTAGAACGAGAGTACAAAGTCATGCGTGCCCTGTCCGAGCATACCAGTGTCCCGGTGCCGGCCACCCGGACCCTGTGTGAAGACAGTAATGTCATCGGTACGCCGTTCTATGTCATGAACTATCTTGAGGGCCGCATCGTCAGCCACTCTGCCCTGCGGGCGCTGGATCGTCACGAACGGTTACCGGCCCATCACTCCGCCATCGACACCCTGGCGCAACTGCATTCGGTGGATGTGAATGCGGTTGGCCTCGGCGATTTTGGCCGTCCGGAAGGCTATGTCGCCCGGCAGGTTGCCCGGTGGAGCAAACAGTACCTGGCATCAAAAACCGACGACCTGCCGGCGATGGACAAACTCATGGCCTGGCTGCCCGAGAATCTGCCCTCCACCGACGAGTGCGCCATTGCCCATGGCGATTACCGGTTTGGCAACCTGATGCTGGCGCCGGACCGGCCCGAGGTAATTGCAATCCTCGACTGGGAACTCTCCACCCTTGGCCACCCACTGGCGGACCTGGCCTACTATTGTCTGCCGTATTACCTGCCGTCGGATCTGGAAGGCATGCGCGGACTGCAGGGGGAAGATCTGGAAGCATTGGGTATTCCCGATGAGCAGGAAACCATAGCCCGGTACTGCCGGCAGACCGGCCGGGATGGCATTGCTGACTGGCACGTGTTCCTGGCGTTTTCCCTGTTCCGGCTGGCGTCTATTCTTCAGGGCGTCTACAAACGAGCGCTGGATGGCAATGCGGCCAATGCCAATGCCCTGGACGTGGGCCGGCGCGCGAGCCTGCTGGCTGACGTCGGCTGGCGGATTGCCAGTGAGGGTCCATCGTCATGAACGAACCCATCGTCAAACGCATCCTGATCACCAATGATGACGGCATCAACGCACCAGGCCTGAAAGTGCTCGAGCAGATCGCCCGCAACCTCGCGGAGGAGGTCTGGGTGGTGGCGCCGGAGCATGACCGCAGCGGTGCCGGCCAGAGTATCTCCATTCATGATCCTTTGCGCGTTTATGAACAGGATGACAGGCGCTATGCGGTCTCCGGTACCCCGGCGGACTGTGTGCTCTATTCACTGGCCCGGTGGTTCGGGGAAACCCCGCCGGATCTGGTGCTTTCCGGGGTGAACTGCGGCGCCAATATCAGCGATTCCGTGCAGTATTCCGGCACTGTCGGCGCGGTGCTGAGTGCCGAACACATGGGCATACCTGCCATGGCACTGAGCCAGGCGTTTCTGAGTCGCGAAGGCGTGGACTGGTCGCCGGTTTCCATTTATGGCGAAGCCGTCATCAGGCGGTTGTGGCAGCCAGGCCTGAATCGGGCCTGGAACGTGAATTTTCCGGCCTGCGAGGCGGCTGCCATCACCCAGGCTCGCTGGTGCCGGGAGTCCAATGGCTCGATACAGCGCGCCCTTCTGCTGGCGGGCCAGGATGCCCGCAGCCTGCCGTACTGGTGGCTGGGGTTTGATCGCAGCTCCCGGCACATTGTGGCGCCCGATGAAGACGCCAGCGTGCTGCGGGACAAAGCCATCGCCATTACGCCATTACGCCACCAGGACCGCCTGCCCGGCGGCGCTGACGATTTTGATTTGGCCGCGTCAGCGGCCCACTGAACCGAAAAAGGGGATCACAACAATGTCATTTACCCGCCATTACGCCGTGTGGCCGAGGGAATTGCCCAAAAGCCTGGCCTTGCCACGAACCAGCGTGTTTACCAACCTTGAGATTTCAGCGCGGCGCTATCCGGACCGTAACGCCATTGTTTTCTACGATGCACCCATGACCTACCGCCAGCTGTTCCGGGAAGTCGAGGCCATGGCCGGCTACCTGCAAGCCCAGGGCGTCGCTAAAGGTGATCGGGTGTTGCTGTACATGCAGAACTCCCCGCAATACGTCATTGCTTATTACGCCATTCTGCGGGCGGATGCCGTGGTAATCCCTGTCAATCCGATGAACCGAGCGGCAGAACTGGAGCACTTTATTGCTGATACCGGTGCCAACGTCTGCCTTGTAGGTCAGGAACTGGCCGGCTTTATTGCCCCGTTGTTGGAGACCACCGATCTCAACCACATCGTGGTAGCTTCCTACAACAGCTACATCGCCCCGGACACCGACCTGGCCTTGCCAGCGGAAGTCGCTGCTCCGGTCTGGTCGCAGGAACTGGCCGGCATGGTCAGCTGGGAACAGGCGCTGGCGGAAGGCCATGCGCCCTCCGCGCACACCGCCGGCCCGTCCGATCTCGCCGTGATTCCCTATAGTTCCGGCACCACTGGCGCCCCGAAGGGTTGCATGCATACTCATCGCAGCGTGATGGCTACCGCCGTGCACCGGGCCTTCTGGAACCTGAGCACCGCCAGTACGGTGCAGCTGGCCACCTTGCCATTCTTCCACGTCACCGGCATGACCGGTTCCATGAACAGCCCCATCTACAGCGGCTCCACTACAGTGATCATGACTCGCTGGGAGCGGACCACTGCGGCGCGGCTGATCGAGCGGTATAAAGTCACTGGCTGGACCAACATTGTCACTATGGCGGTGGACTTCCTCTCCAACCCCGACATCGGCCGGTACGACCTGTCGAGTCTCACCACCATCGGCGGGGGTGGGGCAGCGATGCCAGAGGCCGTGGCCGCCAAGCTCAAGACCATGACCGGTCTTGATTATATTGAGGGGTATGGCCTGTCAGAAACCATGGCAGCCACCCACATCAACCCCTCGAACCGCCCGAAGCCCCAGTGCCTCGGGATCCCGGTGTTTGATGTCGACAGCCGGATCGTTGATGTCGACACCCTTCAGGAAAAAGGCCCTGGCGAGACCGGTGAGATTGTCTCCAGCGGGCCGCAGGTTACCATCGGGTACTGGAACCGGCCCGCGGAAACCGAAGCTGCGTTTGTGGAGATCGATGGCAAGCAGTTTTTCCGCACCGGCGATCTGGGTTACTACGATGAGGAGGGCTATTTCTTCATGGTCGACCGGGTCAAGCGGATGATCAACGCATCCGGTTACAAGGTCTGGCCGTCCGAGGTGGAGGGCCTGATGTACCGCCATCCCGGGATTCATGAGGTCTGCATTATTTCCTCGCCGGATCCGAAGCGCGGTGAGACCGTGAAGGCCTGCATCGTGCTGACTCCGGAGGCGGAGGGAAAAACGAGCGAAGAGGACATCATCGCCTGGTGCAAGGAGCAGATGGCTGCCTACAAGATTCCTACCCTGATCGATTTTGTCGACCAGTTGCCAAAGTCGCCAACCGGCAAGCTGATGTGGCGGGCGCTGCAGGAAGAGGAGTGGGAAGCGAAGTCCTGAGCGACTCAGCTCCGCACATACATGGCGAGATGTTCGGCGACACAGGCGGGCTTTTCCCCGCCTCGGATTTCCAGGGTGGTGCGATAGGTGGCCAGCGTCCGCTGCTCATCTACCCTGGTCACGTCCAGCAGCTCCATTTTGCTTCGGATCTGCGCGCCGGCCTTTACCGCTGCCGGGAAGCGCAGCTTGTTAAGCCCGTAATTGATACTGGCGCTCTTGCCTTGCACATTGATGACCTGTTGATTCAACAGGGGAATCAGTGATGCTGTAAGAAATCCGTGCGCCACGGTGCTCTTCCAGGGAGACTCTCGCCTGGCTCTCTCCACATCAAGATGTATCCATTGATGATCGCCAGTGGCATCGGCGAAGGCCTGTATCATTTCCTGGCTGATGGTTTTCCAGGGACTGTGGCCAATCACCGAGTTCTTGTGATGGGCCAGATCGTCCAGTTGCACTGTCAGCATAGTCGCAGTCCCCGCTGGGCGTCAGACCGCATAACCCGGATTCTTGCTGTCCAGAAGTCGAATCAGTGCCGGCCAGGTCAGTTTCGCTGCCATGCCCAATTGTTGCGACTGCTCGGCGGTGGTGCGAATGGCCTGTTCCGAGGGTAGGTGGGTGGGGCCACAGCTCTGGGCCTTGACCTGGATCTCGCAGGCTTTCATGAGGAAATACAGGTAGGTGAAGGTTTCCGGTACATCCTTGCCTGCGGTCAGCACGCCGTGGTTGCGCAGTATCATCATGGACCGGTTCCCCAGGTCCCGGATCAGCCGATCGCGTTCCTCCAGATTGAGTGCCACGCCTTCGTACTCGTGATAGCAGAGGTGGTCGAGACACAGCATCGCGGTCTGGCTCAGGGGCAGCAGGCCGTCCCGGTGGGCCGATACCGCGACCCCGTCCGGTGCATGCAGGTGCATCACCGCTCCGGCATCGTCCCGGCCCATATGCACCGCGCTGTGAATGGTGAAACCGGCGGGATTGACGCGTCCCAGGCCGGCAGCTTCCACCACTTTGCCTTCCTGGTCGACCTTGACCAGCGACGAGGCGGTAATCTCGTGAAACAGCAGCCCGTAAGGGTTTATCAGGAAGTGGTGATCCGGCCCGGGTACCCGGGCCGATAGATGGGTGAACACCAGATCATCCCAGCCGAACAGGGCCACCAGCCGATAGGCGGCGGCCAACTCGGTGCGGACCTGCCCCTCGGCTTTCCTGAGATCCTGTTCCGTTGACGGTTCATTTGTTGTCATTATTGATCTCTTCGGGCCCAAAATTTCATTTTTTGCGGGCCCCTTATTTTAGCAGGGCCGCAAAGCGCTCCAGATGGAAGTCGTCGTCGCCCAGTTGATGGTTGATCATCACCAGCCGCTTGGCGTAGTGGGCAAAGTTGTACTCCCAGGTCATACCGATACCGCCGTGGGACTGGATGCCCTGCTCGGAAATGAACAGACCACTGCGGCCAATCACATTCTTGGCGGCGGCCAGGATCCGGCGGCGCTCGTCACTCTGGGGCTCGTCCGCCACGCTGGCGGCCAGTATTGCCATGGAACGGGCCTGTTCCAGCTCCGACATCATGTCCACCATTCGGTGCTGCAGCACCTGGAACTTGCCGATGGGCACGCCAAACTGCTTACGCTGTTTCAGGTACTCCAGTGTCAGCTCGCAAGCGATCTCCATGGCACCGACGGCTTCACCACACAGAGCGGCAATGGCACGTCCTGCCTGATACTCGATGACATCAGCAGCCTTGCCTTCCTGTCCGAGCAAGGCGTCCGGGCCCAGCCTGACGTTGTTTAGGAACAGGTCGCAGCCCTTGGAGCCATCAATAGTCGGGTAAGTGCGGCGTTCGACGCCCTCGGTCTCCGGTGCGACCAGGAACAGACTGATGCCGTCAGAATCGTTGCTTTCACCCGAAGTGCGGGCCGAGACCACCAGCACGTCGGCGCAGTGCCCACCAATGACTACGGCCTTGCGACCGTTCAGCACGTAGCCGTCACCGGATTTCTCAGCCCGGGTTTCGACATCGTTCAGGTTGTAAAAACTCTGGGGCTCCTGAAGTCCTGCAGCCGCGCGCATCTCGCCGCTGGCGATACCGCCGAGCCACTGCTCATGCTGTACGGCGTTGCCGGCTTGGCTGATCAGCCCGCCGCTCAAGACGACAGACTGCAAGTAGGGCTCAATGCACAGGCCGCGACCCAGTTCGGTCATCACGCTCTGCACTTCCACGCCACTGCCGCCAAAACCACCGAGTTCCTCGGGGAAGGGCACTGCAGTGAGGCCCAGTTCACCCAGCTGTTTCCAGAAGTCGGCGCTGAAGCCGAGCTCCGATTCGCTGTATTCGAGCCGCTTTTCAAAACTGTATTCACCGCGCACCAGGCGGGCCACGGTGTCCTGCAGCATCTGCTGTTCTTCGTTGAGTCGGAAATCCATGGTCGCCTCCTTAAAGCCCGAGAATCATTTTCGACACGATGTTCTTCTGGATCTCGTTGGACCCGCCGAAAATCGACAGCTTGCGGTTGTTGAAGTATTGGGCAGACAGTGGTGCGGCGTTTTCGTCGGAGAGGAAATCGCCGTCGTAATCCAGGTCCAGTTCCTCTTCCACAAATGGAATGGCGTACGGTCCAATGGCCCGACGCGCCAGGTCATTGATCGCCTGGCGGATTTCGGTGCCGCGGACTTTCAGCATCGAGCTTTCTGCGCCCGGTACGCCGCCGCCTTCCACTGAGGCAATAATGCGCAGGTTGCTGATGGCGGCGGCCATCAGGTCAATCTCGACCTGGGCGATACGCTGGCTGAACGAGGCATCTTCGATCAGCGGTCGACCATTCTTGAGGCGGCGGCTGGCCAGCTCCTTGAGGTGCTGGAGTGCCGCCTTGGAAATGCCGATGCCGGCGAGGCCGGTGCGTTCATAGGTCAGCAGGTACTTGGCATAGGTCCAACCCTTGTCTTCCTCGCCTACCAGATTTTCCACGGGGACTTTAACGTCTTCGAAAAACACCTCGTTTACTTCGTGCTCACCGTCCAGGGTGATGATCGGACGTACGGTAATGCCCGGAGTGTTCATGTCGATCAGCAGGAATGAAATGCCTTCCTGGGCCTTCACTTCTGTGTTGGTGCGCACCAGGCAGAAAATCATGTTGGCGTGTTGGCCCAGGGTGGTCCAGGTTTTCTGACCATTGACTATGTAATGATCACCCTCGCGAACGGCGCGGGTTTTCAGGGACGCCAGGTCGGAGCCGGCCCCTGGCTCTGAATAGCCCTGGCACCACCAGTCCTCACCGCTAAGGATTCGCGGCAGGTAGCGCTGTTTCTGCTCTTCGGTGCCGAATTTGATAATCACCGGCGCCACCATGTTGACACCGAAGGGCACCGAGCGCGGTGCTCCGTAACGGGCAGACTCTTCATCCCAAATGTGTTTCTGGACAGGACCCCAGTTAACGCCGCCATAAACTTCTGGCCAGTGGGTGGCGTACCAGCCCTTTTCGCTGAGAATCTTTTGCCAGCGTTGATGATCCTGTTTGGATAGGCGGCGGAACCCCTTTACCTTGGCGGCAATATCCGCGGGTAGTTTCTCATCCAGAAAGGCCCGGACTTCATCACGGAAGGCGAGTTCCTCAGCAGTGTAGTTCAAGTTCATGGGCAACCTCGTTTGCTGAAAAGCGAAAATACGTACCGCATAGCAGAATGTACCAATGATCGAAGATTGTGATGGCTTCTGTCAACAATAATGTAAAAGCCTGTACCGCTAGGCGAAATTGGTTAAATTTTAGTGCTTAAACACCTGGCCCCGGAAAAAAGTCAATCCATCCGGTTTGGCTCGGCATCGGGCCATTCGGCAGGGCAGCCTGCCCCCATCGCCGGTGCACATTGCGCAGTTTTAACCTTGTCGGGAGCTTGCATTGCCCTCAAAAGGCTATATGTTTGAAAGGGACGAGCCGTTCAAATAACGATAGCAGAGCCTCACTATGTCGAGTTGCTCCATCAACAGAAGCACTCTGAAGCTCAGCCTCCTGGCTGTGTTGGTTGCGGGTCTGTTTGTGGTTTTTCTCAACGGTTCGTCTCACCCGGCACTGGATACACAGCTAGACGATCACTTAACGCCCACGCTGATATCAGTTGACGGGACAGGCGATCCCTCGTCGCCGGATGCATCCGTCTCGATCACCTCACCTCTTCTGTTCCCCGGAGGAGGATTCCGGGCTGTCTTCTCGGCCAGCCTCGATTTCATTCAGCCACCGCTCCGGCTGCTTAGCTACCCGGTGCTGCCTCAGGGCCCGCCCAGCCTCGTTTAACTCTGACCATTACGGATTTGTCCCTGTGTACACAGGGAACTCCAACCTGAATTCAGATTCACGAGGTTTACCATGAACAGTGTATTCAACGCATTGCCAGTACAGGATCTGGGACGCACCGGCGCGTTACCCACCGCCAAACCCCTGTCTCATATAGGAAGCGAGGATTCGGCAGTCCACCTGCTGACAGACTTCTCCGAGCAGCGCCTGTCCGTTTTGAGTTCCGATATGTCCGTTTCGGAGGCGAGGTTGTGGATGAGACTTGCCGATACGTCTTTCAAGGTGGTGGAAAACCAGGCGGGGGATTGTCTGGGCATTCTGGCCATCGAAGATGTGAACGGCGAGAAGGCCATGAGTGTCGCCCATCGACAAGGAGTGCCCCTCAAGGACGTTCGGGTCCGCGATATCATGCGCCCGATAAGTGAGCTGCCGGCTATCCATTATCAGGATTTGCGGGCGGCAACCGTGGGCGACCTGGTCAGTACATTCCGTGAGGTTCATGAAGGCTATCTGCTTGTGCTGGATGACGACCGGCATCAGCCTTCCCGTTCCTATCTCCGGGGACTGGTCTGTGCCGAAGAGCTTCTGCAGCGGCTGGACCTGGCGATCGATCTGGAGCATCGGGCAACCAAGTTCTATGAGATCGTTCACGTGGTGAAAGGCGGTTTCTAGTCTGGCAGTTGTCATCGGCGCTCCCCGGGGCGCCGATGATTCCCGTGGAACCGGGAAAGCATCGAAAAAAACGATGTTTATTGCCCAGAAAACCGTATTGAACCGATGCCGTAATCACGTGACACTCTCTACGACTTTAGTCACATCAAAGGACGCCCATGCAGGACGCCCAACAAAAATGCCGGACGCAGGCGTTAAGCCTCTTCATAATTCTGGCATTGGGCCTGGTTTCATTGCCTACCCATTCTTCGGACTCTGCGCCAGCCCCCCTGTCCTGTGATGCGGCTTTCTGCCCGTTATTGTCGGATGTGACAAGCGACGGTGGTCAGGAGGGAGGGCTTTCCCATGGCAACCGCATGCGGGATTTCAGTCTTCACCCGGCCGGTATCCTTCCGGGCATCAGGGGCTATTCGGGTGTGGTGCATTGCGCCAGCTTTCCGGTCCTGCCGCAGGCGCCACCTGGCATCTGAGCTTTTGCCGACTGAAGGGCGTGTCTGCCCTTCGAACCAACCTTTCGATTTAAACGACTTCCATCACCTGGAGGATTTTCCATGGCTATTCGGAAGCTGCTGATCGCCAATCGCGGAGAGATTGCGGTCAGGATTGCCCGGGCCTGCAGCGAACTGGGCATCCGCTCGGTCGCTATTCATTCGGAGGCTGACGAGTACTCCCTGCACGTCAAAAAAGCCGACGAAGCTTATCAGATCAGCAAGGACCCCCTGTCGGGATACCTGAACCCCCACCATATTGTGAATATGGCGGTGGAAACCGGCTGTGATGCACTGCATCCCGGCTATGGTTTCCTGTCGGAGAATGCGGAACTGGCTGCGATTTGTGAGCAGCGAGGTATTACGTTCGTGGGACCGTCGGCGAATGCTATTTCATCCATGGGCGACAAAACCCAGGCCCGCCAGACGGCCCTTGCCGCGGGTGTCCCGGTAACGCCGGGTTCTGAAGGCAACCTGGCCGATGTCGAGGATGCCGTCGCCCAGGCCGCCGATATCGGCTATCCGGTGATGCTGAAGGCCACCTCCGGTGGGGGTGGGCGAGGCATTCGCCGGTGCGATAATGAAAAAGAGCTTCGCCAGAACTTCGAGCGGGTAATCTCCGAGGCCACCAAAGCCTTTGGCAGTGCCGAGGTGTTCCTTGAGAAGTGCATCATCGAGCCCCGTCACATCGAGGTCCAGATTCTTGCCGATACCCATGGCAATGTTGTCCACCTCTACGAGCGGGATTGCTCGATCCAGCGCCGCAACCAGAAGCTGATTGAGCTGGCGCCGTCGCCGCAGCTTGAGGAAAGTCAGCGCGAATACATCGGCGATCTGGCCAAACGGGTGGCGAAGCAGTGTGGTTACGTAAATGCCGGCACCGTCGAGTTCCTGCTGGACCACGATGGCAGCTTTTACTTCATGGAAATGAATACCCGGGTTCAGGTTGAGCACACAATCACCGAGGAAATCACCGGGGTGGATATCATCAAGGCGCAGATACGGATCGCTGCCGGCGAACCACTGGGCCTCAAGCAGGAAGACATTTCCTACCGGGGCTTTGCTGCCCAGTTCCGCATCAACGCCGAAGATCCGAAGAACGGCTTTCTGCCAAGTTTCGGCCGCATCAGCCGCTACTATTCCGCCGGCGGTCCGGGCGTGCGCACCGATGCCAATATGTATACCGGTTACGAGATTCCCCCGTATTACGACTCCATGTGCGCCAAGCTGATTGTCTGGGCCATGGACTGGGACGAGCTGATTGCCCGCTCCCGCCGTGCTCTCGGCGATATGGGCATTTACGGCGTCCAGACCACCATCCCCTATTACAAGCAGATTCTCGAGCACCCGGATTTCCAGGCCGCTGACTTCAATACCGGCTTTGTGGAACGTAACCCCCAATTGCTTGAGTACAGCAGCAAAACCCGCCCGGAATCCATCGCCACAGCCATTGCCGCAGCCATTGCGGCGCAGGCGGGCCTGTAAAAGAACATCGGAGAGATCCCAATGACCAAGCGCAAGATTCATATTACCGACGTTATTCTCAGGGACGCCCACCAATCTCTGATCGCCACCCGGATGCGCACGGAAGACATGCTTCCGGCCTGCGAGTGGCTGGACCAGGCCGGCTACTGGTCCCTGGAGTGCTGGGGGGGTGCCACGTTTGACGCCTGTGTGCGTTTCCTGAAGGAAGATCCCTGGGAGCGCCTGCGGACCCTGAGAAAGGCCCTGCCCAATACCCGCCTGCAGATGTTGCTGCGCGGCCAGAACCTGCTGGGCTATCGCCATTATGGCGATGACGTGGTTGAGGCATTCGTGGCCAAGGCTGCCGAAAATGGCATGGATGTGTTCCGCATTTTTGATGCCCTGAACGATGTGCGCAATCTCGAAACCAGCATCAAGGCGGTCAAGAAGGCTGGCAAGCATGCACAGGGCACCATCTGCTACACCGTGAGTCCGGTACATGGCACTGATGCCTATCTGGAGCAGGCCAGGGCCATGGCTGACATGGGCGCGGACAGCATCGCGATCAAGGACATGGCAGGGCTGCTGACGCCGGCGGTAACCGCTGAGCTGGTCGGTAAGCTGAAGCAGACCCTCAATCTGCCCGTTTTCCTGCACTCCCACGCCACCTCGGGCATGGCGCCCATGTGTCAGTGGGCGGCCATGGAAGCAGGCGTTGACCATATTGATACCGCGCTGTCGGCCTTTGCCGGCGGCACCAGTCATCCGCCCACGGAATCACTGGTGGCGGCGCTGCACGATGCCGGTCTGGAGACCGGGCTGAACCTGGAGCTGCTGGACAAGGCCACGCGCCATTTCCGGGAAGTGCGCAAGAAGTATCACCAGTTCGAGAGTGCCTATAACGGTGTTGATACCTCGGTGCTCCTGTCCCAGGTGCCCGGTGGCATGATGTCCAATCTCGCCAACCAGTTGAAGGAGCAGGGCGCGCTGGATCGCATCCAGGACGTATTCGAGGAAATTCCGCGGGTTCGAAAGGATCTTGGTTACCCGCCGCTGGTAACACCCACCTCCCAGATTGTGGGTACCCAGGCGGTGATCAACGTGCTTGCCGGCAAGCGCTACGAGTCCATCACGAACGAGGTGAAGAAGTACCTCCAGGGCTGGTACGGCAAGGCGCCTGCCGCGGTCGACACGGCACTCCAGCAGCGCGCCGTCGGCAAGGAAGATCTTATTGAAGAGCGCCCGGCTAACCTGATCCCCCGGGAGCTGGACGAGCTGCGCAAACAGGTGGGCGATCTGGCCACCAGCGAAGAGGATGTGCTTACTTACGCCATGTTCCCGGATCAGGCCAAAGCGTATCTTGAGCAGCGGCGTGACGGCACTCTGCAGCCGGAGCCTCTGGAGCCGATTCCCACCGGTTCGTCGGGCGGCTCGGTCTCCAGCAAATTCAAGATCACGGTTCATGGTGAGAGCTACGATATTCACGTCACCGGCGCCAATCCCTCCGGTGAGAATGAGCGTCGTTTCTACATGACCGTCGATGGGGTGCCAGAGGAAATCCACCTGGCTTCGCTGGGAGAAGACGGCGAGGGCGCGCGGTCCAGTGGTGGCCGGGCCACCGCCACCAAGGAAGGTCATGTAACCACAAGCATGCCCGGCAACATCGTGGATGTGCTGGTGAAGGAAGGTGACGAGGTTCAGGCCGGCGATCCGGTGCTGATCATCGAGGCCATGAAGATGGAAACCGAAGTAAAGGCGACCACGGCCGGAAAGGTTTCCGGCGTGTTTATTGCCAAGGGCGATCGTGTGGTGCCCGGAGAAGTTCTGGTCGAGATCGAATAGGTTCGCCAGAGCGTGATGCAGAACGGCCCCTCATCTTGAGGGGCCGTTTTCGTTTGGGGGGTAACCGGGCGAGATCAGCTGAAAGCCGGAATACCGGTCTGGCCCCGCCCCAGAATCAGGGCGTGGACATCGTGCGTACCTTCATAGGTATTTACGGCTTCGAGGTTCATCACGTGGCGGATCACGTGGTACTCGTCGGAAATGCCGTTGCCGCCGTGCATGTCCCTGGCAACCCGGGCGATGTCCAGGGCTTTGCCGCAGTTGTTGCGCTTGAGCAGCGAAATTGCATCCGGCGTTGCCGTGCCGGCATCCATCATGCGGCCCAGTTGCAGAACCGACTGAAGGCCGATGGTGATCTCGGTCTGCATATCCACCAGTTTTTTCTGGATCAGCTGGTTGGCGGCCAGGGGCTTGCCAAACTGCTTGCGCTCCAGGGTGTAGATGCGGGCCGCGTGCCAGCAGAACTCAGCGGCGCCCAGCGAGCCCCAGCTGATGCCAAAACGGGCCTTGTTAAGGCAGCTGAACGGTCCTTTCAGTCCCTCCACTTCAAGGTGGTTCTCTTCCGGAACGAACACCTCGTCCATAAAGATGGAGCCGGTTTCCGATGCGCGCAGGGAAAATTTGCCCTCAATCTTTGGGGTGTCAAGGCCTTTGGCGCCTTCGCGCTCGATCACAAAACCGTTCACCTTGCCGTCCAGTTTGGCCCAGACTACGCAAACATCGGCAATCGGGGAGTTGGTGATCCAGGTTTTGGAGCCACTCAGCAGGTAGCCTCCGTCCACTTTCTTGGCCCGGGTTTCCATGCCGCCTGGATCGGAACCGTGATCAGGTTCAGTCAGGCCAAAGCAGCCGACGTATTCGCCGGAGGCCAGTTTGGGCAGGATGCGTTTTTTCATCGCTTCCTTGCCGTAGGAATAGATCGGGTACATCACCAGAGAAGACTGAACGCTCAGGGCGGAGCGGTAGGCCGAGTCAACCCTTTCCACTTCCCGGGCAATCAGGCCGTAGCAGACATGGTTTAGCCCCGGCCCACCGTATTCTTCCGGCAGGGTCGCGCCCAGCATGCCGAGTTCGCCCATCTGGTTGAAGATAGAGCGATCGAACTGTTCATGTCGATTGGCCTCGGTGATTCCGGGCATCAGTTGCTCGTCACAGAAGCTGCGGATGCTGTCTTGGACCTGGCGCTCGGTTTCGTCCAGTTGGGCGTCGAAACCCAGCAGGTCATTCCAGGGTGCGGAAGCCATTGTTTACTCTCCTGAAAGCGAATAGTTAAAGCCCAGCGCTAGGGGCGAGGGGCCAATCTGTGCTATCTTTGTGTCAACGGTGTTTCATTAAGCGAAACACAGTTTTGTAATTTGCTTACGAAAGACTAATCCGGGTGTTATGGAAATGCAAGCGGTGTTCAAGCCTGACCAGGTGCCCCCGTGTTGAGTGGCATGCTCCAGTGGTTGGTGTCCATGGCGGTGGTTGTCGAGCTGGTGGCCATTTGCCTGGAGAGCCGCGAGCTCAGTGCTGTAGCGGGGGGTATGTTTGTATCTGCCTTTCTGGCTGGGGCCGGTCGCCTGCAGGGGTACGCCCGGATACTGCTGGTAATCGCCCTGCTGGTGCTTGGCGGCTTCGCCTGGCGCGGATCTCTCGACGCCGGGCAACTGCTGAAAGCGGCGTCTGACGCGGCCTTCTATTCCGCGTTTCTGGGTAGCCTGGGCTTGATGCAGTGCCTTGTGCGCCGGTTCGAGGTACTGCGCCGGATTCACGATGTGCTGCTGGGTGGAAAGCCCATACTGCTTTATCCCAAGTACGCCCTGGTCAGTTGTGGCGTAGCCACGGTTCTGAGCTTTGGCATGATGAACCTGTTGTGCGGAAGCCTCTCTGAAACACTGCGTGAGCGCGGTATCAGCGGCGAGTCGCGCCTGCAGTGGTTACGGAGCGTTCTGATCAGTGCCCTCAGGGGCTTTGCCCTGGTGCCGCTGGTGGCGCCCACCAGTGTGGCGGTGGCGATTCTTACCCGCGAACTGCCGCAACTCAGCTGGTCACAGCTGCTGCCATTCGGTCTGGTTGCGGCGCTTCTGATGGTGCTGATTGGCTGGGTGCTGGAACAGCGGCGCTTCCGCAAGGTCAGCAGCTGTCTCTTATACACATCTGACGCTGCCGACGAATAGAGAGGTGTAG
>OJDQ01000152.1_pt1 | contig 36440 bp, 35 predicted proteins | sample 1592851 | NCBI WGS metagenome assembly OJDQ01 (sample SAMN05416774, study PRJEB24817) | seawater metagenome | isolation source: Sea water | place: Canada:Atlantic | collected 2013-07 | reverse complement strand
AATATGAACTGTGCCTGTTCGGAGTCTGGTGTTAACCGGTTTCTTTGGTATTGCAGCGTTGCATCCCCTCAAAGCACGCAATAAAACCGGGTAATCTGTAACAGGAGAGCTGTTTCCTCCCGCAAGTTTAGTTATACCAATCTTTTAAAACTGATACAAAAGTATTAGAACTTTTTCAGCGGATTTTTATATCAATCCTGGTGTTTTTATCGGTCGTAATGGCCAATAGTTAAATGATTTTGTTAATGGTTGCCCATTATTATAGTCGGTGACAGACGATTACGCTGATACAGAAATGTATTCGCCGGATTCCTTATGCCACAGGGTCATGGTATTTCCCCACACGTAGCCGGTATCCAAAGCAATGAATTGCGCAGAAGAGGTTTTTCCCTGCAGGGCAGCCCAGTGGCCAAACAAAATGGTTTCATTGGCTTGCAGCTGCTGATTAGACACGTCAAACCAAGGGCGCAATGAAGTAGGTGCATCTTTGGGAGCTGATTTTTCGGTAAGATTTAACGCCAGCGAAGGGCGCACAAAGCGCATGCGGGTGGTGGCGTTGATAATAAAGCGTTGGCGCTGTTTACCGCTGAGTTTCTGGTTCCATTTGGGCGGGCCATCGCCGTACATGTTTTCGAGCAGTTGCCGCCACTTAACACTTTTTAGCTCATCGCTGATTTCTTTACTGTAAGCAATGAGCTGCGTTGTCGACCAGCCCGGGTATAAACCGGCATGGACCATGGTGTGCTGTGCATCCAGAGCCATGGCTAGTGGCCATTGCCTGAGCCAGTCGGTCAGCGCCGCCATGTCCGGAGCTTTTATTAAAGGTTCCAGGTTATCGCTGCGCTTGGGATTCTTAATGCCCTGAGAAACGGCCAGAAAATGCAGATCATGATTGCCCAGAACACTATAGAAACTGCTGCCTAGTGAGCGCAGATAACGCAGTGTACTCAGCGAGTCTTCACCGCGGGCAATGAGATCGCCCACCGCATAAAGGTTATCGCGGCCAGGTTCAAAACTGATGCTGTCGAGCAAACGGCGAAGCCCGGCGTAACATCCCTGAATGTCGCCAATTACGTATGATGCCATATCAGTAGATTAGTTGATGATATTAGGTAGCGCGAGGCGAAATGGCTCAATGGGCACTCTGAATACATCGCCATCAGCGGTTTTCATGTCGTAATACCCTTGCATAGTGCCTACTTCCGTGTCGATAACGGAGCCACTGGTGTACTGAAAACTGTCACCGGGTTCAATGGTAGGCTGTTTGCCAACCACACCTTCACCGCTGACTTCAGTTTGTTTGCCGTTAGCATCAGTTACCAGCCAGTAGCGGTGAGTCAGTATCACCGCAAAGCTATTATGATTCATTACGGTAATCTGATACGCAAAGGCGTACTTGTCACTGTCTGAGGGTAAATGTTCAGGCAAATGCCGCGTGACTACCCGAACGGTAACCAGTTCGGCCGGATTATTTTCGGTCTTCGGTGCTGTCATGTTCACTCACCCAATTCGCAACGGTTGCAAAATCATCGAGCGACAGTGTCTCAGCCCGTCGGGTTGGATCAAGGCCAAGCGCTTCTAACTGTGCTTCGTTAATACAGTCTTTCAGACTATTACGTATGGTCTTTCTACGTTGATTAAACGCCATCGTGCAAACACGTTCAAGCATTTTTACTTCACTGACCTTAACCACCGGGGTGCGATGGGGGGTCAGGCGGACCACTGCAGACTCCACTTTGGGCGGCGGAACAAAAGCACCCGGCGGTACATTGAGTACGGGCTGAACGCTACAGTAATACTGCGCCATCACCGACAATCGGCCGTAATTTTTATTCCCCGGGCTGGCCGCCAAACGGTTTACCACTTCCTTTTGCAGCATAAAATGCATGTCGCCAATAATGCCGGCGTGGGAAAACAGATGGAACATAATGGGTGTGGAAATGTTGTACGGCAGGTTACCGAATACCCGAAGCGGCGCATCGGGCCTGGCCAGGTCGTTAAAATCAACAGTCAGCGCATCCTGCTCCACAACGGTGAGTTTGCTGCCATGGAATGGATGCTGACGCAAGCGTTTAGCCAGGTCGCGGTCCAGCTCAATGACGGTCAGTGCGTTAACCCGCTCACAGACTGGATCGGTCAGTGCACCCAGTCCGGGGCCGATCTCCAGAAGGTTTTCACCGTCCTGAGGGTTGATGGCATCGACAATTTGCTCAATAACAAAAGTGTCGTTTAAGAAGTTTTGGCCAAACCGCTTGCGGGCGGTATGACCTAAATGGGTTTTATTCATTGTTGATGATAAGCCAGTTCGATTGCTTTATTCATTGCTTTGGTAAAACTGCCGCTATCTGCCTGACCTTTAGCGGCCAGATCCAGGGCAGTACCATGATCTACTGAGGTGCGAATAAACGGCAGACCAAGCGTAATGTTCACCGAGGCACCAAAGCCTTTATATTTTAGCACGGGTAGGCCCTGGTCGTGGTACATGGCAAGTACCACATCCGCATCTTCCAGGTATTTGGGCTGGAAGATGGTGTCGGCAGGCAATGGCCCGGTGAGGTGAATACCTTCTTCGCGCAGTTCATCCAGCGCTGGTGAAATGGTTTCAATTTCTTCCCGGCCAATGTGACCGTCTTCGCCGGCATGCGGATTCAGACCACACACGTAAATGTGCGGTTGGGTAATATTGAACTTCAGCTTTAAATCGGTGTGAATAATATGAATCACTTTGTGCAGGCGCTCGCGGGTTATCGCCCGTGAGACATACTCCAGTGGAATATGAGTAGTGGCCAGTGCAACGTTTAATCCGTCAGTAGCCAGCAGCATCACCACATCAATGGTGTTGGACTGGTGGGCAAAAAACTCGGTATGACCACTAAAGGAAATACCGGCTTTATTGATAATGCCCTTATTGACCGGCCCGGTAACCACGGCATCGAAATCCCCTTCAATGTTCGCCTGGCAGGCCTGGCGCAGCGTCTCTACCACGTAGTGACCGTTTTCGCTGTTCAGTACGCCGGGTTCCACGGGAACTGCCGTAGGAATCGACTGGATAAACAGTTCCCCTTGCGACTGAATTCGCGATTCACCATGGGTATAGGGGGTTAACTTCAGCGGTATGTTCAACGCTGCGGCGCGGTCTTGCATCATGGTTTCGTCGGCAAAGATAACCAACTGAGCCGGCCATTCCTGCTGGGCCAGCTCAATAACCAGATCGGGGCCCACGCCAGCAGGTTCACCTGGCGTGATGGCAATTTTAAGCGGTGTCATAGTCAGACCTTAATTTTAATCACTAAGGACTTCGATATAAGCCGAGTCACGCATTTCACGTAACCAGTTCTCACTCTCTTCCGCAAATTTACGGTTAAACAGCAGCTGGTGGGCTTTATCTTCCTTGCGTTGTTCGGTGGCATCGTCGATACGCCGGTCGAGCAACTGAATTAAGTGCCAACCGTGTTGCGTACGTACAGGTTCACTGTACTCTCCAGGCTCCAAATTAGCCAGTGCTTCTTTAAATTCCGGTACATAGATACTTGGGTCAGACCACCCCAGTTCACCGCCGCGAAGTGCTGAACCCGGGTCTGCTGAGTGTTCTTTTGCCAGTTCGGCAAAGTCGGCATCGCCAGCCTGCACCTGTTCCTTAAACTCAACTAACATGCCTCTGGCACGCTCTTCGCTAAGAATAATGGATGGCTGAATAAGAATGTGACGAGCATTAACTTCCTCAACTTCAACCACTTCGATACCCCGGGTATCAAGGATTTTCAGAATATGGAAACCGGCACCACTGCGGATCGGGCCAATCACTTCACCCTTACGCTTGCCTTGTACAGCTTCAGCAAACAGGGTTGGCATGGCGTTAATGTTCATCCAGCCCATGTTACCGCCGTCAAGGGCTTCGGAGCCTGATGAAGCGGCAATCGCGAGGCGGGAAAATTCAGAGCCTTCGTCAAGCAGGTTGAGAACTTTGTCGGCACGTTCACGGGCATCGGTCACGTCGGCATCGGTGGTTTCAGGCGGGAAGCCAATCAGAATATGACCTAACTCGTATTCTGCCTGATCAGAGCCTTGTTGCGCCATCAGGTCAACCAGGTTAGCAATTTCCTGGGAGGTAATGTAGATACGACGACGCACGTTGGCGCGGCGTACTTCGCCCATTATGATTTCTTCACGAACCTGTTCGCGATAGTCGTTGTAAGCAATGCCCTGACGGGTAATTTCGTCACGCAGTTGTTCAACGGTTGCACCTTCACCGGCGGCAATATTGTTAATGGTTTGATCCAGCTGCGGATCACTTACCCGGATCCCCATGCGCTCTGCCATTTGCAGTTGCAGGTTTTTCAGGATCAAACGCTCGATGGCCTGAGTGCGGAGGGCTTCGTCAGACGGCAAACGCTGATCTTTCGCTGCCGCATCTGCTTTTACTTCATTTACCAGTGCCCGTACTTCACTTTCCAGTACCACGCCCTGATCAACAATAACGGCTACTTTGTCGAGTAACTCGGTTTGGGCCATGACTGGTAAGCTCATTACCAGACTTAAAAACAAACCCCGAATAAAATACTTCATAAACTCTCTTGCTTGTTGTTAATACTGCCGTGTTCCTGAACAGGATACCGGCGCATTTAATTTAACACGTATGGCTGTCGATAGCCGAACATGCCGTCCTCGAGCATAGCCCGATTGGACCGGGATGAACCGATCCCTTTAAAAATAAATTGCAGACCAATACTTGAGTCAAACTCATTGGTATTTTGCTGACCCGTTACATCATAACGGTTACTCAGACTTCGCTGAGCAACAATGCGAACCGCCCAGCAACAGGACTCATACTGTACCCCAAAATAGTTTTCGATGCTTCTGTCTCGCTCCAAATCACGATAAGAACGCCCCACCACCTGCCAGTTTTCACCAATTGGCCAGCTGGCTGAAAAGCCAAACTGATCGATGGTTTCGCCAGACAGGTCGCGCACAAACCGGTGACTCAGTTGCACCAGTCGTCTGGCATCAAGGCGATATTCTAACGCCATACCGCTGCGTTCAACCTTGTCATTGTCGGTAGCAATTTGAATGGCTGAGTGCACAAACCAACTGTCGTCAAAACGCCAGTCCAGTTCGCCGGCCAGGGCCGAACGGTTGCGATCATCCACTGCTGTCGTGACCTGTGTGTCTGACAAGTAGAATATCTGACCCAGGCTTATGACAAATTGTTCCCGGTTGTTCTCATCAATTATGCGTGATGTTGCCCCCACGGTAATTTGATCATTGTCGCTGATACGGTCCAGGCCAGTAAACTCCTGGCCACGAAATAAGCCATTCACATCGGTTAGCAGGGCCGTGGTGTCATACAAACCAATGTTGCTCTGATCTTCGTAGGAGGTATACAAATACTGAACCTTTGGCTCAAAGGTAATGGTGACGTCGTTACCAAAAATCCGATCGTTTTTTTCCAGATACAGCGTGCTGAACAGGCGGCCCTGATAAAGTGTGCGGTTCACTTCATCGTCAAGTTCAGTGTTGGCAATATTGGTTTGTTTGTAATAGGTATTCATGGCGGTTAATTCAGCCGTGATTTCGCCCCAGTAACGCTGATAAGGCAGCGCCATGGTGGGCGCCAAATGCCAGCGCAGGGCATCCGGGTTGGAGTCCAGAGCGTTGTCGAAATACGCCAGCTCAGAGTCCACCTTGAAAGTCACAAACTCAGCCAGTTGATTGCGCCATTGTAATTTGGCTTCCGGCAGTGCCCGGTAAATGGCATCAAAGTCGCCCAGGGTTTCAAAATCACGTAAATAAAGGCTCATATCCAGCGACTGACTGTAATAATCGAGGCCGATGGTACGGTTGATGGTGGTATCCGAACGATTGTAGAAATCTGAACCCAGGTCAACAATATAGTTGTTGTCGCTGATGCCGTTGAAATCCACATTTAACTGCCATTTGTCCGAGAGTAAACCGTGATGCTGTAAGCGGTAAAAATAACGGCTGTCGTCGCTGGCCTGGCGCGTATCATTGCTGAGATATTCCACGTGCATCTGTCCACCTGATGCCGCAGTCAGGTAGCGGAATTCGGTTTTTAACTGCAACCCACGGTTAGTCATCAGCCGTGGTGAAATGGTCATGTCATAGTTTGGTGCAATGTTCCAGTAAAACGGCTGTTCGTAGTCGACCCCGGTTGAGCTGGAACTGCTGATCAGCGGGAACAACAATCCGGTCTGGCGCTGATTACTGACCGGGAAAGCGAAATAGGGTAAATACAGTACGGGCACATCGCCCAGATAAAACCGGGTATGGCGTGCTTCACCAAGGGTGTCTCCCGGCTCAATACTGATTTTGGATGCTTCAATCCGCCAATCCTGTTGGTCTAACGGACAAGTGGTAAAGCTTACGTCACGCAGGGCGATACCCTGCCGGGTGCCGATATCAATCTCACCAGCGGCACCATGGCCCACAAAACCGGTTAGCTGATACAGGGTATTTTCCAGTTTTAAGGTTTGTTCAACCGAATCCACCGACAGCAAGTCGCTGCTCACTGTCAGCGCGGGACTGCGATAACTTACATCACCACTGGCCGACAAGGCGCGACCATTATCAGTCACTTCAGCGGTTTTGGCGTGAATAATGGCGCTGTCGGTAACAATATCCACATTCCCTTTAAACAGGGCAAATTGGTTTTCGCTGATTTCTGCAGAATCCGCGGTCACCTGAACCTGCTTTTTCTGCAACAGTTGCGAGCTGTCAAAGGGCTGAGGCACTGCCAGGCACAGGGCGGTATCATTGATGGCCGTTTGTGCAGATGCCTGCCAGGCGAGACTGCTTAAACCTGCTATGGCCACACGAATCAAGGCACCCAATGTGCGCCGTTGGCGACAAAATGGTGTGTTTTGTGCCCGGATGTCTGGCTGGCAATGCTGCTGAGCAAGTTGTGTTGTTTTCGACAGCAAATTATTATTCTCGGTGCTTCAAAGGATTATTCGGCTGGTAGGGCGCCGATGTCTGTTCTGATAAGGCGCTAATTCTATGCACTTCGCCGCCAATTACCAACAGCAGACCCTAAAAAAATCGAAAAATTCATATCTTATCCCCATTTATTTGCTTTAAAGCAATGATGTGGGCGACTTCTCAAGCGAATAACCATTGGTTATAGTGCTTAACATCTTATCTTTTTACTGGTTGTTACGCCTGTTTATCAACCAGCCCGGCGCAGCGCGTCGATATTGCAGGGGGTATGCATGCCAATTTGGGGCAGATTACTGGGTTTTATTTTCGGAATGATGTTTTTAAAAGTGCCGGGAGCGATCCTTGGGTTGCTTGTGGGCTATATGTTCGACAAAGGCTACAGTCAGGATTTTGGCCGCATGGGCGGTTTTGGACGCTTTTTCTCCAGTCAGGATGCGTTGCAACAACAGGCCATTTTTTTTCACAGCCTGTTTGCAGCGCTCGGCCATCTGGCGAAATCAGATGGTAAAGTCACTGAATCAGAAATTAAAATTGCCACCCGCCTGATGGACGACATGCAACTGCAGGGTGAGGCCCGTCAGGAGGCGCAGCAAGCCTTCCGGGAGGGCAAAGCGCGCGACTTTCCGGTTGCCGATATTCTCAAGCAGTTATACGAGTCCTGTCATGGCCGCCGTGATATTTTGCAGGTGTTTCTGGAAATACTCATCCAGGCTGCATTTGCCGATGGCCGCCTGGCCAGTGAAGAATACCGGGTGCTGGAAAAAGTCGCCAAGGCGTTAGGATTTGTGCGTCGCGACCTCGACTATCTTATTGCCATGTATGAGGCAGAAGTACGCTTCAGAAGCCAGGGGCGTGGTAGCCACCAACGCCAGGGCAGTCAATCGAACGGCCCGACGCTGGAAGATGCCTACGCCGTGCTGGGCGTGTCGGCCAGTGACGATGAAAAACTGATTAAGCGGGCTTACCGTAAACGCATGTCGGAGCATCACCCGGATAAACTGGCGTCCAAAGGCCTGCCTGAGCAAGCCATGGAAATTGCCAAGAATAAAGCGCAGGATATTCAGGCTGCCTACGAGTTAATTAAAGAGCGGCGTGGCTTTAAATGAGCCGGAAATTGCCGCTACCGAGTGAGGCTGAACTCGACATTATCGAAGCCTTTATCGAAATGCTGTGGCTGGAAAAAGGCTTGAGTGACAATACTCAGCAGAGCTACCGTCGGGATTTGTGCCACGTGGCAGGGTTTCTTGCTACCCAAGGTACCAGTCTGAAACAGGCCAGCCTGACGGACATGCAGGATTATCTGATGTTTCGCGAGCAAAAAGGCCTTTCCGCTCGCAGTACCCAGCGCAACATTAGCGCTATGCGTCAGTTTTACCGCTATCTGGTTACCGACGAGCAGCGCAAGGATAACCCGGTGAGCCAGCTTGCTATTCCAAAAGCCGCCAAAAAACTGCCCGGCACGCTGAGCGAAGCCGAGGTGGAAGCCCTCCTTGAAGCGCCCGATATGGAAGAGCCCATCGAATGTCGCGACAAGTGTATGCTTGAAGTGCTTTATGCAACCGGCCTGCGAGTGAGTGAACTCACCGGTTTACGGTTATCGGAAGTCAGCTTGCAACAAGGGCTGGTTCGGGTAATGGGTAAAGGCAATAAAGAACGCCTGGTGCCACTTGGCGAGAATGCGCTGGATGCATTGCAGGATTATCTTCACAGCGCCCGGCCGCTGCTGCTTAAGCATCAGACCGACGTGGTGTTTGTTAGTAACCGCGGAGTACAGATGACTCGCCAGACGTTTTGGCATCGCATTAAATACTACGCGGTAAAAGCCGGGATCGGTACAGAACTGTCTCCTCATACGCTGCGCCATGCGTTTGCCACCCATTTACTTAATCACGGTGCCGATTTGCGGGTGGTGCAAATGCTGTTGGGTCACAGCGATCTGTCAACCACACAAATTTATACCCATGTTGCAACAGAGAGACTTCAAAATCTGATTTCAGAACATCATCCTAGGGGGTAAAACAAAGCCCGGGCAGGGATGAATCGATGAGAACCCGGTTAATTGTCGATGGGGATCATCGCCAGACCGGGATTTTTTGATACACTAGAGCGAATTTTACGGTTAAATTCCGGTCTTAAAGAAAACAATGTGCTGCAAATTCAGCATCCCAGAGGCCGTATAGGCCATAGTCAGAATGGTTTTCAGGAGTGATTAGATGAAAGTGTTTTTTCGCAGTTTACTGGCAGTGCTGAGTGTTTTTTCGGTGGCTGCAACTGCAAATGTGCTGGCCGATGCGGCAGATAAAGAGAGTGTTAAGGCAAAAATCGAAACGACGCTGAAGTGGCGGGTAGATGCTATTGCTGACTCACCGGTTGAAGGGTTACTGCAAATCAGTACCGAAAATGGTCTCTTTTATGTCAGTGCCGACGGTACCTACCTGTTGCAGGCCCGGGTGTACAACCTCGATGAAGAAATGCGCAATGAAACAGAAACCGCACTGGCTGACATGCGCCTTGACGGACTGAAACAGTTTGATGATTCCTACATCGAATTTAAAGCCGAAGACGAGCAGTACGTGGTGACCGTGTTTACCGACACTACCTGTGGTTACTGCCGCAAGCTGCACGAACAAATTGAACAGTACAACAGCGAAGGCATCACGGTGAGATATCTGGCGTATCCACGTGCCGGCTTGAACAGCCCGGTGTATCGTCAAATGGTGTCGGTCTGGTGTTCAGCGGATCCAAAGAAAGCCATGACGAATGCTAAATCGGGCAGCAGCGTGACCCCTAACAGTTGTGATAACGATATTGCCGAGCAATTTCGTTTCGGCCGTAAGATTGGGGTAAACGGTACGCCGAATATCGTACTTAGCGATGGCAGTATTATTCCGGGTTATCAACCGCCAGAGCAGCTTCTGTCTGCTCTGAAACAGATCGCTGGTTAATAAACCGTTTTTAAGGCACCGGATACCCTAATCCACTGGTATCCGGTCACCAGTCTTTTTGAGTCCCTGCAACGAATCACAGTTAAATTATGAGCTTACACATCAGGCGCCGGCCGTTAACCGATACCTTTGACGCGGCATTACATCCGGTACTTGAACGGGTTTATCGTGGTCGTCATATTCAGTCTCCGGACCAGTTAAACACAGGCGCCAGGGCATTGCTGCATTACCGCGACCTGTTGGGTTGTACTGACGCAGCCAGCCGCATTGCGGATGCCATGCTTGCACAGCAAGCGATTACCATAATTGGTGACTTTGACGCCGACGGAGCTACCAGCACGGCACTGTGTATGCTGGCGCTGGGGCAGATGGGCGCCACCAGACTCGATTACCTCGTGCCTAACCGCTTTGATTTCGGCTACGGACTGTCACCACAAATTGTTGAAGTGGCGGCGGAGCGCGGTACGCCGTTGATCATTACCGTCGACAATGGCATTTCCTGTCACGCCGGGGTCGACAGAGCCAATGAGCTGGGTATGGAAGTCATAGTGACTGATCACCATTTACCCGGCGAAACCTTGCCTGCTGCCACTGCTATTGTTAATCCGAATCAGCCTGAATGTCACTTTGCCTCAAAAAACCTGGCCGGCGTTGGCGTGGCTTTTTATCTCATGCTGGCACTACGGGCTGAACTTGAACGCCGGGAATGGTTTTCTCAACAGGGAATTCAGGCCCCGAATTTAGCTAATTTACTGGATATTGTTGCCGTTGGTACGGTTGCTGATGTCGTTCCGCTTGACCAGAATAACCGCATTCTGGTGCATCAGGGCCTGCAGCGGATCCGTGCCGGGCAATGCCGGCCTGGGATCACGGCGCTACTGGAAGTAGCACAGCGCCATGCCAGTCGGCTGACCGCTACGGATCTGGGCTTTGTGATTGGCCCGCGCCTGAACGCCGCAGGGCGATTGGATGATATGGCGGCCGGTATTGAGTGTCTGTTGTGCAGTGATGCCATGGAGGCGCGCGCCCGGGCCACCGAGCTCGACCGCCTCAACCAGCAACGCCGTACCATCGAACAGGAAATGAAACAACAGGCCCAGGAAACCCTGGCCTCGGTACAACTTGATAGCAGCGCACCACCGGACGCTATTGTGCTCTTTGATGAACACTTTCACCAGGGCGTTATCGGCATTGTCGCCGGTCGTCTGAAAGACGAATATAAACGGCCTGCCATCGTGTTTGCCAAACAGGACGAAAAAATCATTAAAGGCTCGGCGCGCTCTATTGCCGGGGTTCATATCCGCGACATACTCGAAGCAGTCAGTACCGCTCAGCCCGGCCTGATTGAAAAGTTTGGTGGTCACGCGGCAGCGGCAGGGTTATCGATTAAAACTGAAAATCTGTCTGCCTTTACTGCGGCTTTTACCCGTCATGTTAAAACGGCACTGGCTGACATAGACGATCCGACTATTATTTTAAGTGACGGCGAGCTTGAACCGCAGATCCTGAATTTGCCTACGGCGCAGGTATTGCGTCAGGCCGGTCCTTTTGGGCAGGGGTTTCAGCCGCCATTATTCGACGGCACCTTTCAGCTTGTTCAGCAGCGAATTGTGGGTGAACGTCATCTTAAAATGGTGCTCGCCCATCCTGAAAGCGGTGAGGAGTTTGACGCCATCGCGTTTAATATCGATCCGGATGTGTGGCCCGACGCCAATGTAAAGCAGGTGCAGTTAGCCTATCAGCTGGATGTGAACTACTATCGGGGCCGGGAATCACTGCAATTGCTGGTGGAAGCACTGGCACCGCTGGCCTGAACAGGTAAGAATTTGTTATGAGTGTCGATAAACTGCTAAAACGTCATCAATCACTGACCCATAGTGAGAATATGAAAGTGGTTTCGCATGTTCAGCGTCAGGATGGCGACTGGGTTCGTCATACGGTGATGATAGAAAATATTGACGCGCCGTTTATTTTTAAACGTACCAAACCTTATCAGTCACTCAAGGGGGCACGGGTAAACATGACGTATTACCGCACGGTGGAATCAGTGGCCGGCATGGAGTTTGAACAAATGAAAGTTGTGCGGATCAAGCGGGCATAGCCATGGTTAACCCTTGGTTGAATGCCTACGTACTACACCGTCGCCCGTACCGCGAAACCAGTTTTATTGTTGATTTTTTTAGCCTGGAACTGGGCCGGGTTAGCGCCGTAGCCCGCGGCGTTCGTAGTGCTAAGTCAGACCGGCGCAGCCTGTTACAACCTTTTCAGGCGCTGCGTGTACAATTAAGTGGCAAAAGCGATTTAAAGAACCTGACTCAGTTAGAGGGGAATGGCTCGCTGCGCATGCTAACCGGCAACGCGCTTTATTGTGCGCTGTATGTCAATGAGATCACTAACCGGGTGTTACCGGCCGGCGTAGAAGCCGCCGAGCTCTACGGTGCTTACGCCACTGCTGTGGCGGCATTACAACAAGACGGGACTGGCGCCGAGTGTATTTTACGCCAGTATGAGCTGGCGCTGTTACAGGAACTTGGCGTCATGCCGGATTTCACCACCGACGCCGGCTCAGGCGCAGCCATCGAACCCTCTTTTCACTATGAGCTGGTAACCGAACTGGGGTTTTGTCAGGTCAAACAAGCATCCAGATTTACCTTCACCGGTGACGAGCTGAACATGCTGGCCGAGCAGCATTTCAGCCCGTCAGGGTTAAAGGCGGCCAAGCGCTTGTGCCGACTGGCATTACATCCTTTCGTGGGTGACAAGCCATTGAAAAGTCGTGAGCTCTTTTTGGCCTCCCGCTGAATCACTGCTACAATACGCGCCACTTCAGTTTGTTAGGTAATCCAGGACCCTGGGAATGAAAGATATTCTGCTCGGCGTTAATATTGATCATATCGCTACGCTGCGTAACGCGCGTGGTACCTCTTACCCCGATCCGGTGCACGCTGCCGACATCGCAGAACGTGCAGGCGCAGACGGCATCACTGTGCACCTGCGTGAAGACCGCCGTCATATTAAAGATCGCGATGTCACCCTGCTCGCGCAAACCATAAATACCCGCTTAAACCTGGAAATGGCCGTCACCGACGAAATGCTCGCCATTGCCGAACAGGTCAAACCGACCTTTTGTTGCCTGGTCCCTGAAAAGCGCGAAGAGTTAACTACCGAAGGCGGGCTGGATGTGGCCGGCAACCTCAGTCGCATGACCGATGCTTGTCAGCGCCTGGCCGAAGCCAATATTCTGGTATCGCTGTTTATTGATGGTGATGAGCGTCAGCTCGATGCTGCCAAAGCAACCGGTGCCCCGTACATTGAAATTCATACCGGTCATTATGCCGATGCCACCAGTGAAGCTGAGCAGTTACAGCACCTGGCGCAGATCCGCCGTGGCGTTGAATATGCCGATAACCTGGGATTACTGGTCAATGCCGGTCATGGTTTGCATTACCATAATGTGAAACCCATCGCGGCTATCCCACAGCTTATCGAGCTCAATATTGGTCATGCGATTATTGCCCGTGCCGCTTTTGACGGCCTGCATAAAGCGGTGGCAGATATGCGCAGTCTGATGCAGGAAGCCCGTCTTCAGGCGCATCTAGGTTAATTACCACCGGAGCTGGCCATGGCCATTGCAGGCTTGGGAACTGATATCGTTGAAATTGCCCGTTTTGATATGGAGGCGGCCTCCCGGGATCGTCTCGCCCGTCGGGTACTGACCCCGGATGAATGGGCTATTTATACCGCCCATAACCAGCCTGTTCGCTATCTGGCCAAACGGTTTGCCGCTAAAGAAGCCGCAGTCAAAGCACTGGGCACCGGTATTGGCCGGGGGATAAGCTGGCAGCAACTGCAGGTAAGCAACAATGAAGCTGGTGCGCCAACCCTCCATTTTAGTGGTGAATTTGCTGACAAATGTAAGCTTAGAGGTGTAGTAAGTGCTCACCTAAGCTTATCGGATGAACAGCATTATGCGGTAGCGACTGTGATTCTGGAAACACCGTGAGGCAAGGTAATGGCTAGTATTTATCAGGGCGGGGGGAAACGTCGCTCAGGGGCAAAACAAAAAGGGCCGGCTCAGCTAACCACAAAGACGGTGACGTTGGACAAATGGGATCCTCGTGGCAGGGGGGTGTGCCGTACCCATCAGCCGGTGCTCTTTGCCGATGGGGGTCTGCCCGGTGAAACCTGTCAGGTTGCCATTACCCGCAGTAAAAAGCAGTTTTGTGAAGGACAGGTTACTCAGGTCATAGAACCCGCGACGGCGCGTCAAGCGCCATTTTGCCCGGTCTACGAGCACTGCGGCGGCTGTCAGCTACAACACGTCGAACGCGGTGCGGCATTAACCTGGCGACAGCAGGCGCTGGACGAGCAAATTCGCCTTACACACGCTTTAACCGACTTACCCTGGGTTGCCCCCATACGCAGCAGCAGTGATGAATACCGGCGTAAAACACGACTCGCTCTGGATGCCCGCAAGGGCAAGCCTCTGGCACTGGGATTCCGCGCGCAAAAAAGCGATAAGGTGGTGAATATCAGTCATTGCCCCGTGCTGGAACCTGCGCTTAATGCGTTATTACCCGCCTTGCATCGATTACTTGAACAGCTTGTCGGTCGAGCTGCCATTGGCCATATCAGTTTACTCAAAGCCAGCAATGGGATGGGCGTCACGTTGCGCTGTACCAAAGCCCTGACGGCCAGTGACCGAGCCTTGCTGGTGGATTTTGCCCAGGCCCATGAGGTCTTGTTACGGCTCGATAACGGCGATCACAGTGAAGCGTTACATAAGCCGGTGGATGAGTTGCTGTGCGCCACGGCCGAGGCACTGTCACTGGCCGTCACCACGGAAGATTTTATTCAGATAAACGCTGATGTAAACCTGGCGATGATTGAGCAGGCGCTGGACTGGCTGGCGCCACAAGCGCATCATAAAGTACTGGATTTATTCAGCGGGTTGGGCAATTTCTCGTTGCCATTGGCAAAACGATGCGCCCGGGTTACTGCAGTGGAAGGGGTTTCCACAATGGTGCAAAGAGGCGAAAAAATTGCCCGACAACAAGGCATTACTAACATCCAGTGGTGCACTGCTGATTTAAGTGATGAAGCCGAACTTAACGCACTGAAAATAAAAAATTACGATAAAGTGCTGCTGGACCCGTCTCGGGAAGGGGCTTTTGAAGTGTGTCAGCAAATTGCCAAAGCCAGGATTGAGTCAGTCGTGTACGTATCTTGCAATCCGGCAACGTTTAATCGCGATCTGGTTCCGCTGTTGAAAGCCGGTTACCGGATTGTGAAACTCGGAATAATGGAAATGTTCCCGTATACCCAGCATATTGAGTCGATGGCGTTACTTGAACGTGTCGGTAAAGGGTAAGAGGTAAATATGGTTTCAACCCGCACAGTGCATGAAGAACACCGGCCGCCGTTTGAAGAATGGCTGGCCAGCCTGAACCTGCCGGACAGTACTGCCCAGAAGCTACGCGATATTTCTCACATGCCGGATAAACTGCTGGTCGGGCAGGAGATGGTGGAGATCCTCCACCAACTGAACATGGACGACGCTACCTTGCAGGCAGCCCTGGTGTACCCCTATTGCCAGCAACATGAACTGTCTGATGGGGAAGTACTGGAGAATTTTGGTCCGGAAATAGAGCAACTGGTGGTGGGTGTACGTCGGATGGAAGCTATACGGATGCTGCACAATCGCAAGCAATCCGAGAGCAAGCTGTCGGCACCCGATGAACAGCATATCGACAGTATCCGGCGTATGCTGCTGGCCATGGTGGAAGATGTCCGCGCGGTGGTGATTAAAATGGCCGAGCGGATTTGCGCACTACAGCAGGTGAAAAAGGCTGACGAAGAAACCCGGGTTATGGTGGCGCGGGAATGTGCCACTATCTATGCGCCGCTGGCAAACCGCCTGGGGATTGGTCAGTTGAAATGGGAACTGGAAGATTTAGCCTTCCGCTATCTGCATCCAACCACTTATAAGCAAATCGCCAAACAGCTTGATGGCAAACGGCGGGAACGGGCGGAATACATCGACAATGTGGTGGGTTCGTTACAGGATCTGCTTAATAACGAACACATCAAGGCCGAGGTTTACGGCCGCCCGAAACACATTTACAGCATCTGGAAAAAGATGCAGAAAAAGCGCCTCACCTTTGAGCAATTGTTTGATATCAGGGCGGTGCGGATCATCGCTGAGCGCTTGCAGGATTGTTACGCCGCACTGGGTACCGTGCATGCGCACTTTAAGCATATTCCCAAAGAGTTTGATGATTACATTGCCACTCCCAAACCAAACGGATACCAGTCGATTCATACCGTTATTGTTGGCCCGGAAGGCAAACCGGTTGAGATCCAAATCCGCACCCAGAAAATGCACCAGGATGCTGAGCTGGGGGTAGCGGCCCACTGGAAATATAAAGAAGGCAGTGCCGGCAAAGTGTCCGGTTACGATGAGCGGATTAACTGGTTACGTAAAATCCTGCAATGGCAGGAAGAGGTGGCAGAATCCGGCGATTTGGTTGAAGAACTACGAAGTCAGGTATTCGATGACCGGGTGTATGTTTTTACGCCGCGCGGTGATGTGATTGATTTACCCCAGGGTTCAACCCCGGTTGATTTTGCTTATTACATTCACAGCAATGTTGGCCACCGGTGTATCGGCGCGAAAATAAACGGCCGGATTGTGCCCTTTACCTATCAATTGCAAAGCGGCGATCAGGTCGGGATCCTCACTGGTAAAGAACCTAATCCGTCGCGGGACTGGCTGCATCCCGGGCTGGGGTATGTTCACTCATCCCGGGCCCGGGCCACCATACACAGCTTCTTCAAGAAACAGGATAAAGAGAAAAACCAGCAGGCCGGGAAGGAATTGCTGGAGCGTGAACTTCATCGGGTTGGCTTACCGGCTAAAATGGCCGCTGATGCGTGTGAGCGGTTCAACGCGCCAAGTGTTGATGAGTTATTTGCCGCTATTGGCGCCGGCGATGTACGGGTGATGTCCGTAGTCCATCACCTGCAGCAGTTACTGGCACCACCGCCTGAGGTAGAAGAACTCAGTCCTAAGGTGAAAACTCGCAAGGCCGCACGTGGCAAGAACAAACCGGATAGCGTGGTGGTACAGGGCGTTGGTAATCTGATGAGTCAGCTGGCCAACTGTTGTCAACCGGTGCCCGGAGACCATATTCTCGGTTATATCACCCAGGGGCGCGGTGTGAGCGTGCACAAAGACAGCTGTGAGCAATTACAGAACTTGCTGAATCAGCATCCGGAACGGCAAATTGAAGTAAGCTGGTCGGAAGATTTAAACGTTGGTTACGAAGCCAACCTGGACATCGAATGTATCGACCGCACTGGTCTGTTACGTGACATTACTACCGTGTTGGCGAACGAAGGCGTAGCGTTGCTTGGGGTGAATAGCCTGAGCGACAAAAACAGTCATACGGCGCTGATTTCTGTGTCAGTAGAAGTCTCTGACGTGGAGGCCCTGGGCCGTCTGACCAACCGCCTGAGACAACTGAAGGATATTATTGATGTCAGACGTAAAACCCACTGAAGCCGGCGCGGCTCTGGCGCGTCTGCTCGATATTATGGCGCGCCTGCGCGACCCCCAAACAGGCTGCCCGTGGGATGTTAAGCAAACCATGCAGTCACTCACCCGTTACACCATTGAAGAAGCCTACGAAGCGGTGGACGCCATAGAGCGCGGCGCCCCACAAGACATCAAAGATGAACTGGGTGATTTACTGTTTCAGATAGTTTTTTACGCGCAAATCGGTAACGAAAGCCAACAGTTTAACTTTGCCGATATCGCCAATGCCATTAGCGATAAAATGGTGCGTCGTCATCCCCATGTCTTTGCCGGTGCGACAACCGATGACACAGGGTTAGCTGAGCAATGGGAAACCATTAAAGCCACTGAGCGTGAACAGGCACCTGAAACTCTGCTTGAGAGTGTGCCGACAGGGTTGCCTGCTCTGATGTACGCGCAGAAAATACAGAAGAAATGTGCCCGCGTGGGCTTTGACTGGCCGGACGTTGAGCCGGTGGCCGATAAAGTGCGTGAGGAAGTGGCTGAAATTCAGGCCGAACTGGATGCACCAGAACGCAATCAACAGGCCCTTGAAGCGGAAATCGGTGATGCGTTATTTGCAATGGTGAATCTTGCCCGTCATTGTAACGTGGATGCCGATGCTGCGCTGCGTCGGGCCAGTCAGAAGTTTGCTAAGCGTTTCACCGCCGTTGAATCGCTGGCTAAAGCACAAAAAGGTGCCATAGACGCGCACACGCTGGATGAACTTGAGCTATTGTGGCAACAGGTAAAACGTACCGAAACATTGCTCTGATCATGCCGCTGACGAGTTATTTACTCGGCTACCCTGGCTTGTAAAAATTCTCGCATGGCAGCCGGGCTCACGCTCCACAGAGGATTTTTAAACGTTTCGCTAATCCCCGGATTTTCCAGCTCGAAGATAGTTCGGGTGTCCTGCGTAGCCAAGTCCAGCGCCAGGCGATGATTATAATGCTTGTCGAAATAGCTTTTCAGTTCACCGTTATCCAGCATTCTTAATAACCCGGTGTACAACCGTCTAAGCAGTTCAGGATGTTTAGGCGAGACAAAAAAGTACTCATAGCTGGGATAACGTAATAACAGGTTATCCTCGAGTTTGACTAACTTGTCGGCATGTCGCTCGAGGTCGTTGGAGACTTCAATCACATTGCGCGGGAAATAGTCCACCAACCCTTTTTCTACCGAGATAAACATATTGGCAAACCACAAGCTCCAGGGCAGTCCCTCTACTTTGTATCCATTATGCTTAAGAACCGTTAAATCGGGCCAGTCTGCGCCTTGTACCCCAAGATAGGATTGCAAGGTCTGCTCGGTCATATCCGGCGGATAGTTGCCTTGTTTAAATTTGTGGATCACCAGCACCCGATAGCCTGCTAACCCTTGCAGTAATGGAAACCGAACGGTCAGTAACTGTTTCTCACGCTCTGCGGAGGTCGCGCTCCACATAACCTGCGCTTCTCCGGTCAGGAGCTTAATGATTTGCCTTGCCTGGGGCATTGGCTGGGGGTGTGGCTCGGCGACTGCGGCGCCAAACTCAGGGGTTAATTCCAGTATGCGCTGCAGGATCTGCGCGTGATAATACCCGTAGGCTTCATCGGCAAAAGCGCGCGTGAAAATTACTTTTTCGGGCGCGTCGTTAGCTGAACCTACCGGGCAGAATAACAGTAGAAGCAGGGATAAAAATGAAAAGGGTTTCATATACAACAATGTATGACTGATTTCGCTTTCAAGATTAGTCGACGAATAAGGCTTGCGCCAATTTATTTTTTTGCTGTATTGGGGGTATGCTTTTTGTGCAAATGCTGTATAATTCGCGCCCTGCCCAGTTACACCCACCTGTGGGAAGGTGGAAGAATCACTAGACTCGAAGGGGTCAAAAGGTTGATTTTAGGTGGTTTGAGGCAGTTTTAAAACAGATAAACTGGTTTAAACCAAGTAACGACGAATTATTTTCGGGTGAATTTTAAAAATGAAAACTTTTGTTGCAAAACCAGAAACGGTAGTACGTGACTGGTATGTGGTAGACGCCACAGACAAAACTCTGGGTCGCTTGGCTTCTGAAATCGCACTGCGTTTACGTGGTAAGCATAAGCCTGAGTACACTCCTCACGTTGATACTGGTGACTACATCGTAGTTATCAACGCGGAAAAGATTACTGTAACTGGTAACAAAGCGCAGGGTAAAATGTACTACGCTCACACCGGTTATCCTGGTGGTCTGAAAGAGACTAACTTTGAGAAGCTGATCGCTCACAAGCCAGAAATGGTTCTTGAAAAAGCGGTTAAAGGTATGTTGCCTAAAGGTCCTCTGGGCCGTGCAATGTTCCGTAAGCTTAAAGTTTACGCAGGTGCTGAACACAAGCATACTGCTCAACAACCTCAAGTATTGGACATTTAAGGAGCTTATCACATGGCAGATACTCAATATTACGGCACTGGCCGTCGCAAAAGTTCTACTGCTCGTGTATTCCTGCGTCCAGGTTCAGGAAACATCACAGTAAACTCACGTGCTCTTGACGAGTACTTTGGTCGTGAAACCGAGTGCATGGTTGTTCGTCAGCCACTGGAACTGGTAGAAATGACTGAAAAGTTTGACCTGTACATCACTGTTAAAGGTGGTGGTTCAAACGGTCAGGCTGGTGCTATCCGTCACGGTATTACCCGTGCACTGATGGAATATGACGAAGCACTTCGTCCGGCTCTGCGTAAAGCAGGCTTCGTTACTCGTGACGCACGTCGCGTTGAACGTAAGAAAGTGGGTCTTCATAAAGCACGTAAGAAACCACAATTCTCAAAACGTTAATTCGTTTTTACAGAATGCAAAAACCCGGCTTATGCCGGGTTTTTTTATGTGACCGGTCGCGAAGCGACAGAACACCACGGGTTTACCCGTGGATGAATGAGTCCGAGGCCTGTATGCTACGAAGATGGAAGTTCGAGTCTCATCACATGGTCTATATAGACTTCAATATCACGTTGTCTGGGTAACTAAATACAGGCGTCGGATACTGAAGTCTTTCGTCGTGGAGTATTTGAGCAAAGTGTTGCCGAAGCTGCTTCGAAGTATGCCCGGCGTAACAATAGAGCGAATGCGCTTTGATAATGACCATATGCACATGTTGATGGTCATCCCTGCGAAATACTCGATAGCAGAAGTGATGGGCAAACTCAAAGCCCAGTCAGCGTCAAACATGAGAAAGACATTCAAATGGCTGGGAAAGGTCTATTGGAATGAAAATATTGTTTGGTCGCCGGGTTACTTTGTAAGCAGCGTAGGCTTAGACGAGCACACAATACGGAACTACGTTGAGCATCAAGGTCGGAAGGATTCAGATCAGCTCCGAATGGAGCTGTAGCAGAAAGAACCCCGGGCATGCCCGGGGGAATCTATGCCTGTTGTACAGTGATTTTTACGTTTTACGGATAACCCCGGCAGAGAGAGGGGCACAATTGTGATAATTAAATGTAAAAATATTGTATAGAGCCCTACGCCAGACTACGACTTTCGTCTCAAGCGGCTTTCGCGGCCTGATTTGGCGCAAATATTTATCCAGTTAATTCCAGTAATTCCTTGTGTTTTGAGGGGGTTTTCTTTTATCATTTTCGGTCGAAAATTATGACAATCTTTCGTGCCAGATCCCGCAAAGTGCAAACGATGAGGTAAAATGGACACGACAAGTTTAATGAAAGCCTGTTAATCCCGCCTGTGGCGAAGGGTTATGGGCTTTCATATTATCCAAAACCTGGAGAAAAGTGGATGAGCAATGTATCTGTAGATGCAAAAGAGTCTGCGCTGAGTGATGACAAACCGCAAGACAATCCGCGTCGTCGGTTTCTGACCGTTGCGACATCGGTTGTAGGCGGTGTGGGTGTAGTAGGTGCAGCTGTACCTTTCGTTGCGTCCTGGAATCCGAGTGCAAAAGCGAAGGCGGCCGGTGCTGATATTGAAGTGGATATCAGTGCAATTGAACCGGGTCAGCTGATTCGTGTTATGTGGCGCAGTAAGCCGGTCTGGATTGTACGCCGTACACCAGAAATTCTGGCCGAACTGGGTAAACACGAAGATAAATTGCGTGACCCTGCCTCAGAAAACGAACAGCAGCCTGCTTTTGCGCAAAACCAATACCGTTCAATGAAAGAGGAATACCTCATTCTGGTTGGTATTTGTACTCATCTTGGTTGCTCTCCACAACACATGAAAGACGGTGCCTTTGAAGAATATGTTGAAGGTGTTCCGGAGGGATTCTTCTGTCCGTGTCATGGTTCTAAATTCGATATGGCCGGTCGCGTTTTCCAAAACGTCCCTGCGCCATTAAATCTGGTTGTTCCACCGTATCAGTTTGTTGATGACACAACAGTGATCATTGGTTCAGAAGCGGAGGTTGCGTAACATGCAAGCATTTCTAGCCTGGATTGAAGCACGTATCCCAATGATGCGTGTAGCCAACATGCACGCTATCCAGTATCCGGCCCCACGTAACATGAACTTCTGGTACGTTTTCGGATTTCTGGCCACCATCGTTTTAGTTAACCAAATCGTTACCGGTATCTGGTTAACCATGAATTTCAACCCAACGTCTGAAGGTGCCTTCGCGTCGGTTGAATACATCATGCGTGAAATCGACTACGGATGGATTATCCGTTATATGCACAGCACCGGCGCGTCAGCGTTCTTTATCGTGGTTTACATGCACATGTTCCGCGGCATGATTTACGGCTCTTACCAGAAGCCACGCGAACTGCTGTGGATTTTCGGTATGCTGATTTATCTGGCGCTAATGGCCGAAGCCTTTATGGGTTACGTATTACCCTGGGGTCAGATGTCTTACTGGGGCGCTCAGGTAATCGTATCGCTGTTCAGTGCAATACCGGTCATTGGTCCGGATTTGGTGCAGTGGATTCAGGGTGACTACGTTATCTCTGGTGCCACTCTTAACCGTTTCTTTGCCTTGCACGTTATAGCGCTGCCCCTGGTTATTGTTATTCTGGTCTTCCTGCACATCATTGCACTTCACGAAGTGGGTTCTAACAACCCGGATGGCGTTGCCATTAAGCATAAGAAAGGCAGCCTGTCTGAAGACGAAAAAACCAAGTTTGAAATTCACGAGTACTACACCAGCAAGTATGACATTGCTGATGATGTCGTACCGTTCTTCCCGCATATCGTGCTGAAAGACCTGGTGGCGTTCTGTATTTTCCTGGCCGCGTTTACTTACATCATGTTCTTTGCGCCGGAAATGGGCGGTAAATTCCTTGAGCATCCAAATTTTGAAATTGCTAACCCGTTGAAAACGCCTGCGCATATCTTCCCGGTATGGTACTTCACGCCGTTCTACGCGATTCTGAAAGCGGTTCCGGATAAGCTGTTTGGGGTTATCGCGATGTTTGGTGCGATTATCTTCCTGTTCCTGTTACCTTGGTTCGACCGCGGTACAGTTAAGTCATGGCGCTATCGCAGCGGTCTGCATAAGCTGAACCTGCTTGTGTTTGCCGGTGTGTTTATTTTCTTAGGTTACTTAGGCGGTACGCCTCAGGAAAACTGGAAAATTACTGCGTCGCAAATCTTAACAGTGATGTATTTCGGTTTCTTCATCCTGCTGTTTATCTACAGTAAAAATGAAACAACTAAGCCTGTACCAGCGAGGATCCCTAAATGAGAAAACTAATTTGTGTACTGGCCCTGCTGTTGCCTGGGATGGCACTGGCAGCTGGCGGTAACGTCCACCTGGACAAAGCAAACTATGACTTAAGCGATAAAGCGTCGCTCCAGCGCGGTGCCAAAACGTTTATGAACTACTGCCTGGGCTGTCACGGCCAGCAGTACCAGCGTTATCAGCGTACCTTTAACGACCTGGGTATTCCTGAAGAGTTAGCGCAGGAAAATCTGCAGTTCACAGGCGAAAAGATCTCTGATTATATCGAGCGTTCAATGCCTGCTGAATCCGCTGCTCAGTGGTTTGGTGCGGCGCCGCCGGATCTGACCCTGGTAGCACGCGTACGTGGCGCAGATTGGATTTACACTTACCTGCGTTCTTTCTATGTTGATGAGTCGCGTCCGTTTGGTGTGAACAACACGGTATTCCCTGAAGTGGGTATGCCGCACGTTCTGCAGCCACTGCAAGGTGCGCCTCGTATGGCAGAAGAAGAAGCCATGGTTGACGGCGAAACGGTAACCCGTCACGCCGGTATTAAAACCGATGGTGATGGCGCACTGTCTACCGAAGAGTACGACCAACTGGTATTAGACCTGGTGAACTACCTGGAATACACCGGCGAACCGTTCCGTCTGGAGTCTGAGTCCATCGGCAAATGGGTACTGATTTTTATCCTGGTACTGTTTGTATTTGTGTTCATGCTGAAGAAAGAATTCTGGCGAGACGTTCACTAATCGTCAGGGTTTTATAGTATAATAAATGACAGGGGGCTTCTCGCCCCCTTTTTTTACTTTATGTTGGCCGCAAATTGGCGTCCGACAATGCTCGATTTAATGTATCTCGGAGGAGAATGAATGGCCGTAGCCGCGAATAAACGTTCAATCATGACGTTGTTCTCAGACACGATTGACATCTATAGTCATCAGGTTCGTATTGTATTGGCCGAAAAAGGCGTTGGCGTTGAGATCAGCTACACTGATCCCACTAAACTGCCTGAAGATCTGATGGAGCTGAATCCGTATGGAACAGTGCCCACCCTGGTTGATCGTGAATTAGTGCTGTATAAGTCTCACATCATCATGGAATACCTTGATGAGCGTTTTCCTCATCCGCCGCTGATGCCGGTTTATCCTGTATCACGTGGTCAAAGCCGCCTGATGATGCACCGCATCGAACAGGACTGGTATAGCCTGGCAGCGCAAATCTTCCGTGGTGAAGGTGATGTGGAAACAGCCCGCAATGATTTACGCGAAGCGCTGTTGAGCCTGGCCCCTGTGTTTGCAGAAATGCCCTACTTTATGAGCGAAGAGTTCAGTTTGGTAGACTGCTATCTGGCACCGCTGTTATGGCGTTTACCAGCGCTGGGCATTGAGCTTAACGGTGGTGGTGCAAAAGATATCCACGCTTACATGAACCGTATCTTCTCCAGAAGTTCGTTCAAGGCGTCGCTGACAGACCAAGAACGCGAAATTCATAACCCGTTATGAGTCAAATGACCTCCAATCAACCGTATTTGTTAAGAGCGTTTTTCGACTGGATTGTTGATAACGATCTTACGCCCTACATTGTTGTAGATGCCACAAATAGTCTGGTTGAAGTGCCGCAGGAATTTGTCAAAGACGGTCAGATAGTGCTGAATATCTCACCGTCTGCCTGTGTCAATTTCTACCTGGATAAAGACGGCCTGTCGTTTCAGGCTCGTTTTAGCGGGCAACCACGTAGCCTTAGCATGCCCTGCGAGGCTGTGTTGGCTATTTATGCCCGGGAAAACGGGGCCGGAACGGTATTCGCTCCTGAAGGTTTACCGGAAGATGAACCCGAAACGGACAGTGCACCAGTATTGGAAGAAGCCAAAACAGACGCTGAGGTTCCCCCTCAGACGCCGCCTAAACCCCGCGGTAAACCCAATCTGAAGGTCATTAAATAATTTAGCGTTATTCGTTTTTACTTAAAAACCGGCTTAATTGCCGGTTTTTTTATGCCTGAAATTTGTGATTTTTCTGTGAAACTTTTGCGAACTTTGTCGGCCATGCTAAGCACCATGAAAACCTGAGTGGGCGGTGTATCCGTTTATTTCTGGTTTTCAGTGATTTTATAACAGCCACCGCTTCGGCAGCCCCGATGACTAAGAAAGGGTGAAATCGAAGACCCAATAAGCGCAAAAGGAAACTTTATGAAACTAAAACAACTTACCTCAATTATGGTCGCCACGGGCCTGACAGCACTCAGCGGGTTTTCACAAGCCGCTGAACTTGAAATAACCGTACAGAATTTAACCCGGGGTATTTATTTTACGCCCATTTTGATCACGGCCCATAGCCCGGATCAGCAACTTTTCAATGTTGGTGAAGCAGCCAGCACAGAGCTGCAGGCGATGGCCGAAGGTGGCGATATTTCGGGCCTGGAAACGGCCGTCGATGCATTAAGTGCCGATACCGTGGCAAACCCTGCCGGCGGTCTATTAATGCCTACAGCAGCCACTACAACGACTTTGTCGACCATGGACGGCAACACAGCGCTGTCTATTGTGGCCATGATGCTGCCGACCAATGATGGCTTTATTGGTCTGAATAGCTGGATGATCCCTGAAGCACCGGGCACCTACACTGTTTATCTGAATGCCTACGATGCCGGCACTGAAGCTAACGATGAGATTCGTGGTGGTGGTGCGCCGGGAGCGCCGGGTTTACCTGTACCACCGCCGCTGGAAGACCTGGTTGGCAATGGTGGTAGCGGCGTAACCAGCGAAATGACCAATGCTACGGTTCACATTCACCCGGGTAACCTTGGTGATGATGAGGCTGCGGGTGGCATGTCTGATATTTCCAATACGGTCCAGCGCTGGTTAAATCCCGTTGCCATGGTCACTGTGACAGTATCTGAGTAGGAGGTCCCATGGTTAATCAACAACGATTCGGACTTTCCCTGGTGGCGTTGAGTTGCCTGGTACTGACAGCATGCGATCACAACGATAATGACGAGCCGGCGCCCATGCCGCCAGCCGACGTGTCATATTCCTATGAAGTTACAGTACAGAACCTGACACAAGGGCAGCCACTTTCGCCCGTGGGTGTCGCGCTGCACGGTGATGCGGTAATGTGGGAAACGGGTATGCCGGCCTCTGAGGCGCTAGAGGTGCTCGCTGAGGGCGGTGATAACAGTGATTTTATCGCTGTTGAAGGTGTCCTGGCATCGGCCACTGGTGCCGCACCAATAGGACCTGGCAGCAGTGAAACGGTTACCGTCACCGTGGTGAATGAACCCGACACCTTCATTAGCATAGCCACTATGCTGGTGAATACTAATGATGCGTTTGCCGGTATTACCGGTCATGGACTGAGTGAACTTGAGGTTGGCCAGACCATGATGATGGTGCTGCCCGTTCTCGACGCCGGCACGGAAGCAAACAGCGAAGCCGCGGGCACCATCCCCGGACCGGCTGATGGCGGTGAAGGGTACAACGCTGAACGGGACGATGCCGATTTGGTAAGTTTCCATCCCGGAGTGGTATCGGCAGATGATGGCCTGATGATGTCGGCCCTCACTTCTGCTCATCGCTTTGATAATCCGGCAGTAAAACTCACCATTACCCGTACTGAGTAAAAACGGCAATAAAAAAGTGGAATAAAGTTTCCTGTCTTCCGGTCTGTTGATTAATAACAGGTACGCTGACTGCGTCTACAGTCAGGCAACAGACCGGGAGAGGGAATGATTCTAATTGTCAGCGATAATCGTCATCATTGTCGGCCGCTATTAACGTGTGTTGAGCGGGTCAGCGAAAACTGTGAACTGGTGTGTACTTCGTCAGGCGTTATTCAGCGCTGCCTGCAAAAGCGTTACCCGGTTATTATCATTGATAGCTCCGCTAAACTGGCTGAACACTTTGAATTGATTGCCCGGCTGCAGGCCAAATTACCTGATAGCGCAATCATCGTTATGGCTCATCAGGGCTGTGACTCTGAGCGTATCGTCAGTCTTGAGCTGGGTGCTCAGGATTACATCGAGTATCCGTTTAATCCCGCCGAGGTACAAGCCCGCATCAGGGTTCAGTTGCGCCGTGCGGCATGTCGCACCGGCGAGGATAAAGCCAGTGAGCAACCGGTGAGGATTGGCCGTTTCTACATTGATAACAGCTACCACCGGGCTGAACTTGATGGCCAGACCCTGCCTCTTACCGCAAAAGAATTCTCATTACTGCATTTTTTGGCCAGTCACCCTGACCAGGTATTTTCCAGGGAACAACTGTTAACCTCGGTCTGGGGTTATCACTATGGCGGTTTTGAACATACGGTGGCCAGTCACGTTAACCGGCTTCGCTCCAAACTGAGTAAAACCAAAGCCGGTGCTCATCTGGTCGAGACGGTATGGGGCGTGGGGTATAAATTTAACAGCGGTTGTTTGCAGCTAGCTACAATGGTGTGAAAGTGACAAAAAAGCCCGTCGCTGAGACGGGCTTTCCTTTAGGTCGTCAGAGGGCTTAGTCCGAGCTTTCAGCCATGAGTTTCTCTGTCAGATAGGTAAACTCAAGGGCTACCCGCTTAGCAGTTTCCTGCTGATTAGCCGCTGCAGAGTGACCCCCGTCTATATTCTCGTAGTAAAGAAACGGCTTGCCCGAGGCTTCAAATAATTTAGCCATCTTACGGGCGTGTCCGGGATGGACCCTGTCGTCTTTGGTTGAGGTCACAAAGAACGGTTCCGGGTAGTCAACACCGGCATCGAAGTTATGATACGGCGACATCTTTTCCAGCCATTCGCGCTCTTCGGGAATATCAGGTGAGCCGTACTCGCCAACCCAACTGGCACCTGCCAGTAACAGGTGAAAACGCAGCATGTCGAGCAGCGGTACCTGCACAATCACGGCATTCCACAAATCCGGGCGCTGGGTGAGCATGACACCCATTAACAGACCACCGTTAGAACCGCCCTGAATACCGAGGTGTTCCGGTGATGTCAGCTTGTGATCAATCAGCCATTCGCCTACTGCGATAAAATCATCATAAACCACCTGACGCTTGGTTTTCAGACCGGCCTGATGCCATTTAGGGCCAAACTCACCCCCTCCACGGATATTAGCCAGCACAAAAGCGCCGCCCCGCTCCAACCACAACTTACCTCTTAAACCACTGTAACTGGGGCGCATGGAGATCTGAAAGCCGCCATAGCCGTACAGCAGGGTAGGGGTTTTACCATCGTGTTTAATGCCCTTTTTGTGGATCACGAAAAACGGGACCATGGTGCCGTCTTTTGACTTCGCTTCTTTTTGTTCTACTACCAGGTCGTCGTCGTTAAACCAGCTTGGCAGGCTTTTTAAAGTTTTCACTGCGCCGCTTTGTGGCGTATAACTCATTAATGAATCGGGCGTGAGGAAGCCCTCGTAATTGATGAGTACCGTGGTTTCCTCCTTGTCGGCAAAGGAGACCGACAGGGTGCCATTAGCAGGCAGGTCGAGTGGCTCTAACTGCCATTCTCTCTCTGCTTTGGTAATGGCAATCACCTTGCCCACCACATTGTCGCTTAAGGTCATCAGCAACTGCCCTTTGGTCATCGATACACCTTCGATGGCCTGACGCTCGTTAGGCTCAAAAATCACTTCGGGCACCGTGGCCGGGGTAATCTCGCCTGCTTCGGTGAAAGGCATCGCCAGCAGGCTGCCAGTAGAGTAAAGGATGGTATTGCCACCGGCTTCTAAAGCCCAGTCCTGCTTGATGGTAAATATCAGTTGCCCTTCAAACAAACCCACCACATCGGATTTTTCCGGCAGTGGTAAGCGCACAGCAGGGGCACCATTTTGCGGGAAAATGTAGTTTTCGCGGGTAAAAAAGGTTGGGGCGACCACTACGCCTTCTATACGGGTGCCGTTGTCCCGCTCCTGAATATACGGGAATACACCCACATCGGTCTTCTTGCCGCTGAACAGAGTGGCTGCTTCACTTAGCGGTGTGCCGCGCTGCCACCGTTTTACCACGGAAGGATAGCCAGATTCGGTCAGCGTAGTGCCATCACCGGCCCAGTCTGTGGCCACCAGAAGAGTATTATAATCAACCCAGGCGACGCCGGATTTGGCTTCAGGTAAGGTAAAACCGCCTTTTACAAAGCGCTTGGTGGAAAGGTCAAACTCCCGGATCACTACGGCATCTTTACCGCCATTTGACAGGCTTATCAGGCATTTATAATCGACTTTTGTTTTTGCTGTGTAACAGTTGGCGCCTTTATATACCCAGTTTTTATCTTCGTTTTTAGCCAGCTTGTCGAAGTCGAGGATAGTTTCCCATTGCGGTGTTTCTGTGGCATAGCTTTCAAGGGGAGTGCGACGCCACAGGCCTCTGACATGGCTGGCATCCTGCCAGAAGTTGTAAACATAGCCATTGCGGATGGTGCCGTAAGGAATTCTTTCTGATGAGTTGACGACTTCCAGCGCTTTGGCATTGAGGTCGGCATACACCGGATTAACCTGAAGATCTGCCAGCGTACGTTGATTCTGGCTACGCACCCAGTTTAGTGCTTTTTCACCTTCGACGTCTTCCAGCCAAAGGTAGGGATCTTCAGCCGAAGCTGAGGGGGCTGTGGCCGAAGGACTGGCCGTGCTGTCGCTGGTGCTGTTCTGAGCTGTCATGCAGGCACTCAGCATAAGCGAGGCGGTGGCTGCAATCATCAAAGAGCGGATCAGTTCCATTTATTATCTCCTTTGCGGTGGGCCGGTTACGGCGCTGCTACGCGCCATCGCGGCACACACTTTGTTCCAGTGGTATCAGATGTTGTGCAGTAAAGGTGAACTACACCAGAAATAAGGTCGCAGTGCCTAAAAAGGCAAAGATGCCCACTACGTCGGTAATGGTAGTCAGAATGACACTACCAGCGAGTGCGGGATCGATGCGCAGTTTTTTCATCACAATGGGTAGTGTAGCGCCTGACAGCGCAGCGGCAATCATGTTCATCAGCATCGCAAAGGCGATGATAATGCCCAGTGTAAGGTCTTGTTTCCATGTGGCAATTACCGTGGCAATCAGGACCGCCCAAATCACACCGTTGAGTAATCCGATGGCAAACTCCTTGGTGATCAACCAACGGGAGTTAGACGGGTTTACATGGCCAAGGGCCATACCGCGGATCACCAGGGTCAGGGTTTGGTTACCGGCAACCCCGCCCATACTGGGCACAATCGTGTTGAGGATCGCCAGTACGGCCAGCTGACTCAGCGTGGCTTCAAACAAATCGCTGACCGCGGCGGCCATTAACGCAGTGAGCAGGTTAACGCCGAGCCAGACCGAACGTCGCCGGGTACTTTGCCAGACCGGCGCAAAAGTATCTTCTTCGTCATCCAGACCGGCCATACTCATCATGGAGTGCTCTGCATCTTCACGGATAATGTCGACTACGTCATCAATGGTGATACGGCCTACCAGACGGTGTTTGTCGTCAACCACCGGTGCCGACAGCCAGTTATAACGTTCAAACATACTGGCCACTTCATCATCGGGCATATTAACCGGAATGGCTTCGGGTTCTTCGTCCATCACCTCAGATACTTTGGCTTCGGGATCCGTGGTGATCAGGCGGGTTACCGGTACGATACCCACCAGGTTATCCGTGCGGCTTACCACATAGAAGGTATCGGTGTTTTCGGGTAAGTCGCCCTTTAATCGCAAATAGCGCAATACTACATCAATCGACACTTCCGGACGCAGGGTGATGGTATCGGTGTTCATGATGAAACCGGCGGTTTCCTCACCGTAGGACATGGCTTGTTCGGCGCGATGGCGGTCCTGAGCATCCATGGATTGCAGTACATCCTGTAGCACTTCTTCCGGCAGGCTCGACAGGGTTTCGGCCAGATCGTCGGTATCCATGTCCTCCAGGGCGTCAACCACCTTGGCAGGCATCATTTTGGCAATAATACCGTTACGGACTTCTTCTGAGAGCTCTTCGATAACATCACCGTGGAAATCGCTGTCGAGCAGTTCCCACAAATCATCACGGGTTTTAGTTGGGCTGGATTCCAGGATCAGTGCCACGTCACTCGGCGGCATTTCATGCAGTTGTTTACGAACAGAAACAAAGCGGCCTTCAGACAGCGCCTTATTTATGCCACGTAATTGTGAACGCGCATAATTTGCTTCTATCGCTTCTGCCACCGGTAATCCTTGAGAATGTCACTATGCCTGTAAGGTTAACTCAGCGGCCGATTTCTGTCATGGATTAAAATGTTAACTGACTGTTTTTTATTCGGTAAAGCCAGCATATCCATTAAGACTATAGCTAAAAGTTATGAGAATTATCATAAAGTATACAATATTTAATTTTACCATCTGGTATAAAAGGATTTGCATAATTTAAATAAAACAATAGCTTGAACTAAAGTTGTAGGTGACGCGCTGTGCAAACACTGAATGAGAAAAACAGAAATGCCCTGACCGCCGTATTTCCCTCTGTAACACAGCATCAGAATAACCTGATGAACCTTAATCGCTGGTGGGACAAGGTTGCCCTGGTGGGCAAAATCAACAGTCTCAATGTGCCACAAAGTCTGCTGGCGAATATGCTTGATACCAAGGGCGAGTTTGCCGATTTACAAGCGTTACTAATTGAGAACCTGCTGGCTGAGCAGGTGCAGCAAATAGGCCGTAAACACCGCTCCATTGCCCAAACCTTGATTGATATTCCTAATCGTAATTTATTTGAGCGAACCGCCGATGTGGGGTTTTTAGCCACTGATACCCGTTTTGTCAGTTATTTGAAATCAACGCAGGTGGATCCGGCAGCGACTCAGGTGGTGCAGCAACATATGCTTGAGTATGCGGCGAAGTACTCGGTTTACGATGATGTTATGTTGTTCGATGTGAACGGTAAGCTTAAAGTCCGCATGAATTCGGCCGTGGCCGAGCAATTAGGTAGCGACCCGGTTATTCAGGAGCTCCTTGACGGTCAGCAGGAATATATCGAAATTTGTCGTTTTTCGCCGCTTTGTCCTCACAAGCCACTGTCGTCACTGTTTCTGGCCCCGGTCAGGGATCCGCAGAGCAATGTGCCCCTTGGTGTGCTTTGCCTGAGTTTTAAACTCGAAAATGAAATGGCGTCGTTATTTGCCGATCTGAGCGATGGCAGCGGCCTGGTGATGGCGTTACTCGATGCTAACGGAAAAGTCCTCGAGGCGAGCCATCAGGCATTACTGTCGCGGGGAGAACGTATCGACGTACACCGACAAGACCAGTTTATCACCCTTAACAACCAACAATACTTCTGTACCGTAGCGCCTACGCGAGGCTATCAGGGGTACATGGGGTTATCGTGGCAGGGTTGTGTGTTGATGCCCTTTTCACGCTCGGTGGAGCAGCAACGTTCAGAGAGGGATAATGACAAGGCCCAGCAAGATGTCGCCCGCTGGCAGGGGTTTTCAGCCACGCTGAGTAATATCCAGCATCGCTCCAAAGTAGTAACCGATGATCTGGATTTGGTTGTTCTTAACGGCCGTATAGCGGCGGCACGGACTGATGCCGATGAGTTTATTCCGATTCTGGAAGAAATTCGTCAGATTGGTCGCCAGATGCAGGGGATATTCAGTAGTTCAGTTAGTCAGCTAATGAGTACCGCCCTCACCACGCACTACAATGCGCTGAGCGCCCAGGCAGCGCTGGCCATTGACATCATGGATCGCAATTTATATGAACGGGCCAATGATTGCCGCTGGTGGGCATTAACAGAGCAGTTTATCCACGCTTTCGGGGCCGCAGCGGTAACGCCGGATGCACAACATGAGATGAGTGCCATACTGTCGTATATCAACGAGTTGTATACCGTTTATACCGGGATTTATGTGTACGACCGAAGCGGGAAGATAGTCGCCGTGTCATCCTCTTCATTGGATGATTGGTTAGATACCCAGGCCGCGGAGCCGACGCAATGGCGCAGTGTCTTAGCGCTAAGTAGTTCGCAGCAGTACAGTGTGTCGGCTTTTCATCCTTCAGACTATTATCAGCAGCGACCCACTTATATTTACAATGCAGCCATCCGTCATAACAATCAGGTGGTTGGCGGAATTGGCCTGGTGTTCGACAGTGAACCTGAGTTTCGGCAAATGTTGGACGATGTGCTCAATAGCAGTTCGGCCAAACGAATGGGGGTCTTCATAGACCGCCGTGGCCAGGTTATTTCAGCCAGTGCCCAGGCCCCCTGGCAGGCCGGTGAATATCTGGCGCTGCCAGCCGAAATACTTAACCACGGCAGAGGTGGCGAGGGCGCAGGCATTTATACCCTCGATCAGCAACAGTATGTTATCGGGTTTGCGGTGTCCAAGGGCTACCGCGAATATAAAACCGAAGATGGCTACAGCAACGACACCATCGCTTTAATGATTGAACGAAATCAGTCTGAGTCTGACTGAACGCTATGTGGGAGTGCGACGCATGGCTTCAAACAGTGACGGCTCCCAGGGCCGCATGGCCATTAATAGCCCCATATGGGTGCGTTCGTTAATGGGTAACCGGGCGTCTTCTTCGTTGAGTTCAGCGGCCTCCCGGGTAAGCTGGTTAAGACGGCGCTGAATGATCTCTACAGAGCTCTGCGAATACCGGCCGCGCAAATAAAAACGAAAAGCCCAGGGTTCGTTTTTCTTTGGCGACATGAACTTTACCATGACTTCCTGCTCCATAAATCGCTCCAACGGCCCGCCCGGGATCCAACGAAAATCCTGGGCAATCAATAGCCGATAACGGTTACCGGGCAGAAACTCAATCAGCTTCAGCCGATCGAGTTTTACCATCAACCGCACAGCCTCGGGCTCGCTGATATCGTAATAATCAATAATTTCATTAAATTGCCAGCCGTCTCGCACGCACACAGCGGCTAATAATAAACGGGGGTTGTCGAGTAAATCCCGCTCCTGATCCTCAGAAAGCTGCGACACCTTGGGTTGGGATTGAGCCACCTGGATAAACACATCACTCAGGGTTAGCCCCAGAGCTTCACAAACCTGCTCCAGGCGCTCCAGGGTAAAACTCTGTTGCGAGAAACACCGTTTTACACTTGCCTCGCTTAACTGCAACTGTTCAGACAAGGATTTGTAGGTCATTCCCTGTTCTTTTAGCAATTGTTTTAATCGCTGTGTTACCTGCTTAATCTGACTCATAGTATTAAAATCCGATACCTTTGGTGTAGTAATATACTACATATTCAAATTGAGTTTACTTATTTTCTACCAGGGACTAGCTTGAAGGGGAACCAACCAATGAAGGACTATGACAATGAAAAAATTAATCATCGCTTTACTGACCAGCGCCGTTGTTGCTCAGGGAGCTATGGCTGCTGACTCCGTTGATCACAGCGGCCAGGCTAGCAAGCACAGTGTGCTGGCCAGTGTGGAAGGGGTTTCAACAACCGCTTCAGTAGCCAGCGCGGTAGTGGCTGCACCGGTTATTATTACCGGCCTGAGTGTGGTAGCCGTGGCAGATTCTACGCATCAGTCGGTCAAGGCGCTGCACGCCAGACACGAGCGAAATACCAAACCGCTAACTATCACTACCCGCGTGATCACCCGCGATCCACCTCCCTCTGAAATCGTTGTTGAACAAACGGTCAATCACTAAGCATTAGCCCGACAAGGAGCAGATTATGCGAGTCATTATTGCAGTACTATTGATTTTACTGACTGCCGGTGCCCAGGCCGGCAGTCAGGCACCGTCAAAGTCGGTGTTTCAACCTGAACAGATCATTGACTTTGCCAAGCAGGTAGAGCGATATGCGGCAGCACATCAGGCTCACGCTTTTATTATCGGCCGGGTGGGACGCCCGGAAAAGGAATTGCCAAAAGGCATCCACTTTACTCATACCGCGGTAGCCGTTTATTCGGCTATTACCCTCGACGATGGAACCACTGAGTATGGCTACGCTATTCATAATCTCTATCAGCGAGCGGACGACCCGGGTCGCAGTGATATTATCGTAGATTATCCGGTGGATTTCTTCTGGGGCGCACAAACGCTTAAAGCCGGAATTGTAATACCAACCCCGGCGGTGCAGGAACGGCTCATTGCACTGATCAGCGAACAAAAGCACCTTGGTTTGCATAACCCCCGTTATTCGGTGGTGGCCAACCCCTTTAACAGCGAGCGCCAGAATTGTACTGAGTTCACCCTGGATATGTTGCAGGCGGCCCTGTATCAAACCGAAGATAAACAGCGAATCAAGGCCAATAATGCCGCCTATTTTAAACCGCAGCGAGTGCATATCAGCCCGCTAAAACTGGCGGTGGGCAGTATGGTGACAGATGGGGTAACCACTTCTGATCACAAAGGGCGCGTTCGCACGGCCACCTTTACCACTATTGGCCACTACTTAGCGCAGTTTAACTTATCTCAACAGGCTGTTGTGCTGTATGCCAACGGCCGCACGCAAGCCATTTAACCGAGGATATCGACATGGAAATTTCAACTCAGACAATGACAAATGCACCCACCAAAGCTTTTCGGATTGCTGCAGTAGCAGCGCTTATGATTGGAGTTGCCAGTTACCTGATTGGCTTATTTAACGCTTACATGCAGCTTAATGAAAAAGGCTATTACCTGACCGTCATGCTACTGGGATTATTCGCTGTGGTGTCTTTACAGAAAACCATCCGCGATAAAATGGCTGGAATCGAAGTGACCCGGGCATACTTTATTGCTTGTGGTGTAGCAACGGTGGCTGCCATTGCCCTGTTAATGGTGGGGTTGTACAACGCAGAACTGGCACTTAGTGAAAAGGGCTTTTTCGGAATGGCCTTTGTATTGAGTATGTTTGCCGCTATCACTGTGCAAAAGAACGTGCGGGATTGTGCTGAGGTGAAATCCGAGAGTGTCACTACTCAGTCAACCACCAGTCAGGCAGCCACTTTCGTTCCAGAAGCTGAGTAAGTAGCCTGATGGCTACTTACTCTACATCGATATTCAAGCGATGAACTTAACAAGGATTGAATGATGGGTAAAAGTTTCTGGATAGGGTTAATTACCGCCTTCGTTGTTATTAATGAAATACTGGTGGACTGGGTATTGGCTGTATTTGTTGGCGACTACGGAGTAGCAGAAGGTTTTACTAAGGTTGCGCGGTATTTAACTGTCGACAGTCTGCTATTTGCCGCAGGATTCAGAGTCATTCCCTACGGTGCTCTGTTGCTGGTGGGGCTAACTACCAACCTGAAACGTTCCATACCAGGCAAATTTGCTCTTTGGTCTGCTTTATTTGTCGTCATGGTGCTCCACTTTTGCGGGTACTGGCATATGCTTTATGCCTCTTATACCCCGCAACGAATGTCTTCTACCGCGGTGCTGAACATTATTCTTG
>OJDQ01000151.1_pt1 | contig 36517 bp, 35 predicted proteins | sample 1592851 | NCBI WGS metagenome assembly OJDQ01 (sample SAMN05416774, study PRJEB24817) | seawater metagenome | isolation source: Sea water | place: Canada:Atlantic | collected 2013-07 | reverse complement strand
GCTTCATACGGTGTAAAAGTAGGCTTTGGTGGTTTATCACTGCACGCATCAGGCTACAGCGGTGAAGGTATCGGCATTCTGTTAGGCCCCACAGAAGCAGCACTGGGTTTAGCACCGGTCACCATGTATGACCCAACCACTTATAACGAACTGGACAGCGAGGGCTATATCCTGCAGGCATCTTACAAGCTGGATGCTAACCGTTTTGTTCTGTCTTACGGCGAAAACGAAATTGAAGACAGTGACTACATCGGTCATGAAGGTATGCAGGCTGCCTGGTTCTACGGCTACAACAGCAACGTGACCTTTGCAGTGGAATATTCTACCAGTGAGTTCTCGGGCATTCTGGGTCAGGAAGAAGCCCAAACCGTTGCTGTCGGTGCCATCGTAAACTTTTAGTAACTGACTGTTTCCTTGCCAGAAAACAGTCTTGTCTTACGGCAGTCGGTGCCGGTCAGGGAGATACAGGTTATCTCCCTAAAAACCGACAATCTGGCAACGCTTTTATAATTGATTACCGGAGTAAGCAACATGATCTATGCAGCACCTGGAACAGAAAATTCTGTCGTCTCATTTAAATCAAAATACGGCAACTATATTGGCGGCGAGTGGGTTGCTCCCGTTAAAGGTCAGTATTTCGAAAACATTTCACCTGTTAACAACGAAGTATTCTGCGAAATTCCTCGCTCGACCGCAGAAGACATTGAGTTAGCATTAGATGCCGCCCACAAAGCAAAAGCGGCTTGGGGCAAAACATCAGTAACCCAGCGTTCTAATCTGATTTTAAAAATCGCAGACCGCATTGAAGCCAACCTGGAAGCTTTGGCTGTTGCCGAAACCTGGGATAACGGTAAAGCCGTGCGCGAAACGCTGAATGCCGATATTCCACTGGCCGCTGACCACTTCCGTTACTTTGCCGGCTGTATCCGTGCACAGGAAGGTGGCATCAGTGAAATCGACCAAAACACCATTGCCTATCACTTCCATGAGCCGCTGGGTGTAGTGGGTCAAATCATCCCATGGAACTTCCCGCTGTTAATGGCCGCCTGGAAACTGGCACCGGCTTTAGCTGCCGGTAACTGTATTGTTCTGAAGCCAGCTGAGCAGACACCTGCGTCTATTCTGGTACTGATGGAAATCATCGGTGACCTGTTACCGCCGGGCGTACTGAACGTGGTAAACGGTTTAGGCAGAGAAGCCGGTGAAGCACTGGCTACCAGCAAGCGTATTGCTAAGATAGCCTTCACAGGTTCTACGCCGGTTGGTGCACACATCTTAAAATGTGCTGCTGACAATATCATTCCTTCTACCGTGGAACTGGGTGGTAAATCACCCAACATCTACTTCAGCGATGTGATGAAGCACGAAGATGAGTTCCTGAGCAAGTGTGTTGAAGGGACTGTATTAGCCTTCTTTAACCAGGGTGAAGTTTGTACTTGTCCTTCACGCGCACTGATTCAGGAAGATATGTACGATGACTTTATTTCTCTGGTTATCGCTCGTACGCAACAAATCAAACGTGGTAACCCACTGGATACCGATACTCAGGTAGGTGCACAAGCGTCTGCTCAACAGTACGAAAAAATTCTTAGCTACCTTGAGCTTGGTAAGAAAGAAGGCGCCGAAGTACTTATCGGTGGCGGTCCTGCCAATGTAGAAGGCTTCAGCAATGGTTTCTATGTGCAGCCAACACTGCTGAAAGGTAACAACGACATGCGCGTATTCCAGGAAGAAATTTTTGGACCGGTAGTCGGTGTGACCACCTTTAAAGACGAAGCAGAAGCGCTGGCAATTGCCAACAATACTGAGTTCGGTCTGGGTGCCGGTGTATGGACTCGTGATACTAACCTTGCATACCGTATGGGCCGTGGCATCGAAGCCGGTCGTGTATGGATGAACTGCTACCATGCGTACCCTGCTCACGCAGCGTTTGGTGGTTATAAGAAATCAGGTGTGGGCCGTGAAAACCACAAAATGATGCTCGACCACTATCAGCAAACCAAAAACCTGCTGACCAGCTACGACATCAACCCACTGGGCTTTTTCTAAAAGCGTTGCCATAACTGGCGTAAGCGAGGTTCCCGCATCTGCGGGGACCTTTTTCCTTTCTGTACCCTATAGTCAATAAAAAGAAGGATTTGTCTGCCATGCCAAAATTTATTATCGAACGCGAAATCCCCGGTGCTGGTGAACTTAGCGCTGAACAACTACAAAATACGTCACAGCAATCCTGCTGTGTGTTACGTGATGCCGGCCCGCATATTCAATGGGTGGAAAGCTACGTCACCGACAACAAAATTTACTGTGTTTACATTTCACCTGATAAACAGGCCATCCTCGACCATGCTGAACAAATGGGCATTCCGGCCAACCAAATTAATCAGGTCAAAACGATGATCGACCCAACAACCGCTGAATAGCTCCCAAAAAGACATGATGATTAGAGTTGTACTGTGTAGTGTCATCCTGTGGTGCAGCGCGCTGACGTCGGGCGCAAGAGCTGCTGATCTTCCGGAAATCCGGGTTGGTGTACTGAAGTATGGCACCCTCAACTGGGAGCTGGACCTGGCAGAAGCCAAACAACTTCCTGAACAATACGGTTTTAAATTAACCCGGGTGGCATTAGGCTCGCCCCAGGCCCTTTCGGTTGCTTTGCAAGGCGGCGCCGTAGACATGATTGTGGGCGACTGGTTATGGGCAGCACGGCAGTTCGATGAAGGGCGACTGTATCATTTTTATCCCTATTCCACGGCTGCCGGCGAACTGGTTGTTGATGCCAAAGCCAATGCTTCAGACATGGGTGATCTACAAGGTAAAACCATCGGCTTTGCGGGCGGTAAAGGCAACAAAAACTGGCTGTTGTACAGTGCCTATGCGAAGCAACATTTTAACTTCGACCTGGACCAACAGGCGACTATCAAATTTGCCGCTCCGCCTATGCTTAATCAGCTAATGCTGCGCGACCAGCTCGACGCTGTAGTTAACTTCTGGCATTACGCCGCAGAACTGAAAACTCACAACAAGCGCTCACTGCTGACCATGGACGAAGTACTCGCCAGCTGGCAAATTGGTGCCGAGGTACCAGTTATCGGCTGGCTCTTTAAGCAAGACTGGGCAAGCCGCAACAAAGCACTGATCGATCAGTTCTTTGCGATGTCTTTCGACACCCGCGCGCTAATGGATACCGACGATAACGTGTGGCAACTAATTCCGTCGTTTACCAACAAGTATTCAGAGGGTGCCCGCCCTGTACTCATTGAACACTACCGAAGAGGCATCCCAACCCGCTTCGATGAAAATATCACTACCGATTTGCAAAAGTTATTCAGGGTGCTTAAGCAAAACGAAGGGACCACCCGCGTAACCGGTTCACTGGAAAGTCTGCCACAGAGTCTGTTCTGGCAAAGTCCGGCTTTAGGCGAGCATTAGACAGCAATGCATAATCATCCGGCCCTGACTCGTGTGCTGTCGATGGTGGTGTTTATGCTGCTTTGGCAAGCCGCAGTGATGCTTCTGAAGCCTGATCTGCTGCCAGCCCCATTGGCAGTGCTCACTAACCTGCTTGAACATATTAACAGTGGCGAGTTACCCCATCACCTGGCCATTACATTGCGGCGTATAGCTATCAGCTTTTTATTCGCTATGCTGCTTGGCAGTTTGCTGGGGTTATTGATGGGGCACTTTAAACGTCTGGATTTATGGCTCGACAGCCTGGTCACCCTGGCGCTGAATGTACCGGCACTGGTTACCATCATTTTATGTTTTATCTGGTTTGGCTTAAATGAAACGGCCGCACTGATAGCCGTAATAGTGAATAAAACCCCCAATATCGCCGTCACTATGCGCGAAGGTGCCAGAGCCATTGATAAACGTTTGCTGGATGTGGCCAGGGCCTACCAGGTTCCCGCAGCCAGAACGATGGTAAAAGTGTACTTGCCCCAGCTTTATCCTTATTTCCTGGCCGCCGCTCGCGGGGGCCTGGCACTGGTCTGGAAGATTGTCCTGGTGGTAGAACTTCTCGGCTGTAGTGATGGCGTGGGTTTTCAGCTTTCGTTATTCTTTCAGTATTTTGATATTACCAGTGTACTGGCTTATACACTGGCCTTTGCCTGTATTATTTTTGCCCTGGAAGCCGGCGTTTTACGCCCCTGGGAACGGCGGGTACTGAAGTGGCGATGACTTACACAGTAGATATTATCAACAAGGCATTTGTAAACGACGCGGGGATTGCCACCGCCGTTATTCGCAACCTCGGCCTGACTCTTAGCAACGGGGAGTTTGTCACCCTGCTCGGTCCATCAGGGGCGGGTAAAAGCACACTGCTCAACCTGATTGCCGGCCTCGACAACGACTTTGAGGGTGAGATTCGCCTCAGCAAACCAGACGGCAAAACGGCCAGGGTGTCGCTGATGTTCCAGGAACCCAGGTTGATGCCCTGGCTGAGCATTTGCGAAAACGTGATGTTGGTATGTGACGGCAGCACATCACAGCGCCGCTCCAGCGCTTTACACTGGCTCAGTCTGGTGGGTTTAAGCGGCGCCGAATATCAGTATCCAGCCCAACTTTCAGGCGGTATGCTGAAACGGGCAGCGCTGGCCCGGGCGTTTGCCTGTGAGCCGGATATTCTGCTAATGGATGAACCTTTTTCGTCGCTGGACATTCCCGCCGCCGACTCGCTCAGACAACTGCTCAGTGAACTGTGGCAAAAACGCCGGACTACCGTAGTTTATGTGACCCATGATATAACTGAAGCACTCACCTTATCTGACCGTATCCTGCTACTCAGTAGTCATCCTATGCAGGTGCTGGAAGATGTCCGCTTAACCTCACAACGCCCCCGTAATCCTCTCGAAAATGAACTTTTAGCCCTCGCCGAACGTTTTAAACAGTCGTTAGCTGATCCGGCCTGATCGTTAGTTGTATGACCAACGGCCCAATTTATGCTACTAATGGCCGAGTTTTGTGCGTAAATCACTCTTGCTAATCTTGTTAAACAATTGTGAATTATATAGAATCGACAGCGGTGAATTGGTATCTCAGCCCTTTGGCACAGCGTAATGCAACCAGTCACCCGAGTTTAGGGAGTATCCATGCTGTCGCAACAAATTAGTCAAACCGTTGAAGTTTTCGACTCACCTTCTGTGGCCAGAGCCGGATCGGAAAGTCTTGACCCTGTCATTGCAGCACGGGACATCTACAATGCACTGGCGCCATGTGAAGCAGCATGTGTCGTTTTTTATTGTTGTACCCGGTATCCGCTGGAACAACTGTCGAAAGAATTAAACCGCTATTTTGGCGACATCCCGGTAATTGGCTGTACTTCTGCCGGCGAAATAACGCCCGATGGTTGCCGCAAGCACTCCATCTGCGCCTTTGCCCTCAGTAAACAGCACTTCGCCGTAGAAACCGTGCTGATCGAAAATCTGGCGGCTTTTTCGGAGCGCGATGCCGACGTGCTGGTTAACTCCATGCTCGACAAGCTGCGCAGCAAAGCCGTATCCCCCGGACCGGTAGAACAACATTCTTTCGGCATGACCTTACTGGATGGCTTATCTATTCGGGAAGAGCTGGTTATCGATGTACTCAATATGAGTATGCAGGATATTCCGCTGGTAGGCGGATCAGCCGGGGATGATCAGCACTTTGTCGATACCCAGATTTATTGCAACGGTCGCTTTTACAGTAGCGCAGCAGTTTTTATGCTGATTAATACCAACTGTTATTTTGATGTATTCAGCCACCATCATTTAGCGCCCGAAAACGACAAGCTGGTGGTTACCCAAACCGCACCGGGACAACGGGTGGTGGAAGAGTTTAATGCCGAACCGGCTGCGCTGGAGTATTGCCGCATAAACGGCTTAAAGCTCGAGGAACTAACCTCAGAAGTTTTCGCCATGCACCCTCTGGCAGTGCAAATTGGCGACCACCTGTATATCCGCAGCATCCAGCAGGTGAACGATGATTTAAGCCTGACTTTTTTCTGCGCCATTGACGCCGGGATTGTGCTGACCAAGATGAAGTCGAGCGGGCTGCATGCTCACTCCACCATGATCCTTAATGATATTCGCCGCAACGTAGGCGAGATTGATTTACTCATTGGGTTTGACTGTACTCACCGCCGCGCTGAAATCGATAAATACCAGTTGGAAGATGCCATGTCAGAGCTTTACCGTGCCAATCATATGATCGGATTTAATACCTACGGTGAGCAAATAAATGGGTTACACTTGAACCATACTTTTACTGGCGTAGCGATTGGAGCGCCCATTGAAACCGACCTCAAGTCCACTGACGCCTGAAGTAGCCGTTGAGTCGCCGGAAATAGCCGGCGAAGATGAGCTCGAACGGCTGCGCTACGAAAACGAGAAGCTGCAGAAAATAAACCGTGTGCTGATGCGCCGGGTAGAAATGGGCTGGGGCAACCACAGTGATGCTTACCAGTCGTTCGAAGATGCGGCGATGCTCGCCGACAAAGTAAAAGAGCGCACCTACCGCCTGCAGCAGACCCTGCATCGTCTCGAGGAGTCCAACCAACAGCTCGAACTGGCCCGCCGGGAAACAGAAAAAAGCCAAATCCAGGCCGAACAGGATCGGCAGCGTCTGCGTGACGCCATTGAGAGTATTTCCGACGCCTTCGCCCTGTTCGATGCAGACCGCAAAATGGTAATGGTAAACAGCCGCTGCGCCGAGTTCTGGCAACAGCACAATATTACCTACGAGTTGGGCAAAACCTCTTTTCAGGAAATTACCGCGGCCTCGCTGGTACTGGTTGATCATAAAGCAAAAGCGCAGAAAAAAGTGGGCGTCTATCCCGACCCGATTGCCCAGACTATCTTTAAATTGCGCGATGGTACCTGGATCCAGATGCAGGAACGCAAAACTAACGATAACTGTCTGGTGGTGGTGTATACCGATATTACTAATATTAAATTAGCCGAGGAGGTCCGCTACGAGACCGCCATGGCTGAGCAGGCAGAGCTACTCAAAGCCACCCTGGAAAACATGACCCAGGGCGTTGTGCTGATTAACGCTGAACGACAAATCGAAACCTGGAACCAACGCTTTTTCGAGCTGTTAGGCCTGGCGGATGACGGCGTGAAGCGTGGTGATGTGTTTGCCGAACTTATGCAACAAAACGTGTTTGCCAAAGCTCTGCTTAGCGCCATTTCGTTTGATGTAGCGCCCGATAAAGACTTCCTTGAAGTCGAGATGATGCTCGATGACAATCTGGTATTACTGGTTCGGCGTAACCTTATCCCAGGCGGCGGTATACTGATAACCTTTGCCGATATTACCGAACGCAGTCGCAACCAGATTGCCCTGCGCGAGAGTGAACAGCGTATCCGCCTGATCACCGATGCTATGCCGGCACTGATTTCCTACGTTAATAAAGATCTGTGCTATGAATTCGTCAACCGCGAGTTTGAAAAGTGGTTTAACCGCTCACGCGACGAAATTATTAATCATCACCTCAGTGATGTGCTTGGCCATAAAGAGTATCAGACACTCACCATCCATATTGCGCGCGCCATGCTTGGTCAGGCCGTAAACTTTGAGCTCGAACACAGCCGCGATCCGGATAACGTGCGGATTTCGAATAAAACCTATATTCCCCACTTTGACGAGCAGCGCAACGTCATTGGTTTCTTTGCCCTGGAGCAGGATGTTACCGAGCAGCGCCGCACCGCCCGTGCCCTTAAGCATGCCTATGATTATATGGAGCAGCGGGTTAATCAGCGCACCAAAAAGATTTCTGAAATTAACCTGCAGTTACGCAACGAAATTGAAGAACGGCAACTGGCCGAAATTAAGCTGCTGGAGGCAAAACGGGAAGCCGACCAGGCCAATGAGTCGAAATCAAAATTCCTCGCTGCCACCAGCCACGATTTACTGCAACCCATGAACTCGGCTCGTTTATTTGCCGATGCCTTAAACGATCTGACATTGGGCGAAGAAGCACAGAAACTTATTCGTTCATTAAGCTACTCACTGGAAAACCTCGAGTCGCTAATCAGTGCGCTGGTAGATATTTCAAAGCTTGAGGCCGGATTGATTGAACCGGTTCTGGATGATTTTGAAATCGACGACTTAATTACCAATATGGTGAATGAGTTTACCCCTCAGGCAGAGGGTAAAGGCCTCAGGCTGAGAGTAAAGACCACTCAAACACTGGTTCATTCAGATACTTATCTGCTGGCGCGGATCCTGCGCAACCTGCTCAGCAACGCAATTCGCTACACCAACGAAGGCAGTATTTTAGTAGGCGTAAGGCGGCGCAAGGCAGGCTTACAAATTCAGATTTTTGATACCGGTATTGGTATCCCGCAGGACAAACTGAGTGAAATCTTCCACGAGTTTAATCGCCTGGATGCCAAGAAACGCCGTCATGATAAAGGCCTCGGTTTAGGCCTGGCCATTGTAGAACGGCTCGCCAGTGTGATGAACCATACCATTAATGTTCGTTCAGTAGAGGGCAAAGGCTCCTGCTTCAGCATCACCCTGCCCTATGCAGATAAGCTTGCCCAGCGGGTTAAACCGACTCCAGCACCGTTAATCGACCGCTTCAACGATCAACTCGAAGGGGCGCGAATTTTACTTATCGATAACGACGATGAAATTTGTAAAGGCATGGAAACGGTGCTGGGCAGCTGGAATTGCAACATTACCTCGGTACAAACCCTGGAAGAATTGCAAGAACCGGAGTTCTTAACCGAGCTGGACCCACAGCTGATCATCGCAGATTATCACCTCGACGATGGCGATACCGGCTTTGACGCGTTGGAAATTACTCACCAGCATTTAGATCCGCACCCACCAGTAATTATGATCACGGCAAACTACACCAACGAGCTGCGCCAGATGGTCAGGGAAAAGGGCTATTCGCTGTTAAACAAGCCCGTGAAGCCTCATAAGATGAAGCTGGCGTTATCTAACCTGTTGTCCAATGCAAAAGCCTAGTTGTTGGTACTTACTACCACCATAAACTAGACAGAGTTAGACCAAGCAAAACAACATAGGGATACATTACTGTGGGTCTGAGACACTGTTTTAAGTACTCTTTAATCAGACCCACACCGCTGTTAGCGGTTTGCTGATATTGCTGATTAAACTGGCAGCCGGTTTCATTGTGATTGGCAGCTAAAGCCGCCTCAACAATTAGCAAGCGGCTTTCAAAACGCCCCTGAAAGGTTTTCCAGATACCGTCCTGCAACCAGAATACCCCAACCATTAACACCGGCACAAAGAGGTTAAATTCAAACCCTAAGGCAAAAGACGTAGTAAAAATAGCGACCAGCTTAATGAGCAGACTGTATTTCTCATAGCTATCGAATTGGTTTTGCAGCGTCTGCCATTCCAGTGATAAATAATCCGTGGCCATTGGCTAATCCTAATTCCAAAGTGTTGATGATCATCGCTTGCTTAGCATAACCAGTGGGGGCCCTCTGCGCGACTAAAATCGTCATGCGCGATACCGGCAACGTCTGCCGTTCATGGGCACTACCACCGAACGCATAGGACTAGACGTAATCACAACTTTCCTAACTGAGCCGAAGGTCAAATAAGCGTATCTCCCTGTGAGGGTGTGAGCAGCGCAATACCAACGCCACCGCATACTACCTGAAACACCACAGCCTATGGTGAAAATGCCACGCGTTGCGAATTACTCTTAAACAGATTGTTAGCCCTCACTCCAAAAGGTTACTGTTTATTCAACAGGAACTTACGTAAATCTCTCTCCCCGCGCATAACAAACAAAATAAACACGCTGTCACCATCTTGCTTATAGAAAACACGACATGGATTCACGACAACTTCACGATAAATTAAATGTTCTAGTTCGGGTGGAATACGACCTGATTCAGGGAAAGTTTGTAAGCGTTCGACTTTGGAGAAGATCGTTTGTACTAACTGCCTTGCCGCAACAATATTTTCTAGTGCGATATATTCAGCGATATCATTAAGGTCAGATAACGCGGACTCAGTCCAGATTATTTCAGCCATTTTGACATTTTGTCTTTGGCTTCATCATGACTTACCGCTTTACCGTCAGCTAGTGCGCGTTCACCTCGCGCGATCCCCTCAAGGATAACCAATCGATTTTGCATAAACTCATAATCATCGACATCAACCAGATACGCGGATGGCTTACCATGCTCGGTAATTAGCACTGGTTCTTTAGTGTCATGAAGATCGGCAAGGATCTTAGTTGCCTGGCGTTTAAGTGATGTAACTAGTTCTACTTTCATGAGAGCCGCACCAAAGGAATACCAAAGTGATACTATTCTATCACTTTGAACATAATAAACTCTACAACGGCTAACCTCTTATTATGGGGCTTTACTTGAAGTGACGTCTAATTCTGGAAAAACTAATACGTCATAGGAACACGAGCTTCAACTGAACTTGCTGATGGTCTTGCATTGATTTCTCCTTGTCCTACAAAACGACAGTCCATAAGCGTAGGCATTAAGATTCTATTTTAAGATACTTATGTTTACCAAACGTCACGTAATAAAGCGGAAGTAAAAGCGCTTTAAGTGGGTTAGAGGCGAATGCGTTTTTGACTATGATGCGGCTATCCTGAATATCACTCACGGCAAATTCCGGGCTGTAACACCAGTCAATGCAGGCCGTGAGTATTTTACTGTCGGCCGGCAGAGTAACCCTATGTATGGTACCGCGTTCGATTAACGCCACTTCTTTGCCATCGGCAAGCAACCGATAACTGCGGGTAAAATCAGTGAATTGTTTTGGTCTGGTGACTTCGATATCCATATCAACCTTTGCAAAGCTAGCGGGCGAGGCCAAAACAATACTTAATCTTCAGTGTTTTTTAAAGCACTTGCAATAAAAGACCACGTCACAGGTGGGAAGTTGGTAGTAAGGAGCATCGAGCACACCATGGGCAACAGGATACCCATGGCTTACTAAGCACTATCAGTCGCTAACAGCTAGTTGCGCATCAGATACTGGTTAAAATCGATACTGGCGGCACACAGCGCTGCCTGGATGCGGTTATGGACATTCAGCTTTGTGAGGATGGCCGACACGTGCGCTTTTACTGTGGTTTCAGCGATATTCAGTTCATAGGCAATCTGCTTGTTAGACTTCCCTTTGGCGATACACTCAAACACCAGTAACTGGCGGCGGGTTAAAGCGCCAATCAGCTTAGGATCGATTTGCTGTTGAGCCGAATCTTCCTTGGGCTTGCTGCTACCGCCATTGCGGATGATATCCGGCGGCAGGTACACCTGACCGGAGAGTATCTGCTGGAGCGCACCAACAATCTGCTCACAGCTGGAAGACTTGGTGATAAACCCTACCGCGCCATAGGTAAATGCCTGCAGCACGACGTTTTTATCTTCTTCTGCCGACACAATAACAATGGGAATTTCAGGGAACTGATTACGAAAACGCACGATACCGTTAAGGCCATCCATGCCTGGCATATTCAGGTCGAGTAACACCAAATCAATGTTAGGGTTTTCTTCGGCTGTATTGAGTGCTTCTTCAAGGTCGATACAACTGATGGTCTTAGTGTCCGGAATATTACGCTCAACGAAATCGGTGATTGCATATTGGAATAAGGGATGGTCGTCCGCAACGAGAATTTCTACCATTTTTATCACCCTGTTAATGCTCTGTAAGTTATATTAGTGGATGTACTGTCATTCAGCTAGCCTTTATTTAACGCGGCTATCAGGATAATCCATCCGTTTGTTAAATCTGCGAGCTACCCGCCCACCTTACGTTTCACCATGCCACGTTTAGGATCGTAACCCCAAATAGCAAGACTGGTAAAAATCAGCGTACAAACACCGGTTATGAGGGCTGCCTGCCCATTAAACTGGCCATAAAGCGCAAAACGAATTAGCTCTACCGCATGAGTAAATGGATTGAACTGGCATATCCAGTACAACCATTCGCTCGACTCGCGCATTTTCCACAGCGGGTATAGCGCTGAAGAAAGGAAAAACATCGGAAATACTACAAAGTTCATTACCCCTGCGAAGTTTTCCAATTGCTTAATAAAAGACGACAACAATAATCCTAGCGCTCCCAGTAACAAAGCGGTGAGCAGTAAAGCCGGAATGACCAGCAGATAACCAATTGGTTCAGCTTCCACCTCCAGCAGCCAGGCGATGGCGAAAAAGGCATACACCTGCAACAGGGAAATACAGGCACCGGCCAACAGCTTACTGACCAGCAAAAACGGTCGTGGCATGGGGCTGGTGAGAAGCACCTTCATACTGCCCATTTCCCGATCGTAAACCATAGAAAGTGAGCTCTGCATGCCGTTAAACAGCATGATCACGCCGGCCAGGCCAGGAATAATATAAACTTCATAAGTGATGTAGGTTTCATAGGGCGGAATAATCGCTACCCCCAGCGCGGCACGAAAGCCTGCCGCAAACACCACCAGCCACAATAAAGGGCGCACCAGTGCACTAATCAGTCGCGAGCGCTGTTGCCAGAATCTCAGCAGTTCCCGTTTTAAAACACCAACAAAGCAGGTCCAGTACATTTATTGCTCCCCCTGCTGGTGAAAGTGTCGGTAAAGCGCCTGCACCGAGTCTAGTTGCAGAGCCTGCATGGCTTCTTCACAACGTTGCTGCAGTTGAATCTGGCCTTTGATCAGCACAATCAGTTCGTCATTTGGTCGTATTTCGTCGATCAGGTGGGTCGACGACAAAATCGTGATACCCGAGTCGCTGCACAACTGTCGCAGGTGCTCATTAATGGTGTCACGGGTGGACTGATCCAGGCCCACGGTGGCCTCATCCAATAACAAAATAGCCGGTTGATGCAGCAGCGCACGAGCGATCTCCACCCGGCGGCGGTGACCACCATTAAGCGAGCGGACTTTATCTTTGCGTCGTTCGCTCAACGCAAAACGCTGCAACTCTTCATTAATACGCTGTTTTGTATAGGCGTTTGATAAGCCGTGCAGACTGGCGTGATAGGCCAGGTTCTGCTCTACGCTTAAATCCAAATCCAGGGTGGGTTGCTGAAACACCATGCCAACTTGCTTTAACACCTGCCGTGGCTTTTTCGCGGCACTGATGCCGTTTACCGTTACGCTACCGGATTGTGGCTGCAATAACTGACAAAGAATCGAGAACAGCGTGCTCTTGCCCGCACCATTAGGCCCAAGCAATGCATAATAAGACCCCGCTGAGAGCGAAAATGTCACCTCAGACAGCGCCTGTTTGGCCCCGTAACTAAACCCTAATTGCTCTACAGCTAATACCGGATCACTCATGGTTTAACCACAACGCCCCATGGATAGCGGCCGGCTTTAATCGTTTTAATCACTTTCAGATCATCCACATCAATCACCGACACATCGCCGCTAACACCATTCGTGGTGAGCAATAAAGACTGTTCTTTAGCAAAAGCTAACTGCCATACGCGACGACCTACCAGCAGATAGTCGAGCACTTCATAGGTGCTGGCATCTATTACCGCCACATGGTTTGCCGGACCAAGCGCTACAAAGGCATATTTACCATCATCGGTAAGTTTAATGCCTACCGGCTGAATTTTATCACCGTGTACACCAGGAATTTTGAACCCGATTTTCTTAATCAGTTTACGGGAAGCAGTGTCGATCACATCCACCGTGCCGCCAATTTCAGCCGACGCCCAGACTTTTTCGCCAGACTTGCTGAATTCAACATGGCGCGGACGCTGATCGACCAGGGTATTGTCCACCAACTCGTGAGTACTGGCGTCGATCCAGTGCAGCATATTGGTGGTTTCCGAAGTGTTGATGACCCACTTTCCGTCAGGGCTAACCGCCATACCTTCCGGTTCTATGCCCACATCAATTTGCGCGATAACGGTACGGTCTACGGTATCGACAACGGTAACCACTGCGCTGTCTTCATTCGCGATATACAAATGACGGTTATTCGGATGCAAGGCAAACTGCTCAGGGTCTTCGCCGGATGGCAGGTTATGTATGATTTTGTGGGTCGCAAGATCCATGACCTGCACGGCATCGGATTCGCTGGCGCAAATATACAGGTATTTATAATCCTGGCTGAAGATAATGCCTCGGGGGCGCATTCCTACGTCCAGCGTATCGATGACTTCCAGTTTATCCACATCGATGAGGGTTAACGTATCGCTCTTTTCATTGGAAACGTAAGCCACCTCAGCCTGACTCACCAGTGCCGTTAACAAGCCGGCTGCTAAAACTAATAAACGCATACTTCTACCACCTTTTAGTAAGCCATATCACAGCGTGATTCTGGCTTGTCGAATCCCAGCGTATCTAAGTCAGTGCTTGGGTGAAGATACCCTTCCTGCGGCGACAGAGAGGTCAAACCTTTCGGGTGCACCAATGGAATCGGTTGCCGCAACTGGCCGTTCCAGGGCCGAAAGCTCAGCTTGCGGCCCTTAAACGCGGCCAGCTCAAAATCATTGCTCATCAGATACGAGTAAAGGGCTTTAGGGTCATTGGATTGGGTGCGGGTAACCGCTTCACTGATACTCCGCACTGCCAGCCATCCTGCATAATCTTTGTCGAGCATTTCGCGCCCAAATTGTTCGTAAAAACGGTTTTGTAACTGGGTAGCGCCCCACTGCTCAAGGGCCCAGTGCCAGGTTGTTGGGGTTAACCCATGGGTGCCCGAAACCGGTCTGGGTAACCAGGTATTGTTCGGAATATAGTTGCCGAACAAATCAGACTCATCGGCCACCAGCACAACATCATAATCTTCGCCCTGAGTGAATAGCGGCACCTCGCGCTGAGCACTACGGCGCAAATCGGTATCGAAGCTCCAGGTTTTCTGCTCGGTTATCTTTGCACCAAAGCGTTTGGCTGACCGGTTAATTGACTCAGCATAGGCTTTGTCGGTGTCAGATCCACCACTGATCACAAACCACTCCCGCCAGCGTCTGGCCATAAAGAACTGGGCCATGGCATCGGTTAACATCGCGCGACTCGCCAAAGTGTGTAACAGCCCACCACGGCACTGAGATACACGTAAATTATTGTCGGCTTCACCGGCATTTATGATCACACTGCCGTTGGCGAGTGCTAAATCAGCTACTACTTTCAGCGTAGTCGTGGGCAGGTCTGTGAGGAGGATAGCCGGCTGTCCGTTCAGACGTTGCTTAAGGGCCGCTACAATTTCCTCGCTGTTATCGCCGGTTACACCAGAAAGGCTGTATTGATGCTTTAAAAAACGTCCCGTGGTATTGCTGTCTTTTATGGCCAGTTCCGCACCAGCGATGGTGAGATTGTCGGGCGTTTTTTTAAGTAATAAGGGCTGCGCAGCCTGGTTTGATGATTGCTGAACATAAATCACATCTATATTTAGTGCCTTGGCATTAGCCACTGCAGGCATCAAAACCCCACCTACAACAAGCGCGGTCAGGACGCGAACATGCTGCAAAAATCGCGTTAAACAGGTGTAAAATTTGTAATTTATCCGTTTTTTTATGTTCAAAAACAAAACCCTTTTTTAACCTTATGGTGCAATAGTAGAGCATGATTGTACACAGTTGAAATGAGCAAAAAGGATGAAAGGTTTACTACCTAAGTACAATTGGAAGGAAACCCCAGATCTCCTAACTTTCACCCTGTGCTTTGTTGTAGACATGAAAACTTATTGATGACTATTTTTACTTTCCTGCAACATTTAACGGCATGACAACTCAATGTGGCAGCTTTTGGAGAAACCGAGATGAAGATGTATTTAACTATTTTGCGCAGCGCGATGCTGGCGGTACTGACCCTGGTAACCGCTAATGCAATGGCTCACGGTGATGTAACGCCGCAAGCAGTAGATACCAGTGAATTACCACAATTAGGTGATGAGTGGCTGAAGACTAACCCTTACACTGGCAATGAGCTGGCGATTAAAATCGGTGACTCAGCTTACAACCAGAATTGTGCCCGTTGTCACGGTCTGGAAGTTATCTCTGGCGGAATCACGCCTGATCTGCGTAAACTAAACGATGAGTTTGAATTCTTCAGCCAGGAAGAAGCCGACGGTTGGTTTATGACACGTATCCGTAACGGTGCGGTAGTTGATGGCCGTGTTTACATGCCTCCGTTTGAAGGTATTCTTTCTCAGGAAGCAATGTGGGCAATCAAAGCGTACATCGAAACTCGCGGCGTGCCAGAGTAAGCCGCATACCTGATCAAGACATAGTTAAGGGGCAGTAATGGTAGTAAGAGTTGTTCTTCTGATTTGTAGTTTAATAGCCACGTCTGTTATGGCTAAAAGTTATGAGGATATTCTTGAGCAAGGCCAGATAACCATTGCTGTCTACAACAACTTCCCCCCGTACTCCTATCTCAAGGACGGCGAACCTGCCGGTGTAGATATTGAGGTAGGTAAACGCATAGCGGCGGGACTGGGCGTTGATCTAAAGTGGATGTGGATCAACGCTGATGAAAACCTCGAGGATGACCTGCGCAACGCGATCTGGAAAGGACATATCATTACCCGCCAGAAAGCCGACTTAATGCTCCGGGTGCCTTACGATCGTAAATTTGCCTACGCCATTGACGGTTACGGCTTGCCCAAGAATGACCTGGTAGTGATGTTCGGCCCCTATCAACAGGAAAGCTGGGCACTATTGCGTGACCACGAAAAAACCAATGATATTCGCACCCTGGCCATATTCCAGTACGAACCGGTTGCCGTAGAGCTTGATTCACTACCCAGTTTCTTTCTCGGTGCAACCCTTGGTGGCCGCCTGCGTGACAAGCTGGTTCATGTGGACTCGGTTTTTGACGGCATCAAACTGCTGCAGGAAGGTAAAGTGGCTGCAGTGGCCGGAATGAAAGGTCAGTTGCAATGGGGCATGAGTACCTCGGGAGACGTTAACAAAACCGAATTTGCACCGCTTCCCGAGCAATATGACATCAGTGCTGACGGCCTGGCCGCTATGAGCATTAAGTCTTGGGATATTGGCATGGCAGTTAAGACAGATTATCGGGAGCTGGCTTATGCAATCCAGGCAATCACCGAACCGATGATTAAAAACGGCGAAATGGAAGCACTGTTTTTAGAGTACGGCCTGAGCTACGAAATCCCCGATTACCATCGCACCGAATAAGCATTACATTTTTTTTACAAGATTTCGAAAGGCCGCTATTTTTCACTTTAAAATTCGGCCTTTTTTATTATTTATCGCTCCTCTCATACACCGCCAAAGCCACGAGATATAAGCCCTTCAGCGAAGTATTACTACCAACGAACTAAAAATGATAACCCAAGGTTTAATGGTTGTTAACAAAATGATGACTGATACTAATTCTGAGGACTCTTAGGTAAGTATGGTGTTCTATACTCACCTAGTGGACGAAAACAACACTCAACAGTCGCATGCTTTTTGATGAACAAGCCGCGGACGTTGTAACAAAGGGTACCAAACCCCGTTGAAACACTGGAGAAATCTGATGAAAAGTAAAAGAGTTTCAGGCCGCTTACTCAGCTCTGCGTTCTGTTTAACCCTGTCACTAGGTGCTATGACTGGCATGGCCCAGGCCAAAGTGACAGATAAAGATATCGTCAATGACCAGGCAACCCCAGGTGACGTGGTCAGCTATGGCCTTGGTCCACGTGGACAGCGCTTTAGTCCAATCGACACAATGAACACTAGCAACGTTAAGAAGTTGAGTCCGGTTTGGGCCTTTTCTTTCGGTGGTGAGAAACAACGTGGTCAGGAATCACAGCCACTGGTTAAAGACGGCATTATGTTCGTTACCGCTTCTTACTCTCGTATCTACGCTATCGACGTAGAAACCGGTGACGAATTATGGCAATGGGAAGCTCGTTTACCCGACGGTATTATGCCTTGCTGTGACGTAATCAACCGTGGTGCGGCGTTATATGATGACGTAGTTATCTTCGGTACTCTGGATGCCAAACTGGTAGCACTTGACCAGAAAACCGGTAAGCCAAGATGGCGCAAAACTCTGGGCGATTACAAGGCGGGTTATTCATTTACTGCTGCGCCTATGATTGTTAAAGGCATGGTAGTAACCGGTATTTCCGGTGGTGAATTCGGTATCGTGGGTAAAGTTGAAGCCCGTGATGCAGTAACCGGTGAACTGGTATGGTCGCGCCCTACTGTTGAAGGTCACATGGGTTACCTGAACGGTAAAGAAAACGGCATCACTGGTGGTGAAGCAAACAAAACCTGGACTGGCGACCTGTGGAAAACCGGTGGTGCAGCAACCTGGTTAGGCGGCACTTACGACCCGGATCAGGACCTGATCTTTATGGGTACTGGTAACCCTGCGCCGTGGAACTCTCACTTACGTCCTGGTGATAACCTGTACAGCTCTTCGCGTCTGGCTATCGACCCTGACACCGGTAAGATCGTATGGCACTTCCAGACCACACCACACGATGGTTGGGATTTCGACGGTGTTAACGAATTAATCGCGTTTGACTACAAAGATCGTGGCAAAACCGTAAAAGCAGCAGCAACGGCTGACCGTAACGGCTTCTTCTATGTTCTGAACCGTGAAAATGGCGACTTCATTCGTGGCTTCCCATTTGTAAGCGGCATCACCTGGGCCAAAGGTCTGGACAAAAATGGTCGTCCGATTTACGACGAAGCAATGCGTCCTGGCAACCCGGCTGAAAGTGAAGACGGTAAAAAAGGTAAAACCGTATGGGCCGTACCTTCATTCTTAGGTGGTAAAAACTGGATGCCTATGGCCTATAGCCAGGACACTGGTCTGTTCTACGTGCCTTCAAACGAATGGGGCATGGTCATCTGGAATGAGCCAGTTAACTACAAAAAAGGTGCTGCGTACATGGGTTCTGGTTTCACTATCAAACCTATCTACGACCACATCGGTTCACTTAAAGCCGTTGACCCTAAAACCGGTGAAATTGTTTGGGAATTCAAAAACAACGCGCCTCTGTGGGGCGGTGTGTTAGCCACTGCAGGTAACCTGGTATTTACTGGTACACCTGAAGGCTACCTGTACGGCTTCAACGCCAAAACTGGTGAAGTGGTTTACAAGTTCAATACTGGTTCAGGCATCGTTGGCTCACCTATTACCTGGGAACAGGATGGTGAACAATACCTGAGCATCGTATCTGGATGGGGTGGCGCCGTTCCTCTGTGGGGTGGTGAAGTTGCCAAGAAAGTTAAAGACATTAACCAGGGTGGTACTGTCTGGACGTTCAAATTGCCTCGTAGTTAAGAGGCACCGCGACAAGCCGTTATAGTCCCACCGGGTTTGTCGCGTTTTTTCTCCTCGGGGCAGGTAGTTTAGTCATCGCTACTTGCCCCACCCACTGCAGGGAGCCCAATGAAACGTTTCGCATTTGTTCTCGGTATCTGGTTACTTACCTGCTTAGGCATTACTGTTGAAAGCCGGGCTGATGAAAATATTACTCCCGAGCGAATTCAACAACTGTTCCCCAAAGCCACCGTGATTGGCGACAAGCAAGCTGACTACCCCGTCTATCCCGTTTATCAGTTACAAGAATTGCTTGGTTACGCGTTTCAAAGCAACGATCTGGTAGAGCTCCCCGGATTCTCCGGTGACCGAATTAACCTGCTTATTGGCATCGATGTGGAAGGCAATATTGTCGGCATCGATATTCTTCATCATCACGAACCCATTTTCTTACACGGTCTGGGTCCTGAGCCCATGCGGCAGTTTCTCGACCAGTACATTGGTCAGAACGTGTCTAACCGCGTTATCGTCGACAGCGCGAGCAACGACACCAACCCCAACGACAATACCGTCCATGTAGACGGTGTTACCAAAGCGACCGTATCGGTAATTGTAATGAGCGATACGGTGTTACTCTCGGCTCTGCAAGTTGCCAGAAACAAACTCACCGGTTTTGCCAGTGCGCCGGCGGCCACGGCGAAACAGAATAACTACCAACCGCTTTCAACCTCTGAACTGCTTGACAAAGGTTACCTGAAACAGTGGCAAATCAGCCGCGAAACCTTCGAGAAAGCGTTGGGCAGTGACCTGGACGATTATCCGTCGGACACCTTCGATACCGATTTTAATGATAACTTCACCGTTTATTACGCCTATCTGAATTCTCCCCTAATCGGTCGTAACCTGTTAGGAGAAGCAGCCTTTAACCGTCTGCAGGCGATGCTTAAGCCCAATGAACAGGCCTTTATGGTGATGTCGGAGGGCTATTTCAGCTATCTCGACGACGACTTTAAGCCCGGCACCGTGCCCAGCCAGGTAAGCCTGACGCAAAATGAACTGCCCTTCGCTATGCGCGACCTTAACTTTTTTAGTTTTGAGCCCCAGGCGCTACAGGGCGATATTGCCGCCACTGAAGATTTACAGCTGTTTGCGGTCAATACACAGTCGGGGTTTAACCCCAGTGTGCCCATGCAGTTAAACCTGAATATCGAAGTGGCTAAAAATCATCTCATCAAGCAACAGGCCCAGTTTGCCAATGAGTACGCGCTGCCAGAGGGGCTGTTTGATATCGCCGAAGTGGAAGTGATGGAAAAACCGCTGCCAGCCTGGGTAAGAGTATGGAAAATGCGCTGGCTCTCCATCACCATTCTGGTACTGAGTTTAATCGCAGTGACCGCCATTTTTGTGTGGCAGCATAAGCTTTCCGCCAACGAGTCTTTATTTCGTAAGATTCGTTGGGGCTTTATGTTCTTCACGCTGTTCTTTATTGGCTGGTACGCCCAGGGACAGCTCTCCATTGTCAACATATTCCCCATTTTACAAACGGTCTATCAAGGGTTTGATTTACAGGTATACCTGATGGATCCGGTGTTATTTATTCTCTGGTTATACGTTTTTATCAGCCTGTTTATTGTTGGTCGCGGTATTTTTTGCGGCTGGCTGTGCCCCTTCGGCGCACTCCAGGAAATGGTCGGCTGGGTGGCGAAGCGCTTCCGTATTCGCCAGTACAAGATTAGTTTCTCCCTCCACCGGCGCTTATGGTGGATTAAGTACGCTATTTTAATTGGGTTGGCCGGCACCTCGTATTATTCGCTGTCGGCAGCCGAGGTACTCTCCGAGGTAGAACCGTTTAAAACTGCCATTACCTTACATTTTGTGCGCTACTGGCCGTTTGTACTCTACACCCTGGTGCTGCTGGGGCTCGGCCTGTTTATCAATAAATTCTATTGCCGTTATGTGTGCCCGTTAGGTGCCGGACTGGCAGTACTTGGCTATTTCCACAAATTTGAATGGTTAACCCGTCGCAAGGAGTGCGGAAAACCCTGTACCATGTGCTATCACAAGTGTGATATTAAGGCGATTACGCCGGCAGGAAAGGTAGACTATAACGAATGTGTGCAGTGTCTTGAGTGTATTGTTTATTACAATAATGACGACTTGTGCCCGCCACTGAAAAAAGCCAAGAAGACCAAACGAGCCAAACCTGATATCGCAGACTCGCTGGCTACAGAGGTAAAGTAGCTCCCTGAAAGGAGCTACCTCAAAGCATTACTGACCAACCTCAGCTCCGCTGTTTAAGTACTTAACCGTGATGGTATGGGTATCTTCCAGCGCGCCCAGGAAAGCCACAATTTCAGAGACTTCCTGATCACTCAGCTTACGGCCTAGCTGCATCCATGCCATTTGTGCAACCGCCTCATCCAGTTCGGCTACCGCACCATCATGAAAATAAGGCGCGGTTTTAGTAATATTACGCAGGCTTGGCACCTTGAATACATATTTGTCAGCCGGGTTATTGGTTACGGCAAATCGCCCTAGATCGTGGCTGTTTTCATAAGCGTTGATCAGACCCATTTTCATGTACATGGCACCGCCAAACAATGCGCCGTTGTGACAGGATGCACAGCCCGACTGAACGAAGGTCTGGTAGCCTTTGAGTTCCGTTTCAGTCATGGCACTGTCGTCACCAGCGAGAAACTCATCAAAGCGGTCTACGGTGATCAGCGTACGTTCAAAGGCACCAATCGCTTTCGCCAGATTGTCGTAATTGAGCGGCTCAGCCTGGCCTTTAAAAACGTCGGCAAAGAGGGCTTCATAGCCTGCTGCCTTAAGATTATTAATCGCTGTTTGCTTGTCTGGCACCGCCATTTCTACCGGATTCAGGATAGGGCCTTTGGCTTGTGCCGCCAGGTCCTCAGCACGGCCATCCCAAAACTGAGCGACATGGAAACCGGCATTCCACACAGATGGTGAATTCCGGTCGCCACGGGACCCTTTCACTCCAAGCGACGTTGCCTCGTTATCGACACCGCCAAGGCCACCATCAATACGGTGACAGGTGTTACACGACTGGCTGCCGTCGGCCGATAAAGCCGTTTCAAAGTACAAACGCTCACCAAGGTCGATCAATGCCGGCGTATCGCTTTCTGCACCCGGCATAATCTCAGGAATAGGCCCGTGCATCATTTTAGCCTGTGTGCGCAGGGCATTTTTATCCACCGCCATTGCTGTGGAGGTCACGCCGCCTATGATGACGGCCAGGACGAGTTTTTTAATATCCATAGTATGAGTATCCGAAAAGTAAGAAGAAGAAAAACCTCTACTACAAAGCAACCTTTATGCCTGTTCAAGAAAAACTTAACTCAGCTTCCACTTTTGGTACAAAGCCCTTATTTTCCCTGCCTGGTTAGCAAAAGTTGCTGACATATCAACATTTTATTTACATTGCAGCGGAAGGTAGCCTGCCAACTCTGGCAACTAAGGTGACAATTTTGTCAGCTTACATTGGCCTATGCTTTGGTACGGCTTCATTTTAATTCTCAGTCAGCACATCTTTTGTATTACGCTCTATACTGTAATGAGCATCAGGCATGAATGATTCAGGGCAGTTTCGTGACGAGAAGACTTCAAAAAAGACTATTAGCCTCCTTTCTGGGTGGGATAAGTTTTGTTTTAATTCTTTTCGCTTTCATCTCCATGATTGTGTCGAATGTTGAAATGCAACAGCAGGATATTGCTCAGAAAATGATAACCCGTCTTGAAGGCGCGGTGGATGACGCAAAGACCGTATTGGATGCACTGCATAATGAACAGCTAAGTGAGTGCAATAAAGAAGCGTTGTTTATCATGCGACAATGGTTGTTGCGCTCCCGCTACATTAAGCATATTTCGATTGTTAATGGCAAAACCCTTACCTGCACCACGAGCTATGATGACAGAGCCATTCCCTCAACGTTAACCGAGCACACAATAACAACCCGTGATGGCGTCTCCATCTGGGTGAATTACCCCATTGAATTGTCTATCTGGCCAGGCAGAATTTCTCATATCACGGTATACCGTAAGTACCATTACAGTATTTATTCTATTGCCGCAGATTTTACCGAGTACCTTAAACCCGGCTACAGTTTAGCGATCACCTGGGGACTCCCTTCCAGTGCCGATGCCCGGCATCTGCGTGGTGAAAAAGGCTTGTGGCAAAAGCATCATAACCTGACCCCAGTATTACAGGCCTTTTCCCCCTCCACTCAAGCTTGTTCAAAAGACACCCCCGATCTGTGTATTTTCTTTTCGCTGTCTGCCACTAAGTTTTTCAAGCAATACCGTGAACTCTGGCTATTCGGTTTTATCCTGAGCCCCTTACTGGGTGCATTAGTGTATTAGTGTATTAGTGTATTAGTGTATTTTTTCACTAATCAGATGTGGGAGCGCTACTTTTCTATAGAAAGACGTTTGCAGCGGGGTATCCATCACGGACACTTTTACTGGCTGTATCAGCCAATAGTCGAACTGGATACCGGCGCGGTTATCGGTTGTGAAGCACTGGTCAGATTCAAAGATGGATCGGGCACATTATACCCTGATGAGTTTTTGCCAACGCTAAAGGCCACCAATCTCACCTGGCCTTTTACCGAGATGATGTTTAAACACATTCTCAACGAATTCAATAACTCATCGCAATTTCCGGACGATTTCAAAATCAGCTGTAATATCTTTCCCCGTGACATTGAAAATGCCAACATTCAGAAGCTGATTAACAACAACCAACTGGTAAACAGTCGCTTTAAATTTACGCTGGAGATCATTGAAGACGAGTATCTTGAACATACCAAGGTCCAGGAAGCGCTACGCGAGTTAAGAGAGGCCGGATTCGACCTCGCCATTGATGATTTTGGTACGGGTTACTCAAACCTCAAGGAACTGAGTAATAACACTTTTGACTTCCTGAAGATTGACCGCGCCTTTGTAAAGGATATTGAAAGTGACGGCGTCAAACTGTCTATCGTGCCACTGATTGCTGAAATTGCAGCTAAACACCATATGAAAGTCATCGCCGAAGGCATTGAAGAGACCCATCAGGCCAAAGAACTGTTAAAGTTTGGCATCCAGTCTGGGCAAGGATGGCTGTTTGGTCGACCGGAGTCTTTTGCAAAGCTATCCCAACAGGTTGCTAAATAGCGCCAGCCTTGCTGCTTTCAGGCACCATTAGCCATTACGATAAAGTGTTTTAATCAGGTGATAACCAAACTTGGTTTTGACCGGGCCATGAATGGTAAGCAGGTCTTTTTTAAATACCACGTCATCAAACTGTTTCACCATCTGACCGCGACGAAATTCTCCTAAATCACCGCCGCGCCGTGCGGATGGGCAAATAGAAAACTTTTTTGCCAGGGCAGCAAAATTTTTACCATTGGCTTTTTTCAATTGTGCTAACAATAGCAACGCTTCTTTTTCAGTTCTTACCAGAATATGTAATGCGGCTGCGGTGGCCATAGGATGTCCTTTGAAACGTGTTTGTCTGATTATACCTGTTAGCAACAACAAATTGGATATGCAGTGTGTTAAACACCTTACAAACTGCTAACTCGTTTAGTCCACCAGCTCTATTCCCAGGGACTCCAGTAAGTGGATAGCTTCATAACGGGAAAACCGGGCGCCTTTAAGTTCGTTAGCCAGCACATCGATTGAGCACCCGGTGGAATCGGTAAAATCGACGCGCTCAAGGTTAGTGTGCATAAATAAACTGCGATCAAAAGTGCAGTGGGTCATCTTGCTGTCGATAAAATTGCCTTCCCGGAAATCGGCGTCGTGTAGCTTACACTCATCCAGTATGAGTTCATTGAGGGTGAGGCCATAAAAGGACGCATCATTAAGCAAACAGCGCACAAATTTAAGTTCAAAATCCCGATAATATTGCGGCCAGTCTGCTTTGGTCCAGTCGACGCCTACCAGTTTGCAGTCTTTAAACGATACGGCAAATAACTGGCTGCTAGAAAAATCAGCTAAACTTAAATTACAGCGTTTAAAATCACAGTTAGTGAACTTGCAGCGCCGAAACCGGCTTTCGGAAAAGTCACAATCCAGAAATTCGCATTCTTCAAACTCTGTGCCGCTGATCTGGCTTTGACCACTGTCGAGCCCCTTAAAGGTTTCCTCAAAATAACTTTCGGCGTCCGTTAACTTATTCATATTATCCTGTGTTCATTTTACTGCGGTTCGGTGCTCGGGGGCCTAAACACCCCAGGCTACAGGATAACATTATGACGGCTGGGCTACGCTAATCAAAGCCTAATCCCTTCCTTTAACATATCCTCCATCCGCCGGATTAACTGTGGTATAACAGCAAGCCTGTGCGCTCAACAATAAGAAAAAGATGGAAGCTCTGATCCCCTCGCTCTCAACGCTGATTGAAATCGCCGTTGCGCCGGTGTTTTTACTGGCCGGCATTGCCGGCTTCTTGAATGTTATGTCCGGACGGCTGGGGCGTATTACCGATAGAGTGCGTTCTGCCGAAAAAGAAATGCACAGTCAGACAGAGTCAGAACAAAGTGCCCGGTTACGCCGTGAAATCATTTTATTGTGGCGAAGGGTTAAGCTAATCAACTGGTCGATCGGTTTTTGTACCGCGTCGGCGGTAATGGTGTGTGGCGTAATAATGAGTTTATTTGCCGGTGAGTTATGGCAGGTTAAACTTAATGTGCTGGTAGTCACCCTTTTTATTCTGACAATGCTATTGTTAATTTCAGCACTGACGTTGTTTCTTGCAGAAGTAAAACTGGCTACTGCAACCATAAGAGTGATTAGGACTATTAAGTAAACAGTACCCAACGGAGAAAGCTTTGTTGCGATTTGGTGGTTTTGTTTTTGCTGCACTGGCACTGCTGCTTAGCAATCAGGCTGCAGCCCAGTCAGCTTCTCCCCGCTGTTTGCCCGAATCAGATTACGCAGCTCGCTTAACGGCTGCGTTAGAAAGTTTGCACATCACCCAGGTACAGGCCGTCAGCGATGAAATCAACCAGCGCTGCGCCGCCGCCCGAACGCAGGGGATGTTGGTTCTTCTTGATGCCGCCACCCTGTTTGATTTTATTCATCGCCGTACCGGTGTTGAAGCCGCCCACCAGGCGTTTAGCCGGTTACTCCAGCAGGATTTCAGCCAGCTTTCATGGCCTCAACAGGTTGCCTGCTACCACCTGATGGCGCTTTATTCACTCCACACCGGCGAATATAAACAAGCGCTGTCGATTAGTCATATACTCACCTCAGAACTCTTGCCCGGGGCCCTTGATGCCAATGAGGATATCGCGGCTATCAGCCTGGCCATTGCTGACAGTCATTATGAGATAGAGTTTTATCAGTCGGTAAGGGAATTACTGCTCCCTTTGCTCGGGCATTCTGCCCCACACATTCGTGTGCGCGCAGCCTCGCTGTTATGGCATGTTCCGCAAACCCAGCGCCAGCTTGACGACGTACTTGCCGTGCTCAACGACTACCGCACCCTGCCGGACACACTCGTAAGGCTGCATGCCACGGAGGCGTTAATTCGCCAGGCAATAGAAGAGAACGAGCAGGCCAAAGCACAGGCTTTGTTTGAGGACGCCTACCAACTTGCCGACACATTGAATGCCAGGGCAGTGTTAATACGGTTATATCTGCTGGAAACAAAAACCCGTTCATCAACCCCGGTCGTCGGGCAGTTACTGGCCTTTTCGTCACAACAACTCAGTATTAAAGAGCAGTTGCCCGTGTTGGAGCTGGACATAGAGCAGGCTACTGCCGAGCAGAACTGGCAACAGGCGGCAGTTAAATTGCAGCAGGCGGTTAACTTAAACACCGAAATCGCCCGCAATAATGCACTGGCCAGAGAATATGCCAGTTTTCAGTTGGTTAGCCAGGCACGTGAACTGGAACAGGCTCGCCAGCAATCACGTTTACAGGCTCTGGCTGCAGCGCAGCAAAATCAGCAACGGGTAATTTACCTTCTGGCACTGATATCGGCCATTCTGGCATTGCTGGTATTAACCTTGTTATTTATGAAGAAGCGCAAGGCTGCGGTGCATTTCGAAAAGCTGGCGAATACCGACGGACTTACCCAGGTACTCAACCGGCGGGCGATACAACAATTTGCCGAACAGGTTGCCACGCGCAGTCAACAACTTAATCAGCCATTTGTGGTCGCGCTGGCCGATATCGACCATTTTAAGTCAATCAACGATACCTACGGCCATGATGCCGGCGATAGTGTATTAACCGAATTTGCCCGGCGGACCAATGCGCTGATCCGCCAACAGGATCGGCTGGGGCGCTGGGGCGGCGAAGAATGGCTAATCGTTATGACCGACACTGGTCTGGATGCTATTAGCGGCTTGTTTAAGCGCATGCAGGAAGAAATTCGTTCAATTGATGCCGGTGAGCATCATCTCACCGTGACCTTTAGTATGGGCGCTGTGGCCGGTGACGGCGGACAATCCATTGAGGCGCTGGTTCAGGCCGCCGATGACTTGCTTTACCAGGCTAAACACAGCGGCCGTAACCGCTTATGCAAAGCTAACGATTAAGGCCGCCCCATAAAAAACTTTGACTCGGCTGACACCCCAAAGTAGTCGCCCGGTCCGCCGGCCCGCATAATCGAATTGGCGGCCGCCGTATCAAATACACCGTTGTTGAGGTACGCCTTCTGCAGATGCACCGCCACCACCTGACCAAGTACCAGCCAGGTATCGCAAGGCTCACCGTGCATGTCATTGAGTTGAATGATTTGGGTCACCTTACACTCCATTGAAGCCGGGCTGGCGGCAACATGGGGCACCTTTACCAATGTGGATGAACGCTTTTGTAAGCCAGCCAGCTCAAATTCATCTACCTCAGGATCCACGCCAGCGCTGGAGGCATTCATGGCATCTGCCAGCTCCCGGGTTGCCAGACTCCAGCAAAACTCGCCATTCGCCTGAATATTACGCACGCTGTCTTTAAAGCCAACGCTGGCAAAACCAATGATCGGTGGCGCACCATTGAAGGCATTAAAGAAGCTGTAAGGTGCCAGATTAGCAATACCGCTGTCATTCTCAGAGGCAATCCAGCCAATCGGACGCGGCGCAATAATGGCTTTAAACGGGTCGTGAGGCAGCCCATGCCCCTGACTTAACTGATAGGAATAAAAGGTTTCTGACATGTTTATGGCTCCTTTAATAAACCCAGCCGTCCAGACAATTTGTTGGTTCGCCCAGTTCCGTTATCTCGCTTATGATATCGTCGATATACGGCGCTTCATCAGGCTCAGTTAGCTTGGCCTTGTTGAGCCAGTGCAGCGCTTTATCGTGATTACCCACACACGCCTGGTAATTGCCATACCACCGCTGTGCAAAAAAACTGCCCTGCTCGGCTGCTTTGCCAAATAAGGCGACTGCGCGTTCGCGATCGGTAAAGCGCAGACTGTCGGCCAGTTCATAAAGATCGCTGGCGCTGTTCGTCTGGTTATAGACATACTCCCGCAGCACTACGGATTGAGGGTAGTCCTTGCGAATCTGATTGGTAAAGGCAACCATACTGTAGCGGTACATACCGCCTTCCAGCGCCATGGCTAACCCCCTTACTTCAGCCACCGACAACTCCTGGTAGCGGGCTAACTGATGAATAAACACTCTGGCAAGTTGCTCATCGTCCGGTTTATCCCGGGATATGCCCAACAAATCGGGCAATTCGGTTAATTGCTCAATGGAGGGCTGCAACATATTTTGCCGCATCCCGGCAAACCACCGCTGAACCGCACTCTCTTCACAGCCGCCAATATCGGTAAGCGTACTGGTTATCAGTTGCTCCACCAGCTTCGCTTCCTTAGCAGGGTTGCTGAACTGTTTGCGCCATTGGAAAAAGCTCATGTTGGTTTGCATCCGCAAGGCGTAATCGATAGCCGAATAAGACTGGCTGGGCATGGCCACTTTGGTATCACACTGCTCTGTCATCGCCGCGAATAACTTATCGGTTAATGCCAGCCGACCGACAATTTCGGCGTAACTGCGGGCCAACACCTGTCTTTGTGATGGTTCGCCAACCGGTTCGCCAACTGGTTCGCCGACCGGATCGATGGTTTGTGCATTTAGTGTCAGCGGCACAATCAAACCAATCCATACCAGCAACAGGCATATATTACGCAGCATTATCGGGTCGCCAACTCATCCATTACGGCAAACAACACATTGGCGCCCACACGTGACACTTCTTTGTCGTAAATGTGTTCCACGTTAACACCTTCCTGGCCACCAGCCAGATCGCTGATAGCGCGAATAATCACCCAGTCAACGTCATTCACTGTGCACACCTGGCCAACTGCGGTTGATTCCATTTCAGTGACTTCAGCGTTAAATACCTCGCGAGTCCATTTGCGGTATTCGCGGTTATCCAGGAAAACCGAGCCGGTAACACCGTTGCCACCCACACTTAATTTGGCCTTGCGTTCACCTAAAATCATCTGGGCGGGCATATTGGCCATGGCATTTTCTGCGGCGGCTAACAGTCGCGGCGATGCCGAAAAGTACGCCGTATCCTGTGGCTTATCCATGCTATCCTTAATAATTAACACTTCATCCGGATGCACAAAGTGAAAGGGCTTATAGTTCGGATAATGAGGATCAGCCGCTTTGCGAGCCGGTTGCTCTGCCATAAACCGCGCATAATAGGCAGGTAATACCGACAGGCCGGGCTGGTTTGGATCTGGGTTCGCATACACGCTTTCATCATGATAATACCAACGCTCCGGAACAATTACGTCGCCCGGCTGCCACTGCGGGTTAACTGCGCCGGCAATGCCCATATACACCACCTGTTTTACCGGAAAGTAGTCAAACGCCATTTGCATACTCATGGCCGCATTGGCAATGCTCATGCCGGTAGCAAAGACCAAAATCGGCTCATCATGGTATTTCCCAATGCGGTATTTAATGCCTTTGTAGGTCACCATTTTGGTAATACTGGCGTCAGGGTCTGCCTCAATCCGACCTAAAATACCTTCCATCTCCGGGGCATAAGCAACCACTACAGCGGTGAAGCCCTGATTGTGTTCAGCGTATTTGGGACCGTAATTTTCAGTACCGGTAGAAGAGGTAGTCTGGCAGGCCGTAGTAAAAACCAGCAGTACCGCAACAATAATCAGGCGCATCGATGGGGCCTGGCGCGTAAAAGGTCGGTAAGACATTCAATATCCCTTAAACAAAACGACGACGATAAGTTAATTATTACCATGCTATCAGGCTTTGACCCAAAGCGGTGAGCCTCTTGCTCGTGGGGTTTGGCAATCTGGTCGAAAAAAAAATAAATTTTTGCCTTGAATAAACTCAGGCCGTCCCTACTTCTACATTGTTGGTGCTTAACAGTAAGGCCGACATCACCGCCGCCGACTATCGGGGCAATTAATTTTTAAACATATTGCTTAATAAAGGATATGACTATGCGTTCTATCGATCTATCTCCACTTTACCGTTCATTCATTGGTTCAGACCACCTTGCCTCATTAGTGGATGCTGCCAGCCGTGCTGAGAAGCAAAGCACTTACCCGCCTTACAACATTGAATTACTGGCGGAAGATAAATACCGAATTACCATGGCGATTGCTGGGTTTAGCAAAGACGACATCAATATTGTTGTAGAAGACAACACTTTGGCGATCACTGGCACTAAAAACAGCGAAGCTGATAAACAAGAACGGAAGTTCCTGCATAAAGGCATTTCCGAGCGCAATTTCGAGCGCAAATTCCAGCTAGGCGACCACGTAAAGGTACTGGCAGCCGACCTGGAAAACGGCTTACTGCATGTTGATCTGGAAAGAGTGATCCCAGAAGCTAAGAAGCCACGTAAGATAGAAATAGGCGGGCGCTTATTCGATAGCGAATAGCACCTCCCTCACCTTGTGTTTTCATGTTCGGCGCCCTATGGGCGCCGTTTTTTTAAGTGGCTTACTACTGGCTTTCACAGCCGTCATCTCATTTCGCGAATAACCGCCATCGCCATTCGTTATTTTACTTTTTTTTTACAATAAATGTACGATACTCAATCTTAAGCATTGTGCTTTTTTTGGAGTTAGAAAAATGAAAAAAACAGTATCACTTAGCGCTTTAGCCTTTACTCTGACGCTAGCCAACTTTTCTGTTGCGGCAGCCGATATTGAAAAAGGTAAAGCACTGTCAGGACAATGTGCCGCCTGTCATGGTCCGGCGGGAATAAGTCCCAGCCCGATGTGGCCGAATTTGGCTGGCCAGAAAGCCGCGTATCTGGAAAAACAGCTTAAGGATTTTCGCGCTGATGTACGCAAAGATCCAATGATGGGCATGATGGCAAAACCTCTCTCCGACGAGGATATCGCCAACCTGGCGGCGTATTTCGCCTCACTGTAATTATGCTTAGCGGGTCACAGCAGTATGGCTGCGACCCAACCTTTTATTGTCCTGCCTGCACTTATGTCAGCGATCATTCTGAACCACTTTCCACCTTACCCGTACAAACCTGAGGATACTCAGACGGAACCAAAGGACGAATGCATAATCGAGCAACGCCAGTCAACGTTAAGCAATACTGTTGCGCTGTGACCAGCAACGTTAGCGAAGAAATTCACGAGTGTGACAGTTTTCATATTACCCGGCGCAAACGCGGGCGTGGTTTCCAGTACCTGCAAACAGATAACGAAAAGGTCACCGAACAAGCGTTGCTCAAACGCTTCAAGGCTATGGTTATTCCTCCTATGTGGCAGGACGTTCGCATTAGCTTGTGCGAGCTGTCTAAGGTGCAGGCGTATGGTTACGACCAGCGCCAGCGTAAACAGTATATTTATCACCAGCAATGGGAAGTCCGGCAGCAGGCAGAGAAATTCGCCCGGTTGGCTGAGTTTGCGCAACAACTGCCGGCTATTCGACGCACTTACACCCAGCACTTAGACCATGAAAAATGGGATTTACAGCGCTCATGTGCGCTGGCCACGATGCTTCTCGACCGCACCGGGATCCGCATTGGCAATCGCTCCTATCAACAGGAGAATGGCACCGTTGGCCTGACGACATTGCGCCGTAAACATATGGAGCGAGCAGGTGAAGAACTCGCCTTTCACTTTACCGGTAAGCATGGCAAAGCGCGTCATATCGATATCACCGACCCGGCCGCCTGCCGGCTTATTTGTGAAAGTGCCGCCAGGCCGGGTTACCCCGTTTTGCGTTACAAACAAGCTGGCCGATGGCGGGATTTACTCAGTGACGATGTGAATGAGTATCTGCACTCACTGACTGATCTTGAGGTATCGGCAAAGGATTTTCGCACCTGGACAGGCACCAGGCTGGCTGTTGAGCACGCCCATGAAGCCGCGCGGCTGGTTAAGGCACACCCACGCCGCCAATTCTCATCAACCCTGGTAAAACAAGTAGCCGGTACGTTGGGGAATACCCCTGCGGTATGTGAAAAATACTATATTCACCCTAATGTGCTGGGAGCACTGACAGAGCGTTTTGCACAATCAGGCAAACTACCACGTTTTGCCGATGACACAGACTGGCTCTCGCCCGGCCACTCAGACTGTGAGAAAGCCACCTTAGCGTTGTTGTGAGACCGCCCGGGTAAATTACCTCTGGGCCAGCATGAATTTTATCCCTGATTTTCGGCAACTGAACGCTTTCTGCACGGTTTTTCACTTCCAGTCACTTGCCTGATTCTCCACGCGCAAAAGCCTGAAAACCGGTGCGCCTACTGCATTTTTTTTGTTTTTTGTTCACAACAGGTTTGTTACTTAAACCATTCAGATCGCTCAACCCCCTGATTTACTCGTCGAAATTACCCTATTGCATCAACCCCCAATACCCTTTAATGTGGATACTCCGTATACTTTATATATTGAAGACAGAGTGACCTGACCTATGAAATCTGATATCCAAAACATGCCACCAGTGGATTCCTCACGCCGTAAATGGTTGAAAGCAGTTGGACTTGGAGCCGGTGCGACAGCCCTGGCCGCCTGCGTAGATTCCGGGGTTAAAGAACTCAACGCAGCGGGCATGAAAACCGAACATTTTCCGTCTGCCACGCCCAATCTGAATGATGGATTAATCAGATTATCGTCGAATGAAAATGCCTTTGGCCCGTCCGCCAAGGCAGTAGAAGCCATGCAAGGCGAATTATACAACCTGTGCCGCTATGCCGATCCCACGACCTCAGTCCTAAAAGAAAAAATTGCCAAACAAGAAGGCGTGTCGGTGGATCAAATTGTGGTAACCAACGGCTCTTCACCTATTCTGTTTGGCTATGCCGACTGGATCACTCAAAATGGTGGCAAGCTGGTTACCTCTATGGCCACATATGAAGGCGTACCGCGCGGTGCAGAGTTTATGGGTGCTGACGTGACTTACGTTCCCCTGGATGCCAACATGGACTTCGATCTGGATGCCATCGAAGCCGCCGTAACTGAAGATACCACTGCGGTTTATATCTGTAACCCGAATAACCCAACCGGTCGCGAGCTGGACCCGGCTAAACTAACCGCTTTTGCCAAACGTGTATCGCAAAAAACTCAGGTCTTTATCGATGAAGCCTATATCGAAATGTCAGCGGGTTATCCGGGGAATGTTCAGTCGAGCCTGGCTGCAGAAGGCTACAACGTAGTAATTTGCCGCACCTTCTCTAAAATTCATGCCATGGCTGGTCAACGTCTTGGCTATGCTATTATGCCTGCCGAGCAAGCTCAGCTGATTGGCCGTAAACTGCGTATGGGTGGGGTTAACTACCTTGGTCTGGTTGCCGGTATGGCAAGTATGGACGACCACGAAAACCTTAACACCATGCGTAAGCGCGTCGCTACCGAACGCGCCAAACTGACTTCAACAGCAGAAGCGTTAGGCCGCCCGTATGCCAAAAATCCACAGGGCAACTTTATCTACGTAGATACTGGCATGCCGCACGATCAGTTTGCTGCCAAAATGCGCGAGCAGGGAGTAAAAGTCGTGGGCAGAACCTGGCCTGGTTATGATTCATGGTCACGCATCAGCGTGGGTACCCCTGAAGAAACCGATGCCTGCGTCAGTGCGCTGAAAACCGTTTTAGCTTAAACCTTTAGGCTACGCCGACTCTGCTCTCCAGGTCAGAGTCGGCCTCCCCTACCCATCGCTGTAATTCCCCGCTTTCTTAAAATTATGCTTTAATGAGCTTTATTATCTTTCTCAGGCTAAACACATGGCGATACAAGGCAGTTGTTTATGCACAGCAGTGACCTTTTCGGTTACCGATAATTTTACTCACTTTTTTATTTGTCATTGCACCCATTGCCAAAAAAATACCGGCTCAGCCTTTGCCGCTAACCTTTTTATCCACAAAAACGCCGTGACCTGGCTAAGCGGTGAGGATAAGGTTTGCCATTATCAGCTCCCTTCAACACGACACGTCCGAAGTTTCTGCGCGACCTGCGGCTCAGCGGTTCCGAATACCAAATCCGACGACAACATGGCACTGATACCGGCTGGTAGCCTTAACTCTGCCCCGACCAGGCAGCCCGATGCGCATATTTTCACATCCAGTGCCTGCCTCTGGGAGCAGTCGCTGGACAGTATTACCGCCTTTGAACAGTTCCCCGGTGAACAGCCATAGTTGATCTGACAGCCCCCTTATAGCAGTACAAAGTAAAGGAAATCACTTATTTTTAACCCTAATGGACACCGTTTATGACACTGAATGATATCGACATCTTTAAACAAGCCTGCCTAATCAATGGAGAGTGGGTGACGACATCAGACAGTCTGGAAGTGGACAACCCGGCAACGGGAGAAGTGATAGCAACCATTCCACAGCTGGACGCCGATGCAGTTAACCAGGCTGTCGAAGCGGCAAACGAAGCCTTTAAATTGTGGCGCAAGAAAACGCCTGCCGAGCGGGGCGAACTGGTACGCAAATGGTATGACCTAATGGTAGAAAATACCGATGCCCTGGCCACTATTATGACTACTGAACAAGGCAAGCCATTAGCCGAAGCAAAAGGCGAGATAGCCTATGCCGCAAGTTATGTGAAATGGTTTGCCGAAGAAGCCATGCGCATTAATGGCGAAATCCTGCCAGCCGCAACGCCGGATACGCAAATCCGGGTTTCCCGCGATCCGGTGGGCGTGTGTGCAGCCATTACTCCCTGGAATTTTCCCGCTGCCATGATTACCCGTAAAGTTGCGCCAGCTTTAGCGGCCGGCTGTACGATTATTGTCAAACCGGCCAGTCAAACACCATTAACCGCATTGGCATTGGGTGAACTGGCCATTCAGGCTGGTATCCCCAAAGGGGTAATTCAAGTGATAACCGGTAAAGCCAGTATCATTGGCGACGCACTTTGCGAAAACAGTACGGTTCGTAAGTTAACGTTTACCGGTTCTACCGAGATTGGTTCGCAGCTTATGAGCAAGTGCGCACCTGACGTGAAAAAACTGTCACTGGAGCTGGGCGGTAATGCACCGTTCATTGTATTTGACGATGCCGACATTGACCTTGCTGTAGAAGGTCTGATGAAAGGTAAATTCCGCAACGCCGGCCAAACCTGTATCTCACCCAACCGGGTTTATGTGCAGCGCAGCGTGCTGGAAGAGTTTCAGACCAAACTGGTCAAAAAAGTAGAAGCACTCAAAGTAGGTAACGGGCTCGACGATGGCGTTGAAATTGGCCCTCTTATAGACGCCCCGGGGGCCGATAAGGTCACTGAACATGTTGAGAATGCCCTGAGTGAGGGAGCGACGCTGCTAACCGGTGGCAAGCGGTTATCCTATGGGGACAATTGGTATGCCCCCACCGTACTGACTAATGTGCCGGCCTCGGCGCAGTGTACAACTGAAGAAACCTTCGGCCCACTGGTACCCATTATCCCGTTCGACACCGAAGAAGAGGTTATCGAATACGCCAACAACACCCCCTTTGGTCTGGCCGCCTATTTCTTTAGTGACGATTTGCACCGGGCTCAGCGTGTTGTGGATGCAATTGAGTCGGGCATGGTTGGCATAAATACCGGCGCCATCTCAGCGGCTAACGCACCGTTTGGTGGTGTTAAAGCCAGTGGTATCGGCCGCGAAGGCGCCCACGCCGGCATCGAAGAATACCTGGAAATGAAATATCAGTGTTATGCAATTAAACAGGCCTGAGCCTGTTTAATTGTCCCGGAAAGTCCAAAGGACTTATCCGGGACCTCCATAACAGTCTGACTACTCTTCTACCGTCACCACCGGAAAGCCCGAAGGGCTTATCCGGGACCTCCATAACAGGCTGACTACTCATCTACCGTCACAACACACAGGAATAGCGAGGAGATCCCGGATAGTTTCTCCGAAACTTCCGGGATGACGTATTTTTACTTTCTGT
>OJDQ01000140.1_pt1 | contig 38213 bp, 35 predicted proteins | sample 1592851 | NCBI WGS metagenome assembly OJDQ01 (sample SAMN05416774, study PRJEB24817) | seawater metagenome | isolation source: Sea water | place: Canada:Atlantic | collected 2013-07 | reverse complement strand
GATTTCTGCCTGTCTCGTGGGCTCGGAGATGTGTATAAGAGACAGATCTTATTCACATACTTAACTATTGGTGCGTCGTCCACCTCACTGGCAACAACAGCGCCATCATCTTCTTGCTCACCGCCCTCAGTTTCAACACCCTCAAGATCTGCGTCATCAAGATCACCCATGGTGGTGTCCTGGGATTCCAGATACTTGTCGATGGCTTCCCGCAGCTTGGCATCGTCGACCAATATAGCATCGGTGCTGAGGCCCGTGTTGAACTTGATTTCGTCTAAGGCTTGGATGTTGGTCGGGTCTGATACGGCAATAAAGAGACGGTTCCCTCTCTTATACAACGGCAAGGCGTTGTGCTTGCGCACCAGCTTCTCGTCAACCACCTTCTCCGGCATCATTTCTAAGAGAAACGCAGTTAGATCCAAAACCGATACCCCGAACTCCATAGCGGCGGAGAACGCGAGCCTCGAGCTATCGGCCAGGTTATTCTGGGTGAGGTAAGTAATTAGAGGAATCCGGTTTTGAGAAGCTTGCACGAAGGCATCTTTTGCCGTTGCCTCATCCAGCAGTCCGTCATCCACGAAGCGCCTCGCAAGGCCCGTAAGCGTGATATTGCTTTTATTGGTAGACATAAATTAAGTAAGAAACGCAGCCTAAGTTACTGAAACCGGTGTTTTGTCAATTTGAGTGAGTTTAGATGGACAGCCTCAGTTTGGAAAGGATTGCGCGCATTCGGCGGCTAAGGTTGGTGTCAGAAGAAAGCCTTTTTCTCACTCCAAGTTCCGACAAATACGCGCTTCTGGCAATCTCAGATGACAAAATTTGTCACCAACTGACGTCCGCGAGCATTTAGGGCTGCAGGCAGATGATTAACGGCACTCTATCGAGTAGTTTTTAACTTTCTGTTTTTAGAGTAAAAAATTAGATTTTTTGAAGTTTTTGAAACCTGGCACGGACAATGCTTCAATTCTCTCAGGCTCAAAATAGCGGTCACGGGGCGCGACTCCACCGGGCCCGGGCCAGAAAGAGTTGTTAACCGACAATCACAGAGGTCGATAATGAAGAACATTCAAATGAATCATGCTCAGAAAGGTTTCACCCTGATCGAACTGATGATCGTTGTTGCGATCATTGGTATTTTGGCGGCAATTGCAATTCCGCAATATCAAAATTATGTTGGTCGCTCGAACGTTGCTTCTGCAGTATCTACACTAGCGGCAAATAAGACTGGTCTCGAAGATTACGTGATGAATTACGGAGAGTTTCCGGACGGAACGACTCAGCCACAGGCTGCAGATAATACTACAACCCCGCCGACTCCAGCAGTAAGAGGCGAGCGTCCAGAAGATCTGGGTATTGTTCAGCCCACCTTCGGCGACATCACTATTGCCGATACCAACAATGGTGCTGGGTATATTGAATTGGCTTTCACTTCTGGTAATCCCGGTATTAACGGCAATGCAGTTCGATACATTCGAGATCAAGATGGAACATGGACTTGTGAAACGACTGTGGACGAGGATTTCGCAGACAAGGCATGCACGCCGGTTGCAAGCTTTTAATTGAGAAAACACGGCTTGATCCAAGTACGATGCCACTCGTTTAAAAGGTAATTACATCCGATCGTCGAAAGCCCGATGCTTAAAGCTTCGGGCTTTCTTGTTTTGAGCTGTCCCTGCTACCCGTGTTGGATGGTTTTGTGATTGAAGGGAGAAAGGCAAGTTTTTTGTTTTATCTAGCCTTACTTTGATCCGGCCCTGTGTGTTTATGTTAGAAACCTCTTGTAGTGGTCAACTAATCCCGGACAGTATTTTAAGGTTTTCCTCAGCCGCAACGGGCTAAATGCCGTCGTTGAATGCGTGAGGTCGCTGCCGGTTGTAGTAGTCCATCAGATAGCCACCCACATCTTTTTTCGCCTCGAACAGGTTCCGATATCCTAGAGCCGGTATCCATTCAGATTTCAGGCTCCGGAACAGTCTCTCCATCGGTGCGTTGTCCCAGCAGTTGCCACGTCGGCTCATGCTTTGTGTCATTCGATAGCGCCAGAGCCTCTGACGGAACTTACGGCTGGCATACTGACTTCCCTGATCTGAGTGGAACATGACCTTTTCTGGTTGACCACGCTGTTCCCAGGCGTGGTCCAGAGCTTTGACCACCAGATCGGCATCGGGGTTGGATGACATCGCCCAACCAACGACGCGTCGGGCATACAGATCCAGAACGACAGCCAGATAGCTCCACCGCTGGCCGCTCCATACGTAGGTGATGTCACCACACCACGCCCGATTCGGCCGGTCTACCGTAAACTCACGAGCCAGATGGTTCGGGATATCCGGTCGCTCAACGGTCGCCTGCTTGTAGGCGTGAGGACCCGGCTGCTTACAGATCAGTCCCAGCTCACTCATCAATCGTCGAACCTTGAAGCGCCCGATGACAACGCCGTCGTCATTGAGCATGCCCTTGATCGTTCTACTGCCGGCAGAGCTGCGACTCTTGGTGAATAGACGGTTTACCTGAGCCTTTAGGGCCAGACGCTCAACATCCACATGCTTTCGCCGTTGGCGGTACTCGTAATAGCTGGAACGGCTGATATCAAACGCATTGCAGACCATTTCAACAGGCATTTGCTCACTCAACTGGTCTATCAGCGCGTACGATTCATGTCGTCCGACATCAAGAGAGCGGTAGCCTTTTTTAGTATGTCTTTCTCCTGTTCAAGGCGCTTGCAGCGGGCTTCCAGCTCCTGAATACGGCGCTGCTCTGGGGTTAACGCCTTACCCTTCGGGGTGACACCGTCACGCTCCTCGGTCAGTTGGTTAACCCAGCGCCGGATAGCGCTTTCACCGATTCCCAGGGACACGCTCGCCTGGGGAATCGTGTAACCTTGATCCAGCACCAGGCTGGCTGCTTCCTGCTTGAACTCAGGAGTAAAGGAACGTCGTTTTCTGGTCATCAGACACCTCGTTTATGGTGGCAATTTTACCACCTACGTTGGTGTCCGGAATCATTGAACCACTACATCTGTTGACTTTCCAATCTTCGGTATAAAACGTTCCCTCTAATTCTCAAGCTTCCTTTTGATTCCGGTTTTCAGGTTTCAAGCTGTCGAACCTGGCCTAAACCTTGCTTCTTGGAATTAATGTTCCTTGTTTAAAGAGGTTGGGAGTATATGCTTAACAAAGGTTTTACTTTGATTGAGCTCATAATAGTTGTTGCAGTTATTGGTGTTTTGGCTCTATTTGCAGTTCCCTCGTACCAAAATTATGTCGCCAAATCTCAGGTGAGCCGCGCTGTTAAGGAAGTAGGGGACTACCGGTCGAGCTTTGAAATGCGACTATCCCGTGGTGATCCCATCAATAACCAGAGCCTAGGTTACATTCCGTCTTCACTTACTGGCGGAGGCACTGCAGTGGAGATTGCCTCTGTAAACCCTGACGGGTCAGGGCACCTCGAGGTGACCATGGGGGGCAACTCTCTCTCTTTTTTGACAGGAGTTGTTATTCGGTTTGAGAGAACTGCTGTTGGTGCTTGGACGTGCGTCATTGATCAACAGGCTGCATTAAAATGGGATGAGCGCTACAGGCCAAAAGGGTGTGTGATTCTGTGATTCTAAACCTCCACCTCCTCAAACAACTCCGGCACCTCAACATCCCAACCAAACCGATCCCGTATCCGCTTCCGCATAACGTCGCTAGCCACCATCTCCCCATGAGTAATGTAAACCTTCTCCGGTTTGAGTGAGCCTTGCTCCAGCCAAGCCAAAATCTCGTTATAGTCCCCATGTGCAGACAGCGAATCCAGATTATGAATCTCGGCCTTCACCGGCCAGTACTCCCCATGAATCTTCACCGATTCCGCACCATTCACCAATGCATCTCCACGAGTACCCGGTGCCTGGAAGCCAGCAAAAACAATGCTGTTTCGAGGATTGGGCAGTAGAGTTTTCAGGTGGTGCAGCACCCGTCCACCACTGGCCATCCCGCTGGCAGAAATAATCACGCAGGGGTAGCGCACAGCGTCCAGCTCAATCGACTCTTCCACCTTTCGAACAAACGTGGTTTTTTCATCAATCAACTCGCACTGAGCGGCGTTGAGCTTGTGCTCTTTATGATGTTTGCAGAAGATTTCCGTGGCTTTGATCGCCATGGGGCTATTCAGGAACACGGGAAGCTTGGGAACCTTCCCGTCTCCCATAATCTTGTGAATTACATAAAGCAGCATCTGCGCCCGCCCTACGGCAAACGCTGGTAAAAGCACAATGCCTCCGCGACCGGCGGTTTTAGTAATGATGTCTGCCAATTCCGCTTCCGGGTCCGTTTCCCCATGGGCCCGATCCCCATAGGTCGATTCACACACCAGCACGTCGGCCTTCTGCAGCGGCTCCGGTGGCCGCATGATGATGTCGTTTTGTCGCCCCACATCCCCACTGAACACAACCGCTCTGTCCGCGCCCTGGTGATGAACATGCACGCAGGAGGAGCCCAGAATATGCCCCGCCGGGGTAAAGGTTATCTGGAACCCTTTTACCGGCTCGAATGTCTCGTGGTAGTGCAGGGATTCAAAATGCTTGAGGGCTTCCCAGGCGTCTTTTTCGGTAAACAGCGGCTCCGGCTTTTCGTGCTTCGAGAACTTCTTGCGGAAGGCATACTTTGCATCTTCTTCCTGCAGGAAGCCGGCATCGGGTAGCAGCACCTTGCAGAGTTCGTGGGTCGCCTTGGTGCAGTAAACCTTGCCTTTAAAGCCGTTTTTTACCAGGGCGGGCAAATAGCCGGAATGGTCAATATGAGCGTGGGTTAACACCACGATATCAATGGTGGAAGGATCTACAGGAAACTTAGCCCAGTTGCGCCGGCGCAGGGTTTTCACCCCCTGGTACATGCCGCAGTCCACCAATACCCGGTGCTTGTCATCCGAGAGAAGGTAGCGAGAGCCGGTTACTGTTCCTGTGCCGCCTAGGAAGCGAAGTTTCATAGAGGCGTCCTTCTGGTTCTTTGTTAAGGGAGTGTTACTATTACCCATCATAGTTCATAACGTTTTGATCTGAAGCAGGAAGCGAATCCCATGCATTACAGCTCCATACTCCCGGAAGTCATCAAGGTAGCAGACGAGGCCAGCGAGAAAGTGCTGCATATCTACCAGTCAGACTTCAAGGTGAGCTACAAAGCTGACGATTCGCCCATCACAGCTGCAGACACGGCGGCCCATGACATCATCACCCAGGGTCTGCGCAGAATAAGCCGGGACATCCCCATCCTTTCCGAGGAGGGCAAAGACATTCCCTCGGAAGAGCGCAAGCACTGGCGCCGGTTCTGGCTGGTGGACCCCGTCGACGGGACGAAGGACTTCACTCAACGCACGGGTGAGTTCACCATTAACATCGCCATGATTGAGGACGGTGAGCCGGTTATGGGTGTAGTCATCGCCCCGGCGCTAAAAGAAGCCTACTGGGGTGTGGTCGGAGAGGGTGCTCATATGCGAGACCGAACCGGCAAAGTTCACAGAATTCGGGTGGCGGAGCCAAAAGGTTTAAAGCGCGTGGTAGCTAGCAAGAATCACCTCAACGCGGAAACCAGAGCGTTCATCGATAAGCTCGGCGAGCATGAATTAGTGCAAGCGGGTAGCTCACTGAAGTTTTGTCGGATTGCCGAAGGGCATGCTGATATATACCCACGCATGGGGCCAACCTGCGAGTGGGACACCGGTGCGGCACAGGCAGTGCTGGTAGCGGCTGGTGGGAAAGTGCAAACGGTGGATGGCAAGCCTTTGAAATACGGTAAACAAGATGTGTTAAATCCGTATTTCATCGCGGCGGGCAGCTGGTACCTTCCGCAGCCATGACATGGTACGCACTGCAACACAAGCCCGCCCAGGGCGACCGCGCCCTTACACACCTCCAGAATCAGGATATTGCCTGCTTCTACCCGAAAATCACGGTTGAGAAGATCAAGGCCGGCAAGCGCTCGAAAAAACTGGAGCCCTTGTTCCCTGGATATCTCTTCGTGAATCTGGAGCAGGGTGATCCCCAGTGGGCAAAGCTGCGGTCTACCCGCGGTGTTCTGCGCATTGTCAGCTTTGCTAACACGCCTGCAGCTATCAGTGATGAAGTCATCCAGCACGTAAAAGACAGCCTGGATTCAGTGGCAGAGCAGGGCGGTATAAAGCCTGGTCAGGCGGTACAGCTGAACGAAGGGCCGTTTGAGGGTATCAATGCCATTTTTCAGGCCTACGACGGTGAGGCGCGTGCGATAGTGCTGATCAACTTTATGCAGAAGCAGCAGAGGGTAAAGGTTCCGGTGTCTGCTATAACAAAATAAGGGTGATGCTGGTCACCGTTCAAGCGATAAAAAGGAAGAGGCAATATGGAAGAAAGACGGACCTCAGTTCAATATACCCCCGATGATGAAATTAGCCTCGTAGACCTGGCTTCCACTTTTCTTAAGCGTCGTCGAATCTTTTACGTGGTATTTCTGCTTACCCTTACGGCGGGTGTCCTGTACGCGATTCTGATGCCAGCAAAGTACGATCACGTAACTTTATATAATCTAGCGGAAAAAGAAGCGGGAAGCTTCATTGAAAAGCCCGCCACGGTGATAGCCACACTGGAAAACCGTTGGCTTCCGGAAGTCGAGGCCACTTATCTTGCAGTGCACGACCAGCCGATTCCTTTCGATGTAGTTTTTTCGAATCCCGAGAATACAGGGCTTGTCCGTATTGTCTCTGAAGCGGAGCCTGCGAACTCTGATGATGTTAAGCAGGTTCATGATCAACTTATAGAGAAGCTGGAGCAGACCCAATCTGTTGCGGTGTCTACCCTTAAAAGTAACCTGGAAAAGCAAATTGAATCTTTGACCTCAACTATCGAAAGGTTAGAGGGGGGCCAGGACGTTGGTGCGGCCATAGCCGACGCCGTGAACAAGCGCCTCTCCCTTGATGTGCTTCTCCATTCAATCCAGCCGGCAGAACTCCTGGTGCTCAATCGCCAGATGGCAGAGCGAAAAGGGCCCGCGCGGAGCCTGATTGTGGTTTTGGCGGCCATGCTGGGTTTGATGGGCGGCATATTTCTTTCGTTTTTTGCTGAATTTGTCAGCCTGGTCAGAGCTAATCTGAGCGAGATGTAGGCAAACAAGTTGAGGTTATCAACCTTTAACAATTCTTTACTTAGGCAACTCCCTGATACCACAAGTGTCAGACTTTTTGTCACTTGCTTGTCACAGACATTGCCGTAAAATCGTCACGCTTCTGAAACCGTACATTCATATACCGACAGGGATACAGTTGGGAGTCAGTTGTCCCCTCCTTTTGCCTGTTTCCCGTCGCTTTAAAGATAATCCAACTTCATGACCTTAAAACACTGGGCCCTGGTCGGTGGGGCGGTAGCGTGTCTGATAAGTCTTCCCATAGCGGCCGCCCCATGGGTTGAGCCGGGCGATGCCCGAGCGCGCTTCGCCGCACAAAAGCTTGCAGACCGAGGCCATATGGACCGCACGGTCAGTACCTGGCCCATGATGTGGAGCGCCGTTTATAGCGGCTTGAAGCCCAGCGTGGCATCAGACCAGTCATCGGTTGGTTCAGCGGCTGCCTATCTGCGTTTCGAGCAGGAACAGCAGGCCCAGCAGGGGTTTCGGGGTGAATATAGCTTATACGGCGCCAGCGAAATTCCCGGCATCCGTGGTTTTGATCAAAACCCCATGGCCAAGGCCGGAACCGCTATCAACCTGCAATGGCAGGGCGAAGTCTGGGCACTTGGGCTAAAGCCCGCCTACGCCCATAAAAGCGACGATGACGAAAAGCTGCGCCTTGATGGCTCCTATCTTGCCGCCACTGCTGGCAACTGGGTATTTGGCGCCGGCGCCATTGACCGCTGGTGGGGCCCGGGCTGGCAATCCAGCCTGATTCTCTCCAACAACGCGCGCCCCATACCGGCGCTATGGCTCAATCGGAACAACAGCTATGCTCCCGAAGCGGACTGGCTGCAGTGGGTTGGCCCCTGGCAGTTCACGGCCTTTGCCGGCCAATACGAAAGCGATCGGGAAATACCAGATGCCAAATTGCTCGGCATGCGTTTTACGTTCCGCCCGATCGATGGCCTGGATATTGGCCTTTCCCGCGCAATCATGTTTGGAGGAGAAGGGCGCCCTGAGGGCGCGTCAACCATCTGGAATGCCCTAATCGGTCGAGATAACGGGCAACTGGAAGAAAATGATCCCGGTAACCAGCTGGCCAGCGTCGACGCCCGATACGGTTTCGCAATCGGCGAGCAAACCATGGGGCTATACGCCCAAATGATGGGTGAAGACGAAGCCGGCGCGTTCCCGGCTCGCAAGTCCTGGCTGTTGGGCACAGATTGGACCACACAGCTGTTAGAAGCCGACCAGCAGTGGTTTATCGAATACACCAACACATTGGCTGATGATTTCATGGGCGATGCGATGCCCAACATCACCTACGAGCATTTCCGCTACCGCTCCGGCTACCGCTATTACGGCCGCAGCATGGCTGCCAGCTTTGATGGTGACGCAGAAGCCGTTACCCTTGGTTCCTTCAATTTTTTCGACAACGGTGCCAACCTTTCCGCGAAGGTTGCCTATGCTCGGCTTAATAAAGACGGCGGAAACCGCACCGTTATTACCAATGAAGACATCTTTTATACCGTTCCCGAGGGTGATCAGAACGTCGCCATTTTTGATCTCGGCTACGGAGCCCGTTTATTCAATGGCTGGCTGGACCTGAACCTCCAGGCCACCGACAAGAAAATTCAGTACCAGGGTGGCGAGAAAGACCAGTGGTCTCTCGGCGCCACCTGGAGGTACCGTTTCTGAACAAGGGGTCTGACCCCACGGGGCCAGACCCCAATTTCAACCTCCAAAGTTTTAGATGTAGATTTCAATCCTATAAATTCCGGATCTGATAAACAGTGAACCTGAAAAAACTACTAGCAACCATCGCTCTCCTGCTACCGGCAGGTCTATCCGCCCAGTCCATCAGCCAGTCCCAGATCGAACAGTTCCAGAGCCTGCCCCGGGCCCAGCAGGAAGCGCTGGCTAGCCAGTACGGCGTCGATCTGGACGATATACAATCCTCGGGGCAGCGCAATCAGCGCCCTCGAGACGTCCAGGTAGTAGAGCCGGTTGTAAGTATTACGGACGAAGACCGGAAACAGGCGCGTAGAGATAAGGAAGAGGAGGAGAAACAGCAGGAAGCTGCGGATAAAAACGGAGGCCTGAAACCATTCGGCTATGATCTTTTCAGAGGCAGCCCAACCACTTTCGCCCCGGTGACCGAGATTCCTGTTCCTTCCGAGTACACACTCGGCCCGGGTGACGTATTGCGAATCCAGCTTTGGGGTAAGGAAAACCAGAGTCTGGACCTGCCCATCAGCCGGGATGGCACCATCAGCTTCCCCCTGTCCGGCCCCATGAGCGTAGCAGGACTAAGCTTCGATGAAGCGCGGCAGCAAATCCGCAAGCAGGTATCCGAGCAATACATCGGCGTGCAGGCCAGTGTCTCCCTGGGCGAACTGCGCAGCATGCGGGTGTTCGTGCTTGGGGAGGCCCGTAACCCCGGTTCCTATTCAGTCAGCTCGCTCTCTACCATTACCAATGCCTTGTACGTCTCTGGTGGCATCAAGGTAAACGGCTCCCTGCGAAACCTCCAGCACAAGCGCAATGGCAAACTGGTTGGCACCCTTGATCTTTACGACTTGCTGCTGAAGGGCGATAGCTCTAACGACAGCCGCCTGCAGCCGGGTGACGTGATCTTTATCCCGCCGGTGGGCAAGCGCGCTGGCATTGATGGTGAAGTATACCGCCCCGCATTGTACGAGCTAAAAAACGAGAACACTCTGGCGGACCTCGTTGGCATGGCCGGTGGTCTTACCTCGCAGGCCTATCCCCAGCGTATAAATATAGAGCGGACTAACGAGGATTTTCTCAGGATTATTGCTGAGGCCGATTACACAGCCGCCAAAGGAAAGAAAGCAAGAATCCAGGCCGGTGACAGAGTGAATATTCCCTCAATCTCCGATATCACGGGTCAATACATTGAGATCGTCGGTGCGGCCACGCGCCCGGGCCGTTTTGCCTGGATGCCCGGTATGCGGGTGAGTTCAGTTATCGGGAATATTGATGCGGATTTGATGCCCAGTGCTGACAAGCGTTACGCGGCTATCGTTCGCACCGACAAATCCACTGATACGATTTCAGTGCTGAACCTGAGGTTGAGAAAAGCCGTTCAAAATCCGGGTAGTGAGTTCGATTTCCATTTGGAGGAGAAAGACAAGTTGCTGATCTTCTCAGATGCCGGAAAAGTGGAGCGCGATGCGGAGCTTCTCGAAAAGAGCGACGAAATTGAGGATGAAGAGAGGCGCGAGTTCACTCGTGAACGTCTTTTTGAACCAGTGATTCGTCGCTTGAAGAGCCAGGCAACACCTTCATCGCCACAAAGGACCATTCAGATAACCGGGCCCGTTCGATATCCTGGTGAATATCCCCTGCCTGCCTCCAGGCAGCTTGAGGAGGCCGTTTTCGTAGCCGGAGGTTTGAAGGATTCGGCATCACTCTTCAATGCAGAAGTGGCGCGTTACACCACCGATGACGATGGCATCGGCAAGACCAGGATCCTCAACGTGAATCTGGCCGATGCCATGGATGGTAATGGCACCCTGGCCCTCCAGAGCCGCGACCGGATATTGATCAAATCCATCCCTGAGTTCGCGAAAACCAGCACGATTGAGCTGAAAGGTGAGGTGCGTTACCCGGGCGAATACACATTCCGGGATGGGGAGACCCTAAAACAAGTGATTGAACGTGCTGGTGGCCTGACTGACAACGCCTTTCCGAGAGGCGCGGTATTTACCCGGGCCAAACTGCGTCAGTTGGAAGCACAGCGACTGCGTGAAGCGGAAGAGCGCCTGCAGGGGGATCTGCTTGGTGTTCAGCTTGAAGGCGATGGGCTGGGTGGCCAGAGTACTGACCGGGCGCAGCAGGTTGAGGAACTGCTTGAAGATGTTCAAAGCAGCCGCCCGGTTGGCCGTATGGTTGTTGACCTCGAGGCGGTTGTGAGCGACGAAGGCTACCAGGACATTCGTCTCCAGGATGGCGACACCCTGACTGTTCCGACCATTCCCCAGTCAGTTACCGTATTTGGTGAAGTCCAATTCCCCACGAGCCATCTGCATCAGGCCGGCTTGACCGTTGACGATTATCTCGAACGCTCCGGCGGGCCGACGCGCCAGGCCGATGAGAGCCGGGTTTACGTTGTAAAGGCAGACGGCTCGGTAATGCTACCTGAGAAGAGCCGCTGGTTCGGTAGCCGAAGCCAACAACTTGAGTCGGGAGACACGATCATTATGCCGATCGATGTTGACCGTCTGAACCAGCTTGAACTCTGGACTAACGTGAGCCAGATCGTTTATCAAATGGCTCTCGGCGCAGCAGCGGTAGGGAACCTTTAATGACTAAATACGAACCTCATGCGCATGAGCCAATAAAAGAATCAGTCCATTACCCGGATGATGAAATAGATCTCCGTGAACTGTTCCTGACGCTGTGGCGGGGCAAGTGGATAATTCTGGCCAGTACATTTATCTTTGCGGCTGCAGGCGTGTTCTATGCTCTCAGTAAACCCAATATCTACCAGGCCAGTGTATTACTGGCCCCTACTCAGGACGAGGATGGTATAGGTGGGTTAGGGGGGCAATTAGGCGGCCTGGCCAGCTTGGCTGGCATCAACCTTGGTGGTGGCGGTGCCAATAAGACCGTGATGGCGAAACAGGTATTGCAATCCCGCGCTTTCCTTGCGGCTTTCATTCATCGTCATAACCTTAGTGTGCCGCTAATGGCTATCGAAGGTTGGGACATGGCAAACCAGGAATGGGTGATCAACCGGAAAGTCTACAATCCGCAAACCGAAGTGTGGCTACAGGATGAGGATGGGAAAAGCCAGAAGCCCACAGACTGGGACATGGTGAAGAAATTCAAAGAAGAACACCTGAGCATCTCTGAAGACAACGATACTGGCATGGTCAATCTAAACATCAAAAGCCAGTCCCCGGTGGTTGCCCATCAGTGGGCGGAAAAGCTGGTGCAAGACATAAACGAACACATGCGGCAGCAAGATGTAGAAGATGCAGAAGCTCGGATTGCATACCTCGAAGAGAAACTCAGCGAAACGAACATAGCTGGAATGCAGCAGGTGTTCTACCAGCTGATAGAAAGTGAAACCCGTACTGTTATGTTGGCCAATGCTCAGAATGAATACATTTTCAAAACCGTAGACCCAGCCGTGGTTCCCCAGGAAAAAAGTGAGCCTAAGCGTGCGCTAATCGTAGTTCTGGCGGTTGTATTAGGGGGCATGCTTGGCGTCTTTGTTGTTTTCGTTAGGGCTCTTCTGAGCGGGCGAAGCGCCGGTAACCCTTCCAACGTAAACATCAATGAAGGCTTTGATGAAAGAGCATAATGCTCGTGTCAAGCTCTTGAATTTATCGATCCGAGCAATAACGCTGGGTTGTCGGTTTCTATTCATTTTTTTTCTGGCCAAGCTTCTTAGCCCCTCTGAAGTGGGCCTTTATGGGTTGGTGACGGCAACCGTCGCTTACTCCCTCTATTTTGTTGGTTTGGATTTTTATACCTATACGACTCGTGAACTGGCGTCGCATTCGCGCTCAGTGTGGGGTGGGCTGCTGAAAAATCAGATCGCGTTGTCACTTCTCCTTTATGCAGTGGTGCTGCCCGCTCTCCTTTTGGTCTTCGCAAGAGAATTACTTCCCTGGGAACTGGCTAAGTGGTTCTTTCTGCTCATTGTGCTGGAACACATCTGCCAAGAATTAATCCGGTTGTTCGTCGCTGTTTCCGAACAGTTGGCTGCGAGTATTGTGCTATTTTTACGGCAAGGGACTTGGGCTATCGTAATTGTCGTGGCGATGCTTTATGAAGAGGGACTTCGAAACCTGGACGCAGTCTTCGCAACCTGGGCAGTGGCGTGCGTTGTGGCGATAGCCTTTTCAATTCGAAAGCTTGGCTCGATGGAGGTCAAGGGATGGTCCGCGAGAATAGACAGAGAGTGGATCTGGCGCGGGATCAAAATCGCCGTGCCTCTTCTGGTAGCCACGCTGGCCATTCGCGGTATGTTCACCGTTGATCGCTACTGGGTGCAGTTGCTTGTGGGCCTGGAGGTAGTAGGAGCCTATGTTTTGTTCATTGGCGTAGCTAATACTCTAATCTCGTTTCTGGACGCTGGCGTGTTCTCTTTCGCCTACCCATCGATGATTGCTGCGTATCAGAACAATGAGCCGGTACGATATCGAAAAAAAATGCGCGAAATGCTGCTCCTTACTTTATTGTTTTCATTAGGGTTCACCATTGTCAGTGTAGCATTGCTGCCTTATTTGCTCGATTGGCTCGGCAAAGATATATACCTGCAGAACTACTCATTGTTTTATTGGCTGCTGCTGGCAACTATTCTAAATGCGTTGGGTATGGTTCCTCACTACGCGGTTTACTCTCAGAAGCGCGATCGTTCAATTATTCAATCTCATCTCGCTGCATTGCCGGTTTTCATTGTAGTGACGGCCATAGTGAGTGTTTGGGAACCATTGTTTGCAGTACCAATCGGTTTGTGTGCCTCGCAGTTGTTTATAATCATCTGGAAGGCCCGTGCCTACCTGCAGTGCACGCCGCGGCCTTTCCTCGGCATCGCCAAGGCCTGATGAATTCCCTAGAATCAGTTTATCTATCGTTATCCCAATTCAAGAGCCCTATATGATTCCCTACGGTCGGCAAGACATCACTGAAGAAGATATCAAGGCGGTTGTGGATGTACTGAATTCCACACACCTGACCCAAGGCCCCGCCGTTCCCAAATTCGAGCAGGCTGTGATCAGGCACTGCAATGCCAAATACGCCGTCGCAACTAATAGCGCCACTTCAGCACTTCACGTTGCCTGTCTTGCGCTGGAGCTTGGGCCCGGTGACTGGTTATGGACTAGCCCGAATACCTTTGTAGCTTCGGCAAATTGTGGCCTTTACTGCGGGGCAAAAGTCGATTTTGTGGATATAGATCCACGAACCTATAACCTTTGCCCAAAGGCGCTTGAGGAGAAGCTCCAGGTTGCGGAGAGAAACGGAAAGCTGCCAAAAGTGGTAGTTCCCGTGCATTTCAGTGGTCAGCCTTGCGATATGAGAGCAATCCACGAGCTTTCCAGAAAATACGGGTTTAGAATCATCGAAGATGCCTCCCATGCGATTGGCGGAAAGTACCTCAATGAGCCAATCGGCAACTGCCGCTACAGCGACGTTACCGTATTCAGTTTCCACCCAGTCAAGATAGTAACCTCTGCCGAAGGCGGTATGGCCGTAACGAACAACGACAAGCTCGCAGAGAAAATGGCCTTGTTAAGAAGTCATGGCATCACCCGAACATCCAGCCTGATGACGAAGCCCATGGAAGGCTCCTGGTACTATCAGCAGGTTGACCTGGGGTTCAATTACCGCATGACAGACCTTCAAGGGGCGCTCGGAGCCAGCCAGATGGGCCGGCTTGTGCATTACGTTGCTCGCAGGCACGAGTTGGCGAAACGATACGACAAGCTCTTGAAAGACTTGCCAATCGTCACTCCCTGGCAGCACAAGGATGGCTATTCCGCGTTCCATCTGTACGTTATCCGTTTGAAGCTTGGCGAGGTAACGGCCTCCCATGTAGAGGTGTTTGAAGCGCTGCGCGCGAAAGAAATTATCGTTAATCTCCATTACATCCCAGTGCACACCCAACCCTATTATCGGGAAATGGGTTTTAGCGATGGCGACTTCCCGGAATCCGAGAAGTACTACTCTGAAGCCATCAGTATTCCCCTTTTTCCGGCGCTGACCTACGACGAACAAGACTTCGTTGTAGCGTGCCTGAAGGAAGCGATGGGTTTATGATCGTTGCGGTTATTCCAGCGAGGGGCGGTAGCAAGCGCATACCCCGCAAAAACATCAAACCCTTTTGCGGCAAGCCAATGATTGCATGGTCAATCGAGGCTGCAAAGGCAAGCGGTTGCTTCGACAGGATTGTAGTGTCCACAGACGATGAAGAAATCGCAGAAGTGGCAAAAGCGTATGGGGCAGAGGTGCCCTTCATTCGGCCGCCGGAACTTTCAGACGACTACGCCGGGACTCTGCCGGTTATCCGGCACGCGGTGGACTGGCTCCAGCAACATGGCGAGCCAGTTGACTACGCCTGCTGTATCTACGCTACTGCGCCGTTTATCTCTCCGGAATATCTCCAACAAGGCTGGGAGCTGATTCAGAAAGATGCCGTCAGTTATGCCTTTTCGGTAACAAGTTATGCGTTCCCAATTCAGCGCGCAATCCGGATTACGGAAAGTGGCCGTGTAGCCATGTTCAACCCGGAACATTTCAGCACCCGTTCCCAGGACTTGGAGGAGTCATGGCATGACGCCGGGCAATTCTATTGGGGAAACGCCCAGGCATGGCTCGCCGAGCAGGCAATATTTTGTGAAAATTCTCTGCCCGTTAAGCTGCCGCGCCATCGGGTTCAGGATATTGACACTCCCGAGGACTGGGCGCGTGCGGAATGGCTGTTTCGAGCGATGCAGGCCGAGGCCGGTTCGGAATGAAGGTTGTATTTCGAACCGATGCTTCGGTGCAGATAGGTACTGGCCATTTAATGCGCTGCCTGACGCTCGCCAATGAGCTCGCTCTCAAGGGCCACTCATGCCATTTTATATGTCGCAATCATCAGGGGCATCTCGGCAGTCTGATTATTTACAACGGGCATGAACTCACTCTGCTACCCCAATCAACTAATACCGACCAACAAGTAACCGAAGGCAAAGGTAGCCCTCATGCCGACTGGTTGGGCGTGACCTGGCAGCAGGATGCCCTCCAGACGCTTGAGATACTGTCTCCCTTAAACGCCGACTGGCTTGTTGTCGACCATTACTCGCTTGCTGCTGAATGGGAGAAGGAGGTCTCTAAAGAAGTTGGCCGGATCATGGTCATCGATGACCTCGCAGATCGAAATCATCAATGCGATTTGCTACTGGACCAGAATCTGGGGCGGGAAGTATCGGATTACGCCTCGTTGGTCCCGGAAGGATGCACACAGCTGATCGGCCCCAGCTATGCCCTGTTACGCCCAGAGTTTACCGCCGCCCGGGAATCAAGCCTGCGCCGCCGCCAGCAACCTGAGCTTGGGCGCATTTTGATTTCGCTCGGCGGAGTAGACCGAACCAACGCCACCGGTCGGATTCTTCAAGCGCTGACGGAAACCGCACTGCCCGACGACATTAAGCTGGATATCGTCATGGGAGCATCGGCACCGTATCTGGACGAAGTGCGCAAGCAAGCTGCACGGCTACCCTTTGACGCAACCGTAAATGTGAGTGTTTCTGATATGGCGGATCGGATGTCCCTAGCAGACTTGTCCATTGGTGCTGCAGGAAGCACATCTTGGGAGCGATGTTGTTTGGGAGTCCCCTCGATTATTGTCATTCTTGCGGAGAATCAGCGCCTGATTGGAGAAGCTCTTGAGCGGAATAGGTGTGCGCTTCTTCTGCACGAAGCTGATATCGGTAGCCATCTTGACGAAATGATGCAGCAACTCAGAGGTTCCCGTTCGGTACTGGATAAACTCGCGGGCAATGCTGCGAGAATATGCGACGGTCTTGGTAGCGCCCGGTTGGTTTCCTTGATGATAAAGGGCAATTAGTTTTGAAAATCACAATTTTATGCACTGACTCTGCACACCCCGTCAATGCTTATCTGGAGAGCTGGGTCGAGAATCTTGGAGATTTTCATACTATCGATCTTGTGCGCTCGCGAACTCAACTGAGCGACGGAGATTTCCTTTTCCTGGTCTCCTGCTCTGAGATCATCACGTCAGAGCATCGGAAGAAATACCGTCATACTCTGGTATTGCATGCTAGTGACCTGCCAAGAGGCAGAGGGTGGAGCCCCCATGTCTGGGAGGTTGTAAACGGGGCCGACGTCATTACTCTCAGCCTGTTGGAGGCAGAGGACAAAGTAGACTCTGGCCGTGTGTGGTTGAAACGGTCCATACCCATCGCGAAAACCGCCCTTTGGTTTGAAGTCAATCAAAAGCTGTTTCAAGCTGAAATAGAACTGATGAACGAGGCGGTGGAAATGTACGGCGGAATTAAGCCTTATCCTCAACCCGAGGAGATTGAGGCAACGTATTATCCAAAGCGAACGCCTTCAGACAGCGAAATCGACCCTAATAAACCGATTTCCGACCAGTTCGACCTGATACGGATGTGTGATCCCCAAAGGTATCCAGCCTGGTTTGACTACTTGGGGCAGAAATACAAGATTATTCTGGAGAAAATTGACCATGAGTAAGTTTTCAATCGCCGGTCGTCCTATTGGTAACGATTACGAGCCATACATTATCGCTGAGATGTCTGCCAATCATAACGGCAATATAGACACTGCTTTCCGTATAATTGAAGAAGCCAAAAAGGCAGGGGCGGATGCCCTCAAGATGCAGACCTATAGGCCGGATACGATCACTCTGGATTCCGATCTACCGGATTTCCAGATCAAGGGTGGCCTATGGGATGGCAAAACGCTTTACGAGTTGTACGAGTGGGCTCATACCCCATGGAATTGGCATAAACCTCTTTTCGAACATGCTAACAAAGTCGGCATTCCTATTTTCAGCTCTCCTTTCGATACAACAGCTGTAGACCTGCTGGAAGACCTGAACGCACCGGCCTATAAAATTGCTTCCTTCGAAGCGGTCGATTTACCGCTAATCCGCTATGTGGCGGCCACCGGCAAGCCGATGATCATTTCAACTGGCATGGCGAATGCTGAGGAGATTGCGGAAGCCATTGATGCAGCTAGGGAAGGTGGCTGTCAGGAGCTGGCGATTCTTCAGTGTGTAAGCGGTTACCCGGCGCCGGCAGAAGACTACAACCTACGAACGATACCTGACATGATTGAGCGTTTCGGCTTAATAACTGGTTTGTCTGACCACACCTTGGATAATACGACCGCGATTGCAAGTGTAGTGCTGGGCGCAGCAATAATAGAAAAGCACTTTACCCTGGATCGAAATGGAGGTGGCCCTGATGACAGCTTCTCACTTGAGCCGGCTGATCTTAATAATCTTTGTAGGGACAGCAAAACAGCATGGAAGGCTTTAGGAAAAGTGGATTATGGGCGTAAATCAAGTGAGGAAGGTAATGTTCAGTTTAGGCGATCGCTTTATTTTGTGAAGGATATGGCGGCTGGAGAGGTGATTACCGAAGACAGCGTCAGAAGTGTAAGACCAGGATATGGTTTAGCACCGAAAAATTACGAGAAAATAATTGGTGCTCGCGTCAAACGAGAAATAACCAAATATCAACCCGTACTGTCTCATGACCTCGATTTAAATGAATCAAGGTAACGGCGCTCTCAGAAAACCGGAATTAGTGGGCTGGTTAAGACCAGTGTTTTCAGTCGCTATTCCTTTATATGTTTTTTTGAATTTTTCTAGATTTTATTATGAAAATATTTATTTGACGCAAGCACTAACTCTATTGTTAGTGGCTGCTGGGTTAGCTTTGTTTTTCATCATTCTTCTGAAATACTACTCCAACACGTTATATTCATTTGCGTCGTTTTTCCTTATGCTTAGTGTGATAGGAGTTTCTTTGGTTGGTCAGAATGATACTTCGAAAGCATTGCTTTTGTTTTTTGCAAACCTTGGTTTTGCGTCTGTTCTAGTCAAATATCCAATAAGTCCAAAAATTTCTCGAAATATATTCATTGGCTTTTCCTTGGTGTTTCTTGCCCTCATATTATCCGGAAAGAAAGCTGAAGATATATTTTTAGTTTCAAGAAATTATGTATCTATATTCTTCCTTCTTCTTGTTTCTATTCATTATTTTGCCTGTTGGAGGTATGATACAAAGCCTAGCTTACTTTACTCGATCGTAGGGCTTTTGTTTTCTGTTTTAAGTATTGGTAGAGCAGGCATAGTTGTCTTTGCTGTTCTTTTCTTTCTTACATTTATATTTGTCGAAGAAAAAAAAGCTAAGATCATTTTAATTGTCACGATTTCTGTTTCTGCTATTTTTTTGTTTTTAAAAGACCACGAAGTTGAATTATTTGGCAGTTTTGAGCTCATCTATACTGGTTTTGAGCGTTTTGAAAGATTGGGGACGGAGAGCGCTAGACATAGTATAAATGCATCGTACTTAACTTCTGCATTCAAAAACGTTGAAAACTTTATATTTGGAGTTCCGCTGTCTTCTCTCGACTCAGTGCAAGCTGTTGGGGGAAATCCTCATAATTCATTTATTAATCTCCATGTGAATTTTGGGATATTTGGGTTGATGGTTTTGCTGATCTCAATAATTATCGCTGCAGGAAAGTTATTTATATCGAAAAGCTGGCTAGTTCTTATCGTATTTTCAGCTTGCTTGGTAAGGGCTTTTTTTGATGTGGCTGCTTTCTATGGTCCATTAGATATCATTGTAATGATGCCCCTTGTTTATTTTCTATCGAATGTGCGATTTTTGACTGATTTCCAAATGTCTTCAACGCAAAAAATAACTTGATTTAGGTTTAGAAGGTAGTTTTCAAAGCGAATATTATATGAAATATATTAAAGTACTTGTGAGCTTTTTCTTGAATATTTTTTCTTCAAATTCGTCTGCTCTTGCGGTAATTACTGGTGAGAATTATATTAGTGAAAAAGCACGAGTCTTCAGGTTTGCAAAGATTCATGAGTCAAGAATCGGAAGTTTTAGTTACATTGGTCCTAGAACAAGATTAAACCTGGTTGATGTTGGTAAGTACTGCTCGATAAGTTGGGGATGTGAAATTGGACTGGCTTCTCATCCAGTCAATATTATTTCGACGAGCCCTCTATTTTATGAAAAATCAAACAGCATAGGGTATGAATGGGTATCGGACGATCTATTCAAAGATGAAAGACGTGTGATAATCGGTAGTGATGTTTGGATAGGAGCTGATGTGAAAATTCTAAGTGGAGTCACTATCGGAGATGGTTCTGTGATAGGGGTTGGAGCAGTTGTAACTAAAAATGTTCCTCCATATGCGATCGTCGCAGGTGTTCCGGCAAGGATTATTAGATATAGATTTGATGATCATATTATAGAGCAACTTTTAAGGGTTAAATGGTGGGATCTTCCAGAAAACTATTTAAAACTCAACATAGAAAAGTTTGCCATCCATAATCCGACATTGAATGACTTGGAATGGATGAGTGAAGATTGTTCTATTTAGGGTGAGCGATGAGTTTTTTTGATATCAAGAAAAAATTAGATAACTATGCTTATAGTTTTTTCAATGTTATGTCGGACGTTGTTTTTTTATTATCTTTTTCTAAACGGAAAAAGCTAAAGAAGAACTCGATATATAAAGACAAGCATTTCGGTGAGCGATGTTTCATAGTGGGTACTGGACCGTCAATTTTGGAGGTAGAACCCAATTACCTAGATGCACTAGATGGCGAGGTTGTTTTTGCAGTAAACTCTTTTTATAAGTCTAAATGCTTAGATGGTATAGTTCCTAGCTATTATGCTCTTTTGGATAATAATTATTATGGCGTTTCTAAGGGTGAGTTCAATAGAATTTTAGATAAATATAAGGAATCTCCTCCGGTATTTATTGCTGACCTTAGAGCTGAGTCTCTTCTAAGGTATAGATTGAAATCAGAAAACAATATTTTTATTTACGCTAAGAACTACCCTCTTAAGTTTGTTAGATGCGACTTAACTGGAAATATTTCTGCGTCAATGAATGTTGTAAGTTTTTGTGTTCAGGCTGCCATGTATATGGGGTTTAAGGAAATATACCTTCTTGGATGTGACTATAATGCGTTCTGTAGCTACGGCGGTGGTCACTGCTATGATGATGAGGAAGAATTGTCAGAATTACCGTCGTATAATTTGGCGTTTTATTTGAAATATTATTACTTAACTACTGAGTTTCATTATATTATTAGAAGAACTGCAAAAAATAACAATGTAGGGGTTTTTAATATTACAGACGGGAGTCTTTTAGATGCATACCCAAGGAAATCAATCTCTGAGGTTATCTGAACTATTTTATTACTGTGGCGATTTTAGGAGTTAACGTGTTCAAGAATAAAACGCTATTAATCACCGGAGGCACCGGTTCTTTTGGAAATGCTGTTCTTCGCCGGTTTCTAGAGTCTGACCTTAATGAAGTCCGGATACTGAGTCGTGATGAGAAGAAACAAGACGACATGCGTAAGCGCTACAATAGCCCGAAATTGAAGTTTTATATTGGGGATGTGCGAGATTACCAGTCTGTTCTGAATGCTGTGCGCGGCGCTGATTTTATTTTCCACGCTGCGGCACTGAAACAGGTACCTTCTTGCGAATTCCACCCGATGGAAGCGGTCAAGACCAATGTTCTTGGCACAGAGAATGTTCTTGAAGCGGCGATTAGTACCGGTGTCCAGAGGGTCATCTGTCTGTCAACGGATAAAGCTGTTTACCCAATCAATGCCATGGGTATCTCCAAGGCCATGATGGAGAAGGTTGCGGTTGCGAAATCGCGCAGCGCGAACAATACCGTCATTTGTGCCACCCGGTACGGGAATGTAATGGCGTCTCGCGGTTCCGTTATCCCCCTGTTCGTGGACCAGATTCGCGCTGGTAAAGAGATCACCATTACCGATCCCAGCATGACCCGGTTCATGATGACATTGGATGATGCGGTGGACCTGGTTTTATATGCCTTTGAGCATGGTAATCCGGGGGATATTTTTGTCCAGAAGGCGCCGGCGGCTACCATCGAGACGCTCGCGTATGCGTTGACTGACCTGCTTGGGCGGCCCGAACATAAGATCAATGAGATCGGCACCCGTCATGGCGAGAAGCTGTTTGAGGTGTTGCTTAGCCGTGAAGAGATGGCATCAGCCGCAGACCTGGGTGATTACTTCCGTGTGCCGCCGGATCTGCGTGATCTGAACTATGGAAAGTTTGTGGAAGAGGGTGAAAGAAAGATTTCCGAAGCGGTAGACTACAACTCCCACAATACCACGCGCCTTGATAAAGCGGGTATGCAGGAGCTTCTGATGAAACTGGATTTCATTCAGGCCATTGTGCGTGGTGAGAACGCAGAACCCCAGGATTGAATTTATGCGTGTACTGATTACTGGTGCGAATGGGTTTATTGGCAAGAACTTGCGACAGCATCTGGCGGAAAGAGCTGACGTAGAGGTTTTGCCCCTTACCCGGGATTCCTCCGGTGAAGATCTGGCAAAGTCTGTCTCAAGGGCCGATTTCGTGTTTCACCTGGCCGGCGTGAATCGCCCGAAAGATCCTGCAGAGTTTCAGGAGGGCAACGCTGGGTTTACAGAGCAACTGTGTGAGCTTCTCGCTCAAAAGAGCCGTGATGAGGGGGTGAGGGTGCCGGTGGTGTTCTCCTCCTCCATTCAGGCTGCTCAAGACAATCCGTACGGCAAGAGCAAGCGGGACGCAGAGTCGGCAGTGTTCTCGCTGGGAAGCGATTGCTCAGTGCCCGTTCACGTTTTTCGGCTGCCCAATGTCTTTGGCAAATGGTCCCGACCGAACTACAACTCCGTTGTGGCAACTTTTTGTCACAACATTGCTCAGGGGCTCCCTGTTCAGGTAAACGATTCTGATGCACCGATTAGCCTGGTGTACGTGGATGATGTAGTTCGTCGGTTTCTTCAGCTGTTGGATGGCGCGGCGCCGGGCCGGGATCTAGAAGGCTTCGATCAGGTTCAGCCAGTGCATCAAATCACTGTTGGTGAATTGGCTGAATCGATTCGCGCATTTCGTGATACCCGGCAGACGCTGATAACGGAACGTGTAGGGAAGGGGTTAACCCGTGCTTTGCATTCGACTTATCTGAGTTTCCTCAGGCCTGAGCAGTTTTCCTATACTGTGCCCCAACACGGAGACGCTCGCGGGGTGTTTGTAGAAATGTTAAAAACTCCGGATTGCGGGCAGTTTTCGTATTTTACGGCGCATCCCGGAATCACCCGCGGTGGCCATTACCATCACACGAAAACAGAAAAGTTTCTTGTGATCAAAGGTACAGCCCGGTTCAAGTTCCGCCATATGCAAACGGGTGAAGAATACGAATTAATCACCCGGGGCGAGAAAGCGGAAATCGTTGAGACCGTGCCCGGCTGGACCCACGACATTACCAACATTGGCGACGGTGAGTTGGTGTGTATGCTTTGGGCCAACGAAATTTTCGACCGGGATAATCCGGACACCTTTGCCTGTCCTCTCTGATTAATTCCTTCTGATTCCTGAGAGTCTCAATGAAAAAGCTGAAAGTAGTGACGGTGGTTGGCACCCGGCCTGAAATCATTCGGTTATCGCGGGTGTTGGCCCGCCTGGATGAGCATTGTGAACATATCCTGGTGCACACTGGGCAGAATTATGACTACGAACTGAACCAGGTGTTTTTCGATGATCTGGATATCCGTAAGCCGGATTATTTCCTCAACAGCGCGACGGGCAGTAAAGGTGCGGCCAACACCATTGGCAACCTGATATCTGCCGTTGATGAGGTTTTGGCGCAGGTTCAGCCTGAAGCTTTGCTGGTGCTGGGTGATACCAACAGTTGTCTCTCTGTGATTCCGGCCAAGCGTCGACAGATCCCGATTTTCCATATGGAGGCGGGCAACCGGTGCTTTGATCAGCGGGTACCCGAGGAGACCAATCGCCGGATTGTGGATCATACGGCCGACATCAACCTGACATACAGCAGTATTGCCCGTGAGTACCTTTTGCGAGAAGGGCTGGCTCCGGATCAGGTGATCAAAACCGGCAGCCCGATGTTCGAGGTTTTGAACCATTACAGGCCACGCATCGAGGCCTCTGACGTGTTGGATCGGCTTTCGTTGAAGGCTGGTCAGTATTTCGTGGTGAGTGCTCACCGCGAGGAGAATATTGAATCCGAACGCTCGTTTACCCGCCTTGTGGAAACGCTAAATGGCGTTGCCGAGGACTTCGATTTGCCAGTCATTGTGTCCACGCACCCCAGAACGCAGAACCGTATCAATGCCACGGGCTCGGTCTTTCACGATAAGGTCCAGCTTTTGAAGCCACTGGGATTCCATGATTACGTGAAACTCCAGCTCTCAGCTCGGGCGGTGCTTTCGGACAGTGGCACGATCAATGAAGAATCTTCGATTCTAAACTTCCCGGCGCTGAACCTCCGGGAGGCTCACGAACGGCCGGAAGGCATGGAAGAAGCCGCTGTTATGATGGTGGGGCTGGACGTGGAAAGAGTCCGGCAAGGACTTGCGATTCTCGAATCCCAGCCACGTGGCGAGGAGAGAGGCTTGAGGTTGGTCGGGGATTACAGCATGCCGAATGTGTCTGACAAGGTGGTGCGCATTATTCACAGCTACACCGATTATGTGAATCGGGTGGTCTGGAAAAAGTACTGACGCCGGGGCATTCATGAAGATTGTACTGATTGCGGATACCTTCCCTCCGCTGAGAACCTCCGGCGCTGTGCAGCTTCGGGATTTATCCCGGGAATTTGTCAGGCAGGGGCATTCGCTGACGGTTATGTTGCCCACGTCCGGAATGGATGAGCCTTGGGCGCTCGAGGATTTCGATGGTGTTCAGGTGTTGCGGTTGCGCGCTCCCAGGACCAAGGACATCAACTACGTGCAGCGCACTTTGGGCGAGTTTTTCATGCCCTTTGCCATGTTACGCAATCTCCGGAAAAGCCCGCTATCAGAGGGCAATTGGGATGGTGTTGTTTGGTACGCCCCCAGTATTTTCTTTGGCCCGATTGCCAGTGCCCTGAAGAAAACGAGTGGTTGCCGGAGCTACTTGATAATCCGCGATATTTTCCCGGAGTGGGCCGTCGACATGGGGCTGATGGGGCGCGGCCTTCCTTACCGTTTTTTCAGTGCAGTCGCGAACTACCAGTATTCGGTTGCTGATGTAATAGGAATCCAGACTCCGGGCAATGCAGTTTATTTTGATGATTGGCAGAAAAAAGACAATCGCAGGCTGGAAGTCCTGCAGAACTGGCTGGCCGATGCACCGGCGGGGCATTGTTCGGTTAACCTCGCCAAAACGTCCCTCGCGGGCCGCAAGGTATTCGTCTACGCGGGCAATATGGGCGTTGCTCAGGGGATGGACATCTTGCTGGATCTGGCAGAGGAGCTGCGGAGTAGGGAAGATATTGGCTTCCTGTTTGTTGGTCGTGGAAGTGATGCCCAAAAGCTGGCAGCGGATGCAAAGCGTCGTAACCTTGAAAATGTGCTTTTTCATGATGAGATCGACCCTGATGAAATACCCGGGTTGTACGCCCAGTGTGATGTCGGCTTGGTTGCACTGCACCCCCGCCATAAAACGCACAATATTCCTGGAAAGTTTTTGACCTACATGCAGAGCGGATTGCCCGTTTTGGCAAAGATCAATGAGGGAAATGACCTTGTGAATCTGATCCGGGATGAGCGGGTTGGAGCCGTTGTGACGGATAACTCTGTAGATTTGCTGAAGAGAACAGCGGAATCACTGGTAGAGCAATGCGACCAGGATGGAGGATTACCTTCGCGCTGCCGGGTCGTTTATGAGCGGCTTTTCTCGCCGGAAATGGCAGTTAAGCAGATTGTAAATGCACTGGAAAAGTGACCGGTTTGTATGTCATTTAAAATAATTTCGAGAAACCTGTTGGACGATTTGGGAGCGAAAGCCCGTCAATCTTCCCGAGGTCGCCAGCATCACAATATCCATGACTCATACGAAGACCCCTGCCAGAAACTATTGAACGCAGTAGGAACCGATAGCTACATTCGGCCTCACCGGCATGCACTAGATCCCAAAGATGAATGCCTGATTGCTGCCAAAGGCCTTTTCGCGTTGATCGTGTTCAATGAAGAGGGTGAGGTTCGGCATGTGGAGCGGTTTGGTACCGAGAGGTATTACCGTAACGATCCCGCAATTTCACTCGGCGTAGAATTGCCAGCCGGTATTTGGCATACCGTTATCGCGCTTGAGCCGGACTCGGTATTGCTTGAGCTGAAGGCTGGCCCGTTTAATCCGGATGCCGCGAAGGAATTCGCGCCCTGGGCACCGGATGAAGGCTCGGCCGAGGCTGAGGAATACCTCTGTTGTTTGAGATCATTTGTGTGAAGTGGTCCGGCTATGGGGTTGGCGATTGAATTGTATTGAGGGAGGTTTCGTGTCTGGAGTCTTAAACTTTGGTAGGGCAATTGTGAAAGTGTGTGAAAGGGATCACACTTGGTTTTTCGAAAAGAGTAAACTCTCGGTCGCTTTGACTGCAGCGCCTTCCCTCAAAGCCTTTCACCGCCAGCGATGCCAGGGATGATTATGGAAACCGCAAGCTTTACAGGATTGATCGCCGTGGTTTCGGCTTTCGTTGCACTTCTCGTGTTGCAACCGGTTGCGCGCAGATTTCGCTTGGTTGACATGCCGAATCATCGTAAGTCGCATAAAGGGGCAGTACCACTTATAGGCGGTTTGAGTGCCTTCGCGGGACTTCTTGTCGCCTGGCTTATTTCGATGCCGCTTACGGAAGGCTTTGGCATCTATCTTTTCTGCGCATTAATGCTCGTCATTCTGGGTACCATCGATGACGCCAGAGATATTCCGGCAAAGTATCGCCTTTGGGCTCAAGTTCTGCTTGGCGCTTTGCTTTCTTATGGCTCGGGTATCTATCTGACGACACTTGGTAATTTATTTGGGTTAGGAAATATAGAGCTGGCTTGGCTTGGTCCGGTGGTAACGATTGCCGCTGTGATCGGCGCAACCAATGCGTACAACATGGTCGACGGTATTGATGGCCTGGCCGGCAGTATGACTCTGGTGACGCTGGGTGCACTGGGTTTGTTGTTTGCGTTGTCGGATGGGTTTCAACTGGAGCTTGCTCTCGCAATAACCATCGGAGCGGCATTGCTGCCGTATTTGGGAGCAAACCTGCAACTCCGTCCTTTCCGACGTAAAATTTTCATGGGTGACGCTGGTTCCATGTTTATTGGATTTTCTGTGGTTTGGCTGCTGGTTAATGGCGCCCAGGCTGAGAATGGAGCCTTCAGGCCGGTCGCGGCACTTTGGGTGTGCGCATTACCGTTGATGGATATGGTTGCAATTATGATTCGGCGTGCCCGCAAGGGACAGTCTGTAATGATGCCGGACCGGGATCACCTGCATCATATATGTCTGAGGGCCGGTTTTTCTGATCGACAAGCTCTTTTGCTAATTACTATGTTTGCGGTAGTTTGCGCACTTGTCGGTATAGCAGGGGAACTTTTTCGTATTCCTGAGTGGCTAATGTTCACTTTGTTCATGGTGGTATTTTTCGCCTACAACTGGGCAATCAGCCACGTGTGGCGGCTTCTGGTCTTATTCCGAAGGAATTACGAGACTGCGAAGCAAAAGTAAAAGTAAAAGAAAGGTTTTGACTAATGCTCAAGAAAGGCCGGGGTAAAACCTTGGCCTTTTTAGTTTTAGATGTTTGTAGGCCAAAGAATATGGCTCTCTCTTGGTCTGCTTCTTCAACTTGAAATCCATCTGGAAGTATATTCCCGGAGTGTATTAAATCATGTGCGGTATTGTCGGTGCGGTATGCACCCAAGATGTAACTCCTTTTCTGCTATCCGGTCTTCAAACATTAGAGTACCGAGGGTACGATTCTGCTGGTTTGGCACTACTCAACGGTGGCCTCAGGCGTGCCCGTTCGATAGGGCGTGTTTCTGAACTCGGTGTATTGGTTGATCAAAAGAGGCTGCACGGGAATATCGGCATTGCCCATACTCGGTGGGCAACACATGGGGTTCCGGCGGAACGGAACGCACATCCACATGTGTCTGGCGAGCTGGCGGTTGTTCACAATGGCATTATCGAGAACCATGCTGAACTGCGCACAATGCTGTCGGGTTTGGGGTATGAATTTACGTCAGATACCGATACGGAGACTGTCGCTCATCTTGTTGAGGCCTGTCTGGCAGGGAAGGTGGGGCAAGCGTCCCCCTCGCTCTTCGAAGCTGTTCGAGCTGCGGTGCCCCACTTGAAAGGTGCATACGCCCTGGCAGTGGTTCATGCAGCTGAGCCAGAAACGCTGGTTGTAGCTCGGGAAGGTTCACCCTTGATGCTGGGGCAGGGTGATGCTGGTTTTTATGCAGCCTCCGATGCCTCCGCGCTCATTTCGGAAACCCGCCAGGTGATGTATCTGGAGAACGGGGATGTCGCCCGGCTTACCGTGGGTGAGGTGACGATTCGGGATGCAGAGGGCCAGTCGGTAACCCGCCCTGTTACAACCTCAACGCTGACAGCAGATGCGGTTCAGTTGGGCGAGTACAAGCATTACATGCAAAAAGAAATTTTTGAGCAGCCTCAAGCGCTCGGTAATACCCTTGAAATGCTTGGCGGTGCTGGAACGATTCAGGCTGGCTTGTTTGGCGCCGATGCCGCCGGAGTTTTTGAGCAAGTTGACTCGGTGCTGATCCTCGCCTGTGGCACATCCAGTTATGCGGGAATGGTGGCGAGGTACTGGATAGAGGCGATTGCCGGCGTGCCCTGTAATGTGGAGATTGCCAGTGAATACCGGTACCGGAAATCTGTGGCCAGGGAATCCCAGTTGGTTGTGGCCATATCCCAGTCGGGAGAGACTGCGGACACAATTGCGGCCCTGCAGTATGCCAAGTCGTCGGGGCATCGATACACGCTGGCTATTTGTAATGTGCCCGAGTCCTCTATTGTTCGTGAGGCGGCTCTGCGGTTTATTACGCGGGCCGGCCCTGAAATAGGCGTGGCGTCTACGAAGGCGTTTACCACGCAGTTATCGACGCTTTTCCTGCTTGCTTTGGTTTTAGCCAAGGGGCGCGGCGTGCTATCGGGTGAAGATGAGGTCGCCTTCCTTGATGAAACGCGCCATCTACCGGTGGCTGTGGAAAAGGTCCTTGCGCTCGAACCGGCCATCAGGGAGCTGGCGCAGCAGTTTGGTAACAAACATCACGCACTGTTTCTGGGCCGTGGCCGACATTATCCGATTGCGCTGGAAGGTGCCTTAAAACTCAAAGAAATTTCCTATATTCATGCAGAAGCCTACCCCGCCGGCGAATTAAAACACGGCCCCCTGGCCCTAGTGGATGTCGAAATGCCCGTGGTAGTCGTGGCGCCCAACGATGAGCTGTTGGAAAAGCTGAAGGCGAACATGGAAGAAGTGCGGGCTAGGGGGGGTGAACTGTACGTGTTTGCCGATGGCGATAGTAAGGTAACTGCGGAGCCTGGGATTCAGGTTCTGAAAATGCCCGAGCATTACGGTATTTTATCTCCGGTTCTGCATGTGGTGGCACTGCAATTGTTGTCTTATCATGTGGCCCTGGTGAAGGGAACCGATGTGGACAAGCCTCGAAATTTGGCGAAGAGTGTAACTGTTGAGTAAAAGCTATTTAAGTCAGGAATTTGTACAGGTACCAACGGACACCGGCAGCTTAGGATAAAATGTCGGGGGCGCTATAGCCCCCGATTTGTTTTTCAACAGGGAATGTTGACGATGATTGATATTTTGCACCATGGCGCCACCTCTGGCGTAACCGGCTCTTGCCACGAACTCACCGTTGGTCACGCGGCCGAAAAGAGCGGCATCCTCATAGACTGCGGCCTGTTCCAGGGCCAGGACGAGGGCCGCGGTGCTTCCGCGTCTGATCTCTCCATTGATTTTCCCATTGATCATATCCGGGCCCTGGTGGTCACCCACGTGCATATCGACCACGTGGGGCGCATTCCCTATTTGCTGGCTGCGGGTTTCGATGGGCCCATTATTTGTTCCGAGCCTTCAGCCATTATGCTGCCGGAGATACTGGAAGATGCCCTGAAAATCGGTTTCACCCGGGACAGGCAGTTGATTGATCGGGTTCTGGGAGTGATCCGTTCCCGCCTGGTGCCGGTGCCTTATGGCAAGTGGCATCCGGTGTTTGATGAGGATGATTGCTCGCTGTCGGTTCGGCTGCAGAGGGCTGGGCATATTCTGGGCTCGGCCTATGTTGAGTGTGATGCACATGCGGGCGAATCTGAAGAACGGGTTGTGTTCAGTGGCGACCTCGGCGCGCCCCATGCTCCGTTGCTGCCCGCCCCCCAATCCCCCGAGCGAGCAGATCGGCTGGTGATCGAGAGTACTTATGGAGACAAAGACCACGAGGACCGGGAAACGCGGCGTTACCGGTTGAAGGCGGTTCTGGAACACTCGCTGGAAGACGGCGGCACGGTGCTGGTGCCGGCATTCAGCATTGGGCGCACGCAGGAGTTGCTGTACGAGATTGAGGGCCTAATCAATGAGTTTGGTGGAGAGGTCTGGAGCAACCTGGAAATTGTTGTGGATTCGCCGCTGGCGGCTGAATTCACTCGAATCTATCGAGACCTGAAGCCCTACTGGGATGCTGAGGCCACAGACTTGGTGCGCCAGGGCCGGCATCCGCTTTCTTTCGAGCAACTCACGGTTATCAACTCCCATGAAGACCACCTGAATGCTGTGGATTACCTTGCCCGTTCTCACCGCCCTTGCGTGGTTCTGGCCGGCTCCGGTATGTGCGCCGGTGGCCGTGTGGTGAATTATCTAAAGGCAATGCTTGGGGATAAGCGGAACGATGTGCTGTTTGTGGGCTACCAGGCCGCAGGTACGCCAGGAAGGGATATCCTTACTTATGGTCCCCGTGGTGGCTGGGTCGAGCTGGATGGTGACCGCTATGATATCCGGGCCCGTATTCATCAGGTTGGTGGTTATTCGGCCCATGCCGGGCAATCGGATCTGGCGGCGTTTGTATCAGGTATACCTGTATCGCCCCGTGAGATTCGAATTGTCCACGGTGATCAGGACGCAAAGCAGGCGTTGAAAAGGTGTTTTCAATCCCTGGCTGGTATAGACATAATTATTCCATCAGAGTAGGGCGCTGATCGCCGGTTTATACTTCCTAGGAAAGGATTTCAAATGAAGAAAATAGCAGTTATTGGTCTGGGTTACGTGGGGCTCCCTCTTGCCGCTGCCTTTGGAGAGAGGCGAGAAATTGTCGGTTTTGATATCAACAAAAAACGTATTGCCGAGCTGAAAGATGGTGTTGATTTCACCCGTGAGGTGTCCCGGGAGGAATTGGCTGCCGCGTCGGGTTTGTCTTTTACCGATAATCTTGAAGGCATTCGTGATTGCCAGATTTATATTGTCACGGTGCCCACCCCGATTGATGAGTTCAAAACCCCGGATTTAACACCTCTGGTAAAAGCCAGCGAAACCGTAGGCAAGGTTTTGAAGCAGGGCGATATTGTGATTTACGAATCCACGGTATATCCCGGCGCCACGGAAGAGGTGTGCGTGCCGGTACTGGAGAAAGTATCCGGTCTTGCGTTTAACAAGGATTTCTTTGCGGGTTACAGTCCTGAGCGAATCAATCCGGGTGATAAGGAGCATCGGGTAACCAGCATCATGAAAGTAACCTCTGGTTCCACTCCGGGAATTGCCGATGAAGTGGATGCACTATATGCCAGTGTTATTACTGCGGGCACCCATAAAGCCAGTTCCATCAAAGTGGCCGAAGCGGCAAAGGTTATCGAAAACACCCAGCGTGATCTGAATATAGCGCTGATGAATGAGCTTTCGATGATTTTTTCTCGCCTGAAAATTGATACCCATGAAGTACTGGCGGCAGCGGGCACAAAATGGAATTTCCTGCCGTTTAAACCGGGGCTTGTTGGTGGCCACTGTATTGGTGTGGATCCGTATTATCTGACCCACAAGGCCCAGGCTATTGGTTATCACCCGGAGATTATTCTGTCTGGCCGGCGGGTAAACGACAATATGGGCCCGTATGCGGCGGCCGAGCTGGTTAAAGCAATGATTAAAACCGGGCATACCGTGGCATCGTCAAAAGTGTTGGTGATGGGGCTGACCTTCAAGGAAAACTGCCCGGATTTGCGGAACACTCGGGTGATTGATGTTATCCGTGAATTGCAGGATTTCGGCTGTTCCGTGGATGTGACAGACTGCTGGGCGGATAATACGGAAGCCGAGCATGAATATGGGATTTCACTGGTGGAGGCTCCGAAAGCCGGTGACTACGATGCGCTGTTTCTGGCTGTGCCTCATCGTGAATATGCCGCTAAATCGTCGAAAGAGTTGCGTGCTTATTTGAAAGATAATGGGGTTCTGTTTGATCTGAAGGGTGTTTTGCCGTTGGGCGAGGCGGATCTCAGATTGTAAGTACAATTTTCGTACAGCGTGTATTTTAAGAGTCGGTCAAGTTGATCGGCTTTTTTATTAAGGGCTCGTAAATAAATAATTTTGCCAGACTACATTTATTTTATTATTATTGTCCCTGACTTTTAGTCAACTCCACTTAAGTTTTTAAAACCCCTATTTGAATAAGGTTTTAATTCCATGGCAAAGATTAACGATTACTACCAGAAGAAACAGCTTATGGAAAAGCTTTCTGCAGAGCTGGAACAGCTTGAAAAAGACCAGGCTCTGAAAGGCGAACTGGAGTTTGAAAACAAGGTTCGCGCATTGATGAAGGAGTATGACAAGTCACCGAAGGATGTTCTTCAGATTCTTTCTGCAATTGATCCCTCAGTGTCCGGGGCAAAGGCTGACACAACCGCTGGCAGCCGCCCAAAGCGCCCGATGAAGACTTACAAGAACCCGCACACCGGTGAAGTGGTCAAGACCCGTGGTGGCAATCATAAGACGCTGAATGAGTGGCGCCAGAAGCATGGTAAGGAAGCTGTGCAGAGCTGGCAGCAGGACTGATTCAAGTCTGCATTTGCTTCCCCCCTCTCCCCCGGCCCCTCTCCCGCAGGGGGAGAGGGGAGCTCAAAATCAAAGTTCTTCTTTAGCCCCTCTCCCCTGGCGGGAGAGGGGTTGGGGAGAGGGGGGATTAACCAACCACCACTCTGTTTCTTCCCCCTTCCTTGGCGGCATACAGCGCCTCATCCGCCTTCTGCATCCACTGCATATAATTCTCCGGCTCTTCCGTTAACTGAGCTATACCAATACTGATGGTATAGCGGATCGGCGCCACGCTGGTTTCCACCACGCTCTGTTCAATGCTCTCTCGTATCCGCTCGCAGATGATACGTGCGCCCTCGGCGTCGGTTTCCGGCAGTATGATCCCGAATTCCTCACCCCCGTAGCGGCCGGCGCTATCGGACTGGCGGATTGCGTTGCGGGTGACGCTGGCGGTGTGCTTGATCACTTCGTCTCCGGCCAGGTGGCCGTGGGTGTCGTTCACCGGCTTGAAGTGGTCGATATCAACCATCACCAGGCTGGTGGTGTGGCCGTAGCGGCGGAAACGTTCGAACTCGGCGTCCACCAGGTTTTCCCAGGTGCCACGGTTAAGCAGCCCGGTGAGGCGGTCTGTCATGCTCAGTTTGGCCAGCTGTTCGTTGGCTCGTTCCAGTGCCATTTTGCTGCTGGCGATGTCGGTTACGTCGTACACCATCAGGCACACTTTCTCGACCTCGCCTGTTGTGCCAGAAAGCGGGCTGATGGTGAGGTTCTGGAACATATACTCTTCAGTACCGGTGATGGGGCGGGTATTGCGGAACTGGAACAGGTAAGGGCGTTGCTCCCAGGACGTAAACGCCTTGGTGTTGAGTAGGGCTACGGCGTCTACTTTGCGGGTCAGCCACGCTTTGGGGATATCGGGGAATACATCGAATAATACCTGGCCCTGGATCCTGCTCGCGGTGATGCCGCTGTGGTTTTCCATGAAGCCGTTCCAGACTTCGACTCTGAAATCCAGATCCAGGACCACCAGGCCCACTTCCACGGATTCCAGCATGTCCATCAGCCAGTGAAAGGAGTTGGCTTCCGATTCTTCTATGGCCATGAGTCAGTCCACCAGATATTGCAGGCGATCTTCGAGAAAAGGCACTGAATCCTCGGTGAGGAGAATCAGCATGTCGCATTCGATGTCGCGGTCTTCCAGGGTGTAGCAGATTTCAATGCACAGCAGCTGCTCTTCACGGGCGCTGTGGTGTTCCAGCAGTTCGTAGATTTGCCGGTGCTGGCCGAGCACGGTGGGGTGGCCCAGGCCAAGTTTCAGGTCCAGCTGGTCGCCAATACCTTTGAGGAAGGCACCAAAAAGGATGCTGGACATATCCATCAGCACTTCCACATTCACCGCTTCGCCCTCTAGGGTGTCGTAGTGAAGCATCTCCGCCATTTCCTTGAAGCTCGCGTCTGCGAACAAAAGCAGTGCTTCCCCGGCAATACCGGCTCCAGTGAACCCCTGGCATACGGCAGAATAGGTATCGCTGTCGCTGACGGAGGAAATGGCCATGTGCAGTTCGGAGTTGGCCAGGAAGGCGACCTTGGGAATCGGCTGCTTGACGAACACACGCAACAGGCGAGCCAGCAGATCCGAGGACCGGCCCATGGCGACGTTGGAAATTTCCTGCAGGTAGTCGTTCAGCGAAACGGAGATTTCCGGGGCGGGGCTGCCTGTGTTTTTCAGGCTACTGTCATTTAGTGCAGAGTCTTCGAGTTCCCCGGGCCGGTACAGGCCGTACTCCACCAACAGATCAAGGACAATGCACGTTTCGGTTGGCTTTTTGATGAAGTCGAGGGCGCCGAGCCTTTTTACCCGCTCCCGTGCTTCGGGCTGGATGTCGCCGGAAACCACGATGGTCATGACCGGCAAATCTTCCTTGCGAATCTGCTCCAGCACCTGATAGCCGTCCATCTCCGGCATGTTCAGGTCGAGGAACATCAGCTCCGCCTCGTGCCTGCGCAATTTCTCCAGTGCTTCCACGCCGTCTTCTGCGAAGCTGACATCGCCACGCAATCCTTCTGGCAGGGCTCGGGCCATTTGCTTTCTGGCAAGGGCAGAGTCGTCGCAGATGAGTATGCGGGTGGTCATTGATGGGGCCGTAGAGGGTTCGTCATAGGGTGCGAAAGTATACCAGCAGTCTTCTTTGTGTACACGTTTGCTACAGCATTCGTAACATTCGGTAAGAGGCTGTAAGTATAATAGGCCAAAGGTTTTGTGACTGTATTCAAAGTTGGTTGAGTATTACTGAATTGTAAACGGTGATTGTGACTCTGCTCACTCTATTGGCCGATCTGCCTTGGTTATAGTGTGCTTGCGGCAAATAAAAATTAATGCAAAATCCTGCCGCCTGTGAGCATCGGAAAATCAAAAATAAACCGGGCTGCGGTGGAGTCGGGCGTCGGAAACTGGCTCTAAAATATTACTTCAGAGACACGACATTATGAGACAGCAGGCGTACGGATACGCTGCCGTCACCCTGTTCTGCCTGGGTATTGCGCCCGTTGCCCAGGCCGAGCTGAAGCCCATTTCTGAGGAGACAATGGGTGAGGTGACCGGGCAGGCTTTTATGCAGATCGAGAACATTGACGGTGGGGTCGATGGGCTTCAGTTTACCCGAATGACTCTAGGGATGGATGTTGAGACCCGAGTCAATATCGACGATGTGACAGCCGGCGAAATCGACGGAGGCGTGGACTTTGCCGCCCAGCACGTTGCGCTGGGGCATATTGCCCGCAATGACGGTAAGCAGTTCAACGGCCGTACCTATAGTGCCGGAGATACTGTTCATTTCGAGGCGTTCAAACCTTATATCGAGCTGGCGGAAGACCCTGCAGAGGGTAAGCTTTCTGGCTTTCGTATGGGGTTCGGGCAGGCGAGAGGGTCGGTTTCCTCGCTGACCAGCAGTTTCAGTGGCGATATTGGCCTGAAACTTGATGATGGGTCCGGCACGATATACGACGCCACGCTGATGGATCAAAACGCCCAACCAACTCGTCGCCGCGCCAGTCATATTGGGATAGTCGATCCTGCTGCTGCTCCCGCTGACTGCACTTCAGGTGCGGCCACTAACTGTGCGCCCCTGACCCGTCTGCAATCCCTTATTGTTGGTCAAGAGGGCACGGATGGCGTTACCGATTTCACCAATGATTTCTTCATCGGTTTTCAGCGGGAAGATGTAAATTGGCAAAGCCCTGATGGCGCCAACGTGATCAGCGCCGAGCAGGGTGTTTTCATCAACCTGCCCACAAGCATGACGGTTGATATGGACCAATTGATAACCCAGGGCGTGCAGCGATTGCAGACCCACCGCAATGACATGGGTAAGCAGCTCTTTTAAGGGTGTCTCTCGTTTTGTTTTCGAATAAAAGTTTTGGCTCATGGGATCATGGAGTGATCATTGCCAACCCTTCTTTACCTGAATGGCTTCAAGTTCTTCTTTTACGCCAACGATCACTGGCCTGCGCACGTCCATGTACTTAAAGGCGAGCGATGGGCTAAAATCCAGTTAAGTGATTTAAAGGTGGTGCACAGTTCACTGAAACATCAGGAGCTGCGAGCCTGCCTTGGAATTATTGAAAGCCATAGGTCGGAGTTTCTGGAGCGTTGGAATGCCTGGTTTGAAGGGTAAATCCGTTCATATAGACGATCGCCATCTCCACGTAGAGCTGGAGGACGGCCGCGTGATATCGACACCTATTCATTGGTATCCAGAGCTGGAGCGCGCCTCGATTGAGGAATTTCGCAAGTATCGTTTCATTTGTGATGCAACAGGCATCGAGTGGGAAGATATCGACTATCACCTGAGTATTGAGGCGATGTTGTCGGTTAAAGCCCGGCAAAGTGCTGCCTGATTGTCCCTCCCCCCTGACCCCGATTTCGCGACTGCAGGAGCTTCTGTTTTGATCCGCTCGTTTTACTGGCACGATTACGAAACCTTCGGGGTAGACCCGGTTCACGACAGGCCTTCCCAGTTTGCCGGGGTGCGAACGGATGCGGATCTCAACATTATCGAAGGCCCACTGGTGATCTACTGCAAGCCTGCCGATGACTATTTGCCGTCGCCAGAGGCCTGCCTGATTACCGGTATTACTCCTCAGAAAGCGCTGGAAGACGGCTTCCCGGAAGCGGAGTTTATTACCCAGATCAACGAGGTCTTCAGCCAGCCCGGTACGTGTGCGGTGGGGTACAACAGCCTGCGTTTCGACGACGAAGTGACCCGCCATACCCTGTACCGCAACCTGCGTGATCCCTACGCCCGTGAATGGCAGAACGGCAATTCCCGCTGGGACATCATCGATATGGTGCGCCTGACCTACGCCCTGCGCCCGGATGGCATCAACTGGCCCCGCAAGGAAGACGGCAGCCCCAGTTTCAAACTCGAGGCGCTGACAGTCGCCAACGGGATCACCCATGAAGCCGCCCACGATGCCATGTCGGATGTGGAGGCGACCATTGCCGTTGCAAAGCTAATCAAGGAAAAGCAACCCAGGCTGTTTGATTTCGTGCTGCAGAACAAGGACAAGCACTCCGCCCGGGCCATGCTCGACACCGCCACCATGAAGCCGGTGTTCCACATATCCGCCAAGTACCCGGCCAGCCGGGGTTGCTGCGCCCTGGTGGCCCCGGTGGCCGAGCATCCCACCAACAAGAACTTGGTGATTGTCTACGACCTGCGGGAAGACCCCAGCGAGCTAATCAACGCCAGCCCTGAGCAGATTCGTGAGCGGGTGTTTACTTCTCAGGCGGAGCTAGGGGAGGGCGTAAGCCGTTTTCCGCTGAAGGGTGTGCAGTTGAACAAATGCCCGGTACTGGCGCCGGCGAACATGCTTTCCACGTTGTCGAAAGAGAGGCTGGAAGAGCTGGCGCTGGACGGCGATACCCTGCGCGGCAACCTGGCTATTCTGCGCAAGGCCCCGGACTTGCCGGCTCGGATTGCGGAGGCCTTTGACCAGCCCCACGAAAGCGATCTTACCGACCCGGATGAACAACTTTATGCCGGTGGATTTATCAGTAAAGCCGACCGTGAGAAGCTGAACTGGGTGCTGGAGCAGCCGGTGGAAACCCTGGGTGAGCTGGATGTGAACTTCGAGGATGATCGCCTGCAGGAACTGCTGTTTCGCTACCGGGCCCGGAATTACCCGGGCAGCCTGATGGGTGAGGAGCTGGAGCGCTGGGAGGAGTTTCGCAGCCAGAGGCTAATGCATCCCAAGAAGGGGTGGCGGTCTTTGGAGGCTTATGCCCAGGAGTTACAGCGTCTGGCGGCGGACCCGGAACTGACGCCGGAGCGGCGGCATATCCTGGAGGATTTGCATTTGTATGGGGAATCTTTGATTCCTTATATCTGAGGATAAAGATGTTGGCTCCGTTGGAGCCGCCGTAAGGGCTGTCTCTTATACACATCTCCGAGCCCACGAGACAGGCAG
>OJDQ01000139.1_pt1 | contig 38235 bp, 37 predicted proteins | sample 1592851 | NCBI WGS metagenome assembly OJDQ01 (sample SAMN05416774, study PRJEB24817) | seawater metagenome | isolation source: Sea water | place: Canada:Atlantic | collected 2013-07 | reverse complement strand
TCGCTAATCAAAGAAAGAACCGTCATCCCGGAAAGCACGCAGTGCTTATCCGGGATCCCCCTCGTCCAACCGTAGAGTTAAAAAAAGCACTGTAGCTATCACCCAAACAACACCGTCATCCCGGAAAGTACGCAGTACTTATCCGGGACCCCCTTCGTGCAACCGTAGAGTTAAGAAGCGGATCGTACGCATTGCAGAAGCGTAGAATCAAAAAAGCACTGTAATGAGTATAGAATAAGCACAGGAAGCGCTTATTAAAAAGCCTATTGGAGCCCTGCCTGAATCGATTCAAGACGGTAATGAGCGTTACCAATGTTATAACGAGTTTTCAACATAGCGATTAAGCCAGGGTTATTGGTAATAAACTCATTCAATTCCAACAATAACTCAGGTTTTCTCACGGTAGATAAGCAAAACTCCACAACAGTAACCGGTAAATCAGGATCGAGCTTGAATTCATCGACGTCATCCAGTTTGTCCATCAGATACCTGGCTACGTAATAATCCATATCAAATGCATCTGCTCTGTCCCACTGCGCCATATAAATGGCTGATTTGTTATCGGCCACAGAGATAAGCTTGGTTTGCCCGCTCTCAATACGGTCTTGCCAGTACAGTGGTGAAAAACCCAGTACAATTGATACTTTGCGGATAGAAGAAATACCCTGACCGTAACGTTCTGGTTTTACAAAGGTACCTACAAGACTTTCGGTCAGTGGAACACTAAAATGCTTGGTAGCATTATCATTAACCGGGTTGGTCCAGGTTGGATGATCCGGATAAACAAAGTCCACATTGCCTTTCTCTAGCTCTATTTGCAGGCGTAGTACCGGCATACTTACATACTCAAACGTAATCCCACGCTCAGCTGCAAAAGCCTCCAGCAACGCCCAGGCATAACCTCTGTCCTTAACTGCTGAAAATTCATAGTGTGGGTAGTAAGCGATATTTTGTGAGGCAACGACATAGGTCTCAGCGCAGGCCGAGTTAGAGGATAATGCTGCCGATAACAGCAACGAAGCCGAACTTAGCAGTTTGGGAAAGAAAGAGAGTTTCATCATTACTTAATACCGTGAGTAATATGCTTACTATAGTACATTGTGAAACGAAGATACCAATGACATTTGCTATGATCAGGTGTGCCAATGAATAAGCAATGCAAAGGGCTTGTATTCATAGGCGGTCTTACCGGTATTGTTGCTTCGGCGCTCTACGCTGTCACAAAACAGCAGAGCGCCATCAACTGCAACTAACCTAAAAGTGAGCGATATAAGCGAGGTTGAGGAAATCCAGCCCCGGATTGTCATTATTCAGTCCGCCATTTGAATAATGGATGAGTCTTACCGCAATTTGCTGAGTCAGCTTCTCACTCTCATCGAGATCGACAATCAGGCCCAGCTTATCTTCAAACTGGTAATGCGAACCAATGTCCTTACCGGCAAAATGTTGATCGCTCACCACACTCAGGCCAATACCCGCTTCCAGGTACACGGGATAGCGGTCGTTAATTGCGCCCAGACGCTTGATAATCACAGGAGTGAGAGCAACTGTAAAATTGCTGTCCGTTTCACGATCGCCGTTTTGTGAATAGCGCCAGAAGTTAACACTCCCTTCTAAGTAAACATTAACGTCGCCGAGCCATGTGGTATCAATATCCAGAGTCGTCGGACGCCAGGCGACCCTCAATCCTTGAATATCATCGAAGCCATTTAGGTATCCAACAGACACAGCCTGATCGTCAGCACGAGAAAAACACGAAAAACAAAACAAGAAAATACAAAGAAAATACGATTTTGGCATAACATTTACTCCTTTGAAAACTACCAAAGCAAATAGTTAGCCAGTTATAAAATGCTGATTTTTATGTGTTTTATGAGGTTTTGTGTAACGGTGAGTGGTAAGTTTTTAAGCCCGAAGGAAAATATTACACGAACACGTTAGTAGTATTTCGCCTTCAGGGAGTTGAGAATATCCTCTGGCGAGCGGATTTTATACTGGGCATGAAGCTGCTTAATCAGTTCCTTATGTGAGGCCAGAAAGGCATTAAATTCGGCGAGTAATGGTGTATGTCGGATTGTTGCTAAACTGAATGCTACGCCGTCGTGGGGCAACATTGGGTCCAGTGTAAAATTGCCAAGTCCGGGCTGTTGTGACGCAATATGTTGAGCAACATGAAATTCGAGATTGGCCGCATCGGCTCTGTTCATAGCAATGAGTTCCAGCGCATTCAGTGTATCGGTTACCCGGATAAGATGTGTGAGTTGTTGATCAACTCTTTCCTGCCAGTTAACCGGAGTGAATCCCAACGGCATCGCCAGGCGGCGGATTGTTGAGATGCCTCCGCCTAGTTTATCCGGGCGCATAATAGTGCCACCTAATGCCCGGGTCACCGGTTGGCTGAAGCTTTTACGGCTATTACTGATAATCGGGTTGTACCATTTGGGGTTATCCGGATAGATAAAATCAACACTGCCCTTGGCCAACTCTTTTTGCAGGCGTAGTACCGGCATGGAAATGTAAACGAACTCGTGCTCAGTGGTGGCTTTAAACGCCTCAAAGATTGCCCAGGCAAGCCCTTTATCGGTGTCTGACGTAAAGTCGTAGTGAGGGAAATAATGAAAGTTCTGGGTCCCAATAACAATTGTTTCGGCACGGCAATAACTTCCCGCCGTGAGAAAAAGAAATACTGCCAGGCGGCATACAACAGAAGCTATACCTTTCAGACTATACATAACAAAGAGTGAATGTGTGCATCCATAGCCTTAGATTACGGCAAAGTTTGTGTATTTTATATACGTTTTTGAGGGTATATACGTATTTTCTTATGTGAATGGTGCAATTCTTCTAATGAAAGTCTCTGGAACGCATTAATAGTTGATCAAACTTATCGCTGTGATCGATAAGCTTACCAGCAATAATATGGGTCACGCCTTCTTCAGAGCGTTCTAATATCCCTCTGACTTCCAGGATCTTGCTGCTAATAAATGCTTTCTTCTGCAGTCTGGCGGTACTTTGCCAAACGACTACATTGAGGTTGCCAGTATGATCCTCCAGCGTCATAAACGTCACTCCGCCGGCGGTCCCTGGCGCCTGACGGCCAACCACACAGCCAATGACCCGGATAGGCGACTTATGCGCTTTATCTGACACCGCATTAGCATGTGTCAGATGTGGCAGGGGGTATTGGTTTAGCAGTAACTTGATGGGGTGCTGGTCCAGAGACAGGTTAAGCGAGGCGAAATCTTCGATAAGATCTTCAACGGCCGTAGGTGCCAACATAGGCGCTGCGCTGTCAGAATGATTTTTTAGTAAAGGCAATGTCATTTGTGAATCCATCAGCTGCCAACGGGTATTAAACCTGTTGTTGGCCAGGGTTTTTAGTGCATTGGCACTGGCTAAAGCCGACAGATCATTGCGGTTGAGGTCGAGCGATTTAATCTCGCTCAGACTGGTGAAACCGTTTTCCGGTCTGTGTGTAATCAGCGTTTGCATGGCTTTATCCGACAAGCCGTTAACTTGCCTCAGGCCCAGTCTGAAATGTTGATCGTCAATCACAGTATGGTCAATCTGGCTTTTATTGATATCAACCGGTAATGCATAAACCTGGTGTCTGGCTGCATCCTGAATAAGTTGTGCAGGTGTGTAGAATCCCATCGGCCAACTGTTAAGCAGGCCTACATAAAACTCAACCGGAAAATAGTATTTAAGCCATGCCGAGCTATAGGCCAGCACGGCAAACGAAGCAGAATGAGACTCCGGAAAGCCATACTCTCCAAAGCCACATATTTGTTCAAATAATTGCTCTGCAAAATGTGATTGATAGCCCCTGTTCGTCATGCCATCAATCAATTTTGTTCTGAACTGTCGTAGCTTGCCGTTTTTCTTCCAGCTGGCCATGGCTCTTCTGAGTTGATCTGCTTCCCCGCCGGTAAAGCCGGCTGCCACCATGGCTAACTGGATCACCTGCTCCTGGAAGATGGGGACGCCCATGGTGCGGCTCAACACCGATTTCACTTCGTCTGAAGGGTAGCTGACGGGCTCTTTACCGTGTCTTCTTAGTAAATAAGGATGCACCATGTCACCCTGGATCGGGCCGGGGCGAACAATGGCAATCTGCACCACCAAATCATAATAGGATACGGGTTTCAGCCTGGGTAACATGGTCATTTGTGCTCTTGATTCAATCTGAAAAACGCCAACGGTATCGGCTTTGCAGATTGCCTTAAACACCTGCTGGTCACTGCCGTGGGCAGAAATCAACGGAATAGAAATATCCCATTGATAACGTTCCTTGATCAGTGAAAAGGCTTTACGAATAGCGGTCAGCATCCCCAGAGCCAGAACATCCACTTTAAGCAAGCCCAATGACTCCAGATCGTCCTTGTCCCATTGAATCACACTCCTGTCAGCCATCGCGGCATTTTCAACGGGCACCAGTTCGTACAAGGGGCCGGCGGAAATAACAAAGCCTCCCACATGCTGAGATAAATGCCGGGGAAAGCCAATGAGCTCTTCGGTTAAGCTAATCAGTTGCTTTATGGTTTTGCTGTCCTGATCGATACCGGATTCCTGTAACTGGCTTTGCCAGCCAAGCGTACGGTCGCGAAGGTTAAACTGCTTTAACCAATAACCCAGCAAGCTGTCAGGGATACCCAGGGCCTTGCCCACCTCACGAAAAGCACTTTTAAATCTGAAAGTAGCAACACTGGCCGCCAGCGCAGTGCGCTCACGGCCGTACTTGGCATAGATATACTGAATAACCTCTTCACGGCGTTCATGTTCGAAATCCACATCTATGTCGGGAGGCTCATTGCGCTCTTTGGAAATAAAGCGTTCAAACAGCACATTTATCTGGCGTGGATCCACGGCGGTTATTTCGAGGCAGTAACACACAATAGAATTTGCCGCTGAGCCTCGCCCCTGATAAAGAATGCCCCGTTGTTTGGCAAATTGCACAATGTCATAAATGGTCAGAAAAAAATATTCAAACTGTTCAGAGTGGATAAGCGACAGTTCTTTTTCAATCGTCTCTCTGATAGACGGAGGCAGCCCATGCTTAAACCGTTTCTTAATGCCCGCTTCCACGCAATGGCGTAAATAGGACGTCGCGGTGTAGCCAGCGGGTACCAGTTCACTGGGGTACTGGTACTTAAGTTCATCCAGATTAAACTGACAAAGCCTGGCGATTCGCTGACTCTCGGTTAACCACGCCTGAGGATACAGACGGGTTAGTTTGGTGAGTGTTTTAAGGCTTCGCTCCTGATTTTGGACTGCTTGTGTGCCTAAATCAGCCACCGTTTTACGGGTTCTTATAGCGTGCAGAATATGTTGCATGTGTTGCCTGTCGGGGTGATGGAAAAGGGCCTGATTGGTGGCTACCAGTGGAAACGCGTACTTTTCACTCAGCGCCATAGCCGCGGCGAAGTGATCGTTATCATTGCCGTTTAATAATCGTGAAATGCCCAGCCAGCAGCGGTTACTGAAAAACTTAGCAAAGAACTCTGCCCATGCGCTGTCGTGGTCGCTATAAGCTGGTAACCAAATGGCCAGGCAGGACTTAACCGATTTTAAATCCCATTCTGATAGGGCGTAGTGGCCTTTTTCACTGCGCCTTCGTGCATTGGTAATAATGCGGCATAACTCCGCGTAGGCGATTTTATCCGGACACAGTAAACACACCCTAAGATCCGGACCTAACTGAAACACGCTGCCAACAATCAGTTTTACCGGTAAACCATTGGCTTTAATTTCTGCATGCGCCCTGACTACCCCGGCCACCGAGCATTCATCGCTAATAGCAATGGCGTCGTAACCCTGAAACGCGGCGGTATTAACCAGCTCTTCGGGATGAGAAGCCCCTTCTAAAAAGGAAAAGTTACTTTGGCAAACCAATTCAGCAAACATGCTCAGCCAAAGTACCCATGCACATACCAGTGCTGCTGTTCATCCCGGAACACCCAAAGCCGTTGGCCATGAGGTGTCACCGCCATAAAGTAATCGCGCTTTACAGAATGATCATCCCACCAACCGGTATGGATCCTTTCCGGACCATAAAGAATTTGCGTCTGTTCGGTTAATGGTTGTGGCCGGCTAAGCAGCCAGGCAGGTTGCTGCCCGCTAAGTTCACCTCCCGGGCGCTCTTGATGCGGCGAGTATGCCTCCTGTACCGCATAATCAAGCCGGTGTTCATTGACCTGCTGAAGCGTTTTCACATTTTCGCTGCCCAGCCTCGCCAGCAGCTTGCCCAGTAGCATATTCTCAGCATGCCGGGAATAATTGCTTTGCAGCAAAGACAGGTTTTCCGGGGCAAATTCAACCAGCCGATCACAGGTGAGGGCAATAGCGATCACCGGAGAGTCGAGCTTTAGCTGCTCGAGTTTTAAATCGATCAGTAATTGCCATTCACTAAGGTGGTGATGAGGCGTACCGGCGTTAACCACCAGCTCAATATTTTCGTGTTCTCGCTGGTGCAGGTCAAAATGCAATGTGTCGGTGGCCAGATTTCGCTTTTGCAGATACTGACAGTTATTAGCCAACGGCATGGCAATATAGCGGCTTAGCCGCGGCGCAGATTCTACTGCATAGGGAAGCTCCAGAAACTGACGGAATACCTTGCGAGGGTGGAACAAATTGTAAGGCGGTTGTTTTACGCCTTTAAGTGCTAACAGGTAAGTGATTACCTCGTTATTAAAACGCTTGCCAATTTCTTCCAGCGGTAGCTGAATCAATTGTCCCAGCGTGCGGATACCGGAGCGGTTTAGCTGTTCGGTGTCCTTCGGCGAAAGCTCACTGACTTGCAATGAACACTGACTCAGGTACTGGTTGGCGTGTTTGGGGTCTGCCTCTGTGCGGTTAATCTTACTTCGGGCCAGAACCTGTGCAATGTCAATGGTGGCCCCAAAACCATAATGAAAATGGACTCGTTCAGCTAACAGGGTACGCCGACAGAGTGCCATAAAGTTATCCAGGCCCTGATAGTAGCGTATCAACGGGCCGAGATTTATCGCAATACCATTGCCTGCCACACAAACGATGTCTGAGGCTATGTGGTAAAGCGTGGTCGCCAGCTGTTCCAACTGACTGCTTTCGCTGCTGGCGGAATATTCAATAATCCAGGTTTGGGCATTGATAGCGGTGACTTCTGCCAAACCCATACCAGGCTTAATGCCGCAAGTGGCGGCTGCTTTGGAGCGTTGACGCACTGTGTTGCTGGTTGTATCAATAATCACCGTCGGCCCGGTTTGCTCAGGGTGAAGCTGCTCAAATTGATCAAGCTGCAGGCGTGGGAAATGCAAGTAGAGCCAGTGCATAAGATTAACTGACTTCGTGAATAGGCGTTGACTGACGTTGGTTGTACTGCCTGAACGCCTTTACAATCGCACTGTTAGTGGCCGGGAGCGGATGCTCAATCTTAATATGGTGCTGCGGCCATGCCCCCGTTACGCGGTGTAAATGGACGTACCATTGCCCGGCATCGCAAGTGAGTTCCATATCTATGTTCACTGGCAGTGCCCCGTGGCTTACCTCCCCCCTGTGCACCAGCACCACCAGGCAGTCATATTGTTTAGCCAGCACCTGTAGCCGCCGGGCGGCCTTAGGGACTATGTGGGAGAGGTATAACACAATACAACAACATGCCTGACTGCGTACGGACTGTTCGCACGCCCACAGCGCATCGGTATCGTTCGCTGCGGTTAATACCCAGGACTGCTGCTGATAGGGCGTTTGGGATAACCAGTTTGGGTTCAGGTGTACCTGATTGGGCAGCCAGATAATGCGTTTTTTCGAGTCAGCTTTTTGCATCAGTATATTGTTTAGTAACTGGATCTCACCCTGTCCGGGAAGGGCTCTCACACTCAGAGCCCCCGCAGCCGGTACACCGCCGGCACAGGCTTTATCCAGACTGGTGTGGCCGAAAGGCAGCCGCAACTCCCCGCCATCTGCGCGGTGGCGATGGTCCCGGCCCCGAAAAACCATAGGGTGTTTAATAAGCGAACTAATGGTTGCTGACATAATAAAAATACTGTTTATTTATACAGTATTTTAGTCAAAAAAAACGCCTCTGCAAGAGGCGCGTGTAGTTTGTTTGATTATTCGGCTTTGCTGGTTTCTGTTTTTGTGGGGGGGAAACTCAGGCCCTTACAGGCAATAATAAAGCCATCCAGCGTATTTTTACTCCAGGCCATACGGATGTCACTGGGTTGTACTTTTATGACTTCACGAATTTGTTCCAGAGTGACTTCTGCATCCTGAAGAGCGGCATTAAGCGCTTCTTCAACAGACATGCCTTTTTCCATACAGTACACGGCAACCGCACTGATTTTTTCAAACATCGGTTGTAGCGTTTCATAGTGTTTACTGTTCACTAAACCACGCTTATGTGAGGCATCGAGGCGCTCGGCCAAAAAGCTTTGGATCTGTTGTGAAAGCACAATCATGCTGCCGTTGGCATCGCTGATCCGCCGCGATGTGGCTTTGAGACTGTTCTGGCACAGTTGAAGTTGTTTTTGTAAGTTCTGAATTTTCAGGCCAAAAAAAATCAGTAACAGAACCAGCGCAGCAAAGCTTGCGAAAATCAGCATGTCAGAATAATCCTTGTGTCAGTACAGGCTCGCAGGGTTAATCTTTGTTAGGGGTATAAATAGGGCCAGGAAACGCCGTTACCTTATCCGATAATTCGGTGATCTTAGCTGTCCCCTGTTTTTTTACCTGGTCGATTCTAAGCACATTATGCATAGGAATAAAAGTGCTGGTGACATCAGCAAATTCTGTTTTGAGTTTTTCGTGGGATGGATCCACCACAATATGCGTATGGTTATCCCAAACGAAATCGCCAATTTCGACAAACCCGAATAATCCGCCCTGTGACACTTCCCGCACATAAAGCTCGTAATGTTCGCCATTACTCACAAACTGTACCCGGTAGAGCATTTTATTGTCGGCCATTTAATGTTCTCTTTTGTTACGACTGAAGATATGGTTCACCGGGCAGATTATAAAGCGAGATGGACAGACTCTCCAAGCGGAGAAATGACAATTGTTATTGCGAGATAGGTTGCAGCAAAGCCCGGGTGGCAATATGTAACTCTTCTTCGCTCTCAGCCAGGATACTGTTAATAGCAAACCCTTGCACGAAACTGGTGAGTTGTAATGCGACGGCTTCAACATTGATATTGTTTCGCACGGTCTGCTGCCGTTGTGCCTGTTCCAGACAGCCAATAAAAGCCAGTTGCAGTTTGTCGAGGTAATGCCGACCGAGCGAGCGAATGTGATCATCTTCACTGCCCAATTCCGTGACCATGTTTATAAGTAAACAGCCCCGGCCGTAAATATGTTCGATGTAAGCAGTAAAAAAGTGCTCGATAGACGTCAGACCCTGATGATCTTCGAGGTGAGCAAGAATGGGCGACAGTTTGTGGGTATCGTAATAGTCCAGAGCGGCATAAAGAAATTTAAGCTTGCTGCCAAACTCCAGATAAAATCCTCTGCGATTAAACTCAGTCCGGGCAATAATTTCATCCATTACGGCACCGTTATAACTGTGTTCAATAAAGATATCTTCTGCTTCGCAGAGAATGTCATCCAAATTGTAAAGCGATGTGCGAGGCATAATATAGTCAGCGTTCTAGTCTAAGTTAACTGTAGTTTGCCTCGCATGGAATGCAAATAAACGGTTGGCTCTGATCACACATCAGGAGTGGTCTTTTAAATGAAAAAAGACTGCTTAAAACACGCCCAGTGCTCGTTAAAGTGCTCGGTAGGTTTACGTTGAAATCCACTGCGGATGAACTGATTAATCCGACCATCCGTGAAGCAGATGAGCGTGTTAGCAATAACCCCTTCATCGGCCGCCAGCTCTTTGCCTTCACGTAAACGACGCTCACGCAGGACCTGCTTTAACTGAGTTTCCAAACGTTCGAACAGTTTAGCAATGCGTAGTCGCAAGCGTTCCTGTTCGCCCATCAGTGCATCACCGTTTAAAATACGGGTGATACCGGGATTTTTTTCTGCAAAGCCAAGAATAAGGTGCAGGATAAGCTGACAACGGGCCGCCGCGTCTTTCTCTTCATTGATAATTTTATTGATGCGCGAAAACAGGGTTTCCTCAATAAACTCAATCAAGCCTTCAAACATCCGGGCTTTGCTGGGAAAGTGGCGATACAGCGCGGCTTCCGATACACCTACTTTTTCAGCAAGCTTCGCCGTGGTAATACGCTGACCCGGGCTGGTTTCCAGCATTCCGGCGAGCGCCTGTAGAATTTGCGCTCTACGGTTAGTTCGTTTTGCAGCAGGCATAATAAAAGTGCTTCCTCCACCATATTATTGAGTGACAACAGTTTCCACTTTATTGTGAATTATAATGACAGTGTGTCGTGTTTTTCTTGATATCGTTCAATGACTACGTTCAACAACTCCAAAGCGAGCTCTGTTTTTGGCTGAGCGGGTAAATCTCGGCGCCCGTCCGGCCAGAACACATGTAACGCGTTGTCGTCACTGTTAAAGCCCAATCCGGCAACCGTAATATCATTGGCCGCAATCATATCGAGTTTCTTATCGGCCAGTTTCCGTTTTGCATAAGCTTCAACATCCTGGCTCTCTGCAGCAAAACCAACGCAAAATGGTGGCTTAGGCAAGCCTGCTACTGTTTTTAGGATATCAGGGTTTTTTACAAAAGTAAGTGTTAACTCATCGGCATTTTTTTTGATTTTATTGTCGGCAACATTTTCGGCCCGGTAATCGGCAACGGCGGCTGTGGCAATAAACATATCCTGACTGTTAACCTTGGCCATAACCGCTTCCAGCATTTGCACGGCACTCTCCACATTAATGCGGCTTACCCCAACGGGGGTAGGCAATGCAACCGGCCCGGCAATCAGGGTCACTTCTGCTCCCAGCTGTCTGGCTTGCTCCGCAATCGCAAAGCCCATTTTTCCTGAGCTGTGATTGGAGAGAAAGCGAACCGGGTCGAGGCTTTCCCGGGTTGGCCCCGCGGTTATCAGCAGACGTTTACCTCTTAAGGGCAAAGGTTTATTGACCAAAGCTATTAAACACTCAACCAGTTTTTCAGGTTCAAGCAACCGGCCGGGGCCTGTATCGCCGCAGGCCTGGACACCATCAGCCGGGCCAAGAATGTGATGGTCATAACTGCGCAACAGCCGAACATTGTGTTGGGTTGGTCTGGCTTTCCACATTTGCTGATTCATGGCCGGCGCAATACATACCGTGGCCGAGGTAGCCAGATAAACCGTGGTTAGCAAGTCGTCGGCAATGCCGTGAGCAAGTTTGGCCATGGTGTTGGCCGTGGCTGGCGCGATAAGCAGAATATCCGCCCATTTAGCCAGTTCAATATGGCCCATAGCCGCTTCAGCGCTGGGGTCGAGCAGGTCGGTGCTGACCGGAAAACCAGACACTGCCTGCAGCGACAGTTCACTAACAAAATGCCCGCCGGATTGGTTGAGGATCACGCGCACCTGAGCGCCCTGAGCGGTTAACTTACGCACCAAATCAGGGGTTTTGTAAGCCGCAATTCCGCCGCTGATGCCCAGTACTATTTTTTTACCTTGTAACGTCATGTGTATATGTCCGACCAGCTAAACAGGGAAAGATTAGCATGCGCCGCACTGAGTGTGTAGCGAAAACCCGGCTCAGGTGCAGTAGTGACTCCACGTTTTATCACTTAGTCTGAGCAGGTTATCAACGCTGGATTACCGAGAGATGATATGACTCTAACACTACTCCACTGGCCATTACAGGAACGTCCCCGTGAGCGACTGCTCAAAAATGGCCCGCAACAACTGTCAGACACCGAATTACTGGCAATTATACTGCGTAGTGGCACCCGGGGGCTTACCGTGCTGGAGCTGGCCGGCAGCTTACTGACGCATTTTGGCAGTTTGCGTGGCGTTATCTCAGCCTCCAGTCATGAACTTTGTGCAATACCCGGCATTGGCAAAGCCCGCTACTGTGAACTGCAGGCCGCCATGGAAATCTGCCGTCGCCAACTGGCTGAGCCCTTGTTTAAGCGTTCGGTATTTCATTGCGCCGAAGATGCCAAGTTTTATTTGCGGGCAGAGCTGCGCGACTTAAAAAGGGAAGTGTTTGGCGTGCTGATGCTCGACAGCCAGCATCAGCTGATAACGTTCAGAAAGCTGTTTTCCGGTACCATTAATGCGGCAGCCGTTTACCCTCGTGAAATTGTTAAGCAGGTGATTGCCGACCATGCTGCGGCGATTATTCTGGTGCATAATCACCCTTCAGGCAATCCTACGCCCAGCGAGGCGGATATTCGCTTAACCCGGGATATTAAACACGCCATGGCGCTGGTGGATGTGGAGGTGCTCGACCACTTTATTGTGGCCGATAATCAGGTGTGTTCTCTGGCTCAACAGGGCTTAATGTGATCAACTGAGCCATTGATGTGGTATAAAGGTTTGAAAATTTATACTTTAGTTTGTTTTTTTATACCGGTATATTTTATCGAAAGTTGTACTTTTTTACGCCACCCCTAGTGATCTACCGGTAAAAATGCTTTAGTATGATCACTTGGCGGATATCCCATAGAAAGGACTAAACATGAAAAAATCATTGCTTATTACGCTGATCACTGCCGCTATGGCAATGTCTGCGAATGCACAAGAAGCGGGTGGTACTGGTTCAGCTGGTGCTGGCATCGGTGGCATCGGTGCTGCTGGTATTGCTGGTGGTGTAATCGCCGCTGCAGTAGTTGGCTCAGTTATCGCTAGTAACGACACTAACACTGACACCGGCACTGGTGGTGGCGGTACTCCTCCTGAAGAGGAGTGTTCTGCTGGTGACGACCTGGTAGACGGCATTTGCTACAACGTAACAAATACCCTGACTACTACTGTTACTAACGGTGTAACTACTACTATCACTGTTCCAGTAACTACTACTTATTTGCCTACTGTTCCTCAGTAAGCGAAAACAGTTTTAGAAAGCCGCCTGTTGGGCGGCTTTTTTATTGGTTATGGAATTACATTAGGCTGAACCGAGTCTTTCATGTCTGTTGCAACATTTCTTCGATTTTTCATCATGGTAGCCGTCAGTGTTCTGTTGGCTGGTTGTTCTAATGTTAACAGGTTATACCTGGAAACCCTGCGTCTGGCATTTTTTGAAGACGGCCCTTCGTTATCTCTGCAACAGGTCAGAGAAAGTAAAGTTGATTTCCTTAAAGTCCTGCATGGTGAGCGTTTACCCGTGTACATGGCGCTGGCCTATATTGAAGACGGGCAGAATAAATGGGTGTCGGCCGACCACGTGGTGGTGGCTATGGATCAGGATAAAATTATCCGTATCTCCGGTCTGGATGTCGACCTGCAGTACACCGATAACCTCCAGGGCAATCCGCTCAGAGCCTCTACGCAGCTAACGGATGCTAGCTGGAAATACTATATCGATGTGGAAGAACACCACTATGACCTGCCTGTGGATTCTCAGTGGCAACGCGGCGCCCCGCAGCAGGTCACGTTTTACGATAAGGAATTCACCGTTATTCCGGTCACCGAAACGGTTTCCATCGATATTGATAAACCGTACTGGACTCATGAGACCACCTGGCAGAACGTTTACTGGCTGGAACAGACCAGCGGGCAGATTATTTATAGCGAACAGAAAGCCACACCAAATTCCGATCTGATGAAAATGACATTTGTGAGTCGTATCGCCCGTTTAATTAATGCCCGGGAGGCAAACTGATGTTGCGTGTACTTTGTATGATGCTCGGTTTGCTTTCTTATTCAGCCACTGCAGACGTTGCAGTGACCTTCAATGTGGCGGGCCAGATTTATACCTTCGACCGCCCGGTGCGCCTGGCTACGGTATTGTCTATCGTTGAACAAAAGCCTACTCAATACTGGGCTAATGCGGCGGTTTACCAGTTAAATGCGCCTGAAATAGAGCAACAAAGGGCAGACATTCTGCAACAACTGGCAGCGCTTATTCGTGAGCAGTCTAAGGGCAGTTCGGAATATCGCCAGCTTTCTGCGTTGTATCAGGAAATAGGCAGCTGGCAGTTGATGCGCCGTCTCAAATTGATTGTTGATTATGATCAGGCACGGCTTAATCCAGCCCTTAACCCGCAGTTCAATACCGGTGAGTACTATATTCGTTTTAAACAACGCTCACAGGTGGTTCGACTCACTGGCATGGTGCAACAAGCCACGGCATTACCGTTTAAAACCGGGCTTACCGTGACTGATTATATCGATAGCGTTGATTTGGCGGCCAATGCCCATCGGGATATCGCCTATTTGCTCGAACCCGATGGTGATGTGAAAAAGCTTGGTATCGCCTACTGGAATCGCCAGTTTGTTAAGCCGATGCCCGGCAGTGAAATTTTTATACCGCTTCAGGATGAGTTGTTCTTCGACCGTATCGGCCCGCTCAACGACAAAATCGCCCAACTTATGATGCATAGGATGTAACCTTGGCTGCTCCGCGTTTTTCTTTCTCTTTGTCGACTCTGGCGCTGGCCTGCATGGCGGCCGTGCCTCAGACCCGGGCTGACGAATCTGATCAGCCAAATACTTATTCCGTAACGCCCAGTCAGATGGTGCAGGGCGGTGTAGGGCTCTGGCAAACGCCAACGGCCCGGATGATGCCGGAAGGCGCCCTGTCGATGAGCTACACCGACAACCAGGAATACCGCTTTATGTCGGTAAGCCTGCAGTTGTTCCCCTGGATGGAGGCTACTGCTCGGTACACCGATGTGCGAACCCGGTTATACAGCAACGTCGACGACTTCAGTGGCGATCAAACCCTGAAAGACAAAGGCCTCGACGTTAAATTCCGTCTGTGGGAAGAAAGCTTTTATTTACCGGATATTTCGGTGGGTTTCCGAGATTTTGGCGGCACCGGCTTTTTTGAAAGCGAGTTTGTTAATGCCAGTAAGGCCGTGGGGCCATTCGACTTCCACCTGGGGTTAGGCTGGGGGCACCTGGGCTATCAAAACGATTTTACTAACCCTTTCTGTGAGCTCCGAGAGAGCTTCTGCGAGCGCCCTGACGGCTTTTCCGGCCGCGGCGGTAAGGTTGATTACCAGAACTTCTTTAAAGGGCCCATGGCCGTGTTTGGGGGCATTGAGTATCAAACGCCGCTGGAAGGCCTCAGCCTGAAAGCCGAGTTTGAAGGCAATAACTACCAGCAGGATCGCGCCGGCGCCCTGGAGCAGGACTCCCGCTGGAACTTTGGTGCTGTTTATCGCTGGAATAACTTTGATTTTTCACTCAATTATCAGCGCGGTAATACCATCGGCTTTGGCGTGAGCTATAAGCTGAATATGCATACCGTTAGCCAGGTCAAAATTGATAATCCACCGCGTGAAATTCAAGGCATTAAGCCGCCAGAAAACGCTGCCGCCGTAAAGCGGCAAAAGCTTTATAACGATCTGCGCCGTCACGGGGGCTATGTGATCACCGACCTTGAAATCGACGATGAGCAGGCCACTTTTTATGGCCTACAAACGAGATATCGCGACCGCAATGAAGGTGTCGAGCGGGTTGGCCGTATTCTGGCCTCTGAACTGCCGGAATCAATTCAGCAATATCACCTGGTTGAACAAAGCAATAATGTGCCGATGGTGGATACCATTATTGATGCCGCTAAGTTCCGTGAACATGCAACGTACAGCGTGCCAGAGAGTAGTGTAGAAGATACCTATCGGCGAGTTTCACCTACCCAGCAACAGGTTGATGCCTACGAGCCACATCGCGCCACCGGTGCGTTTTTCTCCACCAAGTTTTTCTGGACGCAGACCTTCGGTAACCCGGAAGATTTTTATTTATACCAAATCGGCTTACTGAGCAGTGTGGGGTATAAGTTTAATGAGCATCTGGGGATCTACGGCGGGATCCGCACTACGCTGCTGGATAACTTCGATAAATTTAACTTTACCGTAGATGCCGAAGAAACGTTTTTGCCGCGGGTAAGAACCCGGGTTCGTGAGTATGTTTCCGGGCCAATGGTAATCCTGGATACGGTGTTTATGCAGTGGTCAGACAGACTGGCCGATAATTGGTATTACCAGGGCTATGGCGGCTATCTGGAAACCATGTTCGGCGGCGTGGGCGGCGAAATTATGTATCGCCCCATCGACAGTAACTTTGCTTTCGGTGTGGATATTAACTACGTAAAACAGCGCGATCCCGACAGTACTACCGGCTTTATTGATTATTCCGCGGTCACCGGCTTTGCCTCGGCTTATTATCAGCCTGAGTTTTTGCCTGATACACGCATCAGAGCCAGTGTAGGGCAGTTCCTGGCTAAGGATCGCGGTATCAATATCGATTTCGCCAAACGCTTCGACAGTGGCATTGTGGTAGGCGCATTCGCCTCATTTACCAATGTCTCGTCGGAAGAATACGGTGAAGGCAGCTTTACCAAAGGCTTTTATGTATCCGTGCCGCTGGATCTGTTTATTCTGCAGCCAGCTACGGGTCGCGGGCAGTTCCCGTGGGTACCCATTGCCCGGGATGGCGGGCAGATGCTGAACCGTCCGGTGCAGCTGATCGGTGTAACAGAAATGCGATCGCCATTCTTGGATTAGGCGCTGAAACAGGGTATAAATGCCGATCTGAAGGATCCGGTCGGTGTTTTTTTGCTCAGGATCGCAGGTTTTTCTGGATTAGTGTTGAATTCGGCGCAGATTTGCTGTATAAAATGCGCCCTCTTATTTAAAGGTTAAGACGTCATCAGACCCGACACCCAAAGTGCTGGTGGGACCGATTGGCGAGACAAAATTCGTTGTTCTGGAGACAAATAATGTCAAGAGTATGTCAAGTAACAGGTAAGCGTCCTGCGGTAGGTAACAACCGCTCTCACGCTAGAAACGCGACTCGCCGTCGCTTTTTACCAAACCTTCAATCTCACCGTTTTTGGGTTGAGAGCGAAAACCGCTTCGTTAAACTGCGTCTGTCTGCAAAAGGCATGCGTATTATCGATAAGAAAGGTATTGATTCTGTATTAACAGATATCCGTGCCCGTGGCGAAAAGATCTAAGGAAGCCAAATCATGCGTGATAAAATTAAATTAGTTTCTTCAGCTGGTACTGGTTTCTTCTACACCACTGACAAAAACAAGCGTAACATGCCGGGCAAAATGGAGATCAAAAAGTATGATCCCGTTGTTCGTAAGCACGTTATGTTTAAAGAGGCCAAAATCAAGTAATAAAACTTGCTTTTGTCTCCACGAAAACCCGGCCGTTGCCGGGTTTTTTGCGTGAAAGTCAGCGGTATATCTCAATAGGTAACTAATCTATGGCAAGACTGTCCAAACGAGGATTCAATAACGTGGTGATATTCGCCATGTTAGGCATGATTTTCCTGTTTAACCTGGACCGTTTAGTGCCGCAAAGTCAGCAGCTGGTCAGCTTACCGTTACTGCCGGATAACGCCCACGTGCTTAAAATTGAGCAAAGTGCCTACAAGCTCGAGCGGGTTGGCCAGCAATGGCGCTGGAAAGGCGTAAACAAAACCCTCACCAGCACACCAGAAACGCAAATCGACCACTGGCGAAGTGCTGTAATGCAGCCTGCGAAGCCGCCTCGCGAGATTACCCAAACTGAACCCTTAATAGCGGTAGTGTGGGTTGCCGGGGCCTCCCAGGGGCTCGTCTATGCTTTTGTCAGTAAAGATAACAACCTGTGGGTTCAGGTTGAACAGCAGTGGTATACCCTTGATGATGTCCGCCTGTCGCAGCTATTGCCGTGGCTGGGCGATGAGCAGGAAATGTAATGCCTGAATTACCTGAAGTCGAAGTCAGCCGCTTAGGCGTTGCCCCGTTTCTGGAAGGGCAGCTAATCGAAAAGATTATTGTCCGCGACCGGCGCTTGCGCTGGCCGGTACCTGAGTCACTTTCTGCCGCCGTTGGCCAACGGGTCAGTGCGGTTAATCGCCGTGCCAAATACCTGCTGATTGTACTCGAGAATGGCGGCCAGATTATTTTGCATCTCGGAATGTCGGGTAAGCTACGGGTGCTCGATGCGGCGGTTGCACCGGTAAAGCATGATCATATAGACATTGTTCTTGCCAGCGGTAAGTGTTTGCGGCTTAACGATCCCAGACGTTTTGGGGCTTGTTTATGGCAGCCGCCTGGTGAACCTGCGCCGGTTCAACTGGCACACCTTGGGCCCGAGCCGCTAACGGCGGATTTCGATGCCGAGCGTCTGCTGACGTTGTCGCGCAATAAGCAGGTAGCCATCAAGAATTTTATTATGGATAACGCAGTGGTGGTGGGCGTAGGAAACATTTATGCCAATGAAGCCCTGTTCATGGCGGGTATCGACCCCCGTCGTAAAGCCGGTAAGGTCAGTGCGAAGCGTTATCAGCTGCTCACCACTGCTATTAAAGACGTGCTGGCAAAAGCCATTCAGCAGGGCGGTACCACGCTTAAAGACTTTACCCAGACCGATGGCAACCCAGGCTACTTCAAGCAGTCTCTGAGCGTTTACGGGCGCTCTGGTGAGCCTTGCCTTACCTGCGAAACCCCCATTAAAAACCTGACTATCGGGCAGCGTAATACGTTTTACTGCCCACAGTGCCAGCGTTAACCGCAATTCACTATCCGTGCAGGCGTTTTTCCAGAGCCGCTTTGACAGCCGGGTGGCAAAACTGACCCACATCGCCATGATGCAAAGCCACCTCTTTCACCAGGGTTGAGGAAATAAACGAGTTCTCTTCCGAAGGGGTAAGGAAAACACTTTCCAAATCCGGATTTAACCGCCGGTTCATATTGGCCAGCTGAAATTCATATTCAAAGTCGGCCACGGCGCGCAGGCCCCGAATCAGAATCGTTGCATTCTCAGTACGGGCAAACTCCGCCAGCAAACCGGAAAAACCAATAACGGTGACATTGTCCAGCTCACGGGTCACCGTAGAAATAAGCGTAACGCGCTCTTCCAGGCTGAATAATGGCTTTTTACTGGGATTAGCGGCAATCCCAACAATCACTTCATCAAACATGCGTGAGGCCCGTTCGATTAAATCGGCGTGCCCATTGGTGATGGGATCAAAAGTGCCCGGATAAATAGCTCGTGTATGCATAATGTTTAAGTGTTGTTTGAGTTAAGAAAACAGTAACCAGAATTCGTCAAGGATGCAATTACCAAGCGGTTAGTCAGGCTGATTATAACCGCTTTGCAGGCTATCCCAGTTGCTCTGGGCAAAATGATAACCGGCATACTTGCCCTGCTCTTTATGCAAAGAACGGTTCAGGCGGCTTAGATTACCGGCTTTCCACTGATCGCCGTCTTTGTGGGCACATTTGTCAAAATCAATCAGCCAGAACTTATTGTTACGGTCGATCATGATATTGTGAATATTCAGGTCGTGATGATAAACCTGGTTATCGTGCAGCGTCCTGATCAGGCGCCCGGCCTCCTGCCACTGTTGCGCTGAGAGCGGGGCAGTAAGCAGGTGTTCGTGAACTTCACAACTGTGGGGGATGCGTTCCATGAGAATGCTGGCTTCATAACACAGCCCGTAACGACTGACTCTTCCGGCCAGCCCCCTGGGAACCGGTAAACCCGCTGCGTGCATTTTATTGAGCAGGCTTAACTCCCGGTAGGGGCGGGTAGCGGTTAAACCGCCAAACACAAACCGTCTTTCAGAAACGTGTCGTACCAATCCTCCGCGACAATAATCCCTGAGTACCATTGGCGCCGGATCATCAATGAGTACAGCCTGACCCCTACCACTATTGGCCGTCGTCGCTTGCTGCCAGTGCGACTGCTGTAGCCATTGCAGGGGAGGAAGGGGGATCCCTACTGCTTCGCACTGGTTGGCACAAAGCAATAACGTATCACGGCCCGATGTATAAGTTTCTATGGCTTGCAACGATAATTCTCAGCATTAAGACTTGTTAATTCATCCTGATTGTAATCAAATTAGCGGGGTTTATCAGTGCTAGTTGGAAGATTCTTTGTCAGGCGTATTAAAACTCCCTCAAAATGCAAGAATATGTATTCTTAGATTATCGGCCATTGGCGATGTGTGCCATGCTGCGGCGATGGTTAATCGCATTCGCGTAAGCCGGCCTGACATTCATATTACCTGGATCATCGGCAAGATAGAGTATCACTTGCTCAATGGCATGGATGGCGTTGAGTTTATTATCTACGACAAGAAAACCGGCCGCAAAGGGATGCAGGCTATTCGTCAGCAGTTAAAAGCACAACGCTTTGATGTGCTCTGCGTAATGCAAATTGCCCTGCGCGCCAACCTGCTTTCCCGTGCTATCAGAGCAAAAGTTCGCCTCGGATTCGATAAATCCCGCAGCAAGGAAGGCCATAGCCTGTTTATTAATAAACGGATTGCTCATCAGCAGCATCCCCACGTGTTAGAAGGGTTCATGGCCTTTGCCGATGCCATGGGCATAGAGCCGGTGGATAAGCCTGCCTGGCAGTTGCCTTTGAGCGAGTCTGACCTGGCTACGGGTCATCGGTTGCAGCAACAATATGGCCGTTATGCCGTTATCTGCCCGGCTGCGTCTAAAGCAGAACGTAACTGGACTGCAGAAGGCTATGCAGCGGCTGCTAAGCATCTTGCGGATGAAAACATACCGGTGTTCCTTTGCGGCGGACCGGGACCGCTCGACAGAACCATCGGCGATGCTATCCTGGCTGCCGGCGCTCCTATAAAAGACGATCTGATTGGTAAAACCACCCTCAAAGAGCTGGCCGGTGTACTCGCTGAGGCCTGTTTGGTTATCGCCCCTGATACCGGTCCCGCTCATATGGCCACGGCGGTGAATACACCGGTAATTGGCTTGTATGCCCATTCTAATCCGCGCCGCACCGGCCCTTATAACAACCTCGCGGATGTCGTGTCGGTTTACGACCAGTGTATTGAACAACAGTTTGGAAAGTCCTGGCAATCTTTACCATGGGGACGCCGCGCCAAAGGGGAAAGCCTGATGACGATGATCAGCGCCAAACAGGTCAATGCCAGTATAGACAAGTTGCTCAAGTCGGTATCTAAGGTATAACGGGCCTTATTTATTGCACTAAAGTTATAGCAATAAACACTTTAAAAAATCCAATTCTTTTCTAAACTTGTAGTTGGGCTTTTTCATCTCTGGAAAGGCACTTCGCGGCAGGAAGGGACCTACGCAAATGACTACACTATTAGTTAAGGCGTACATTTGAAAGTTTGGATTTTAAAAGCGTTCTGTTTCGGCGCCCTATTATTATGGATAGGAGCATTAGGGACAGGCACTGCTCGGGCCGATATACCAGCGCAACCCATTGCGGTACTGGTTAATCAATCCGTTGATATTAATACTTTATCACCCGCACAACTTCGTATGATTTTTGCCGGGCGAACCCAGTTCTGGCCAGACGGAAGTCGGATCAGGGTGTTTGTGCTGCCGCCACAAAGTGACACTCATCAGCAGTTTTGCCGACACCTGCTCAATATTTATCCCTACCAGCTCGAACGTATCTGGCAGCGCGTAGTGTATTCCGGGCAGGGCGAAGCACCGAAAACCGTTGATACGGCGCAGGCACTGCAAGCGATTATTGCGCAAACGCCGGGGGCCATCGGCTATCTGCCAGAACCTGTCCAGACCAATAATAATATCAGGGTGATCACCGTGGGAGAGCCGTTATGAAGCTTTGTGCGTTCAGTTTTGGGGCCATATTACTGCTCCTTTCCGGTTATACCCGGGCCAATCATGACAACTTCTCCTGGCATGGCTTTATTGCCCAGGGCCTGACCAGCTCTACCGACAGCAATTACATCACTACCGGCAATGAGATAACCACTGAGCTCACCGAAATTGGTATTAACGGCTCGTATGTGATTAACCCGTCTTTGAGTGTATCCGGCCAGTTTGTTTACCTCGACGGCGGCAACCGCTTTCGTCAGGGAGTCCGCCTCGACTATTTATTTTTAGACTGGCGTTTAACACGTTTGTTTGACTGGCAGGTCAACGTGCACCTGGGCCGATATAAAAACCGCCACTGGTGGTATTCAGCCACCCAGGATGTGCCGCATACCCGGCCATCTATCTCATTACCGCAATCCATTTATTACGATGGCAACCGCGACCTCGCACTCAGCAGCGACGGTATTGCTCTGCAAAGCACCAAAACCAGCAGTAGCGGCACCTGGGAAGTGCGCTGGAGCTACGGGCGTTCGCCGCTTGCCAAAGAAGATACCAAGAAACTACTGAGCCCACAGGCACAGGGGCGAGTAAAACAGGATTTTACGCATCAGTTCAGTACCTACTGGCAGCCGGATTCCATGCAGTGGCAGCTTGGCTTCAGTTTGCTGCAATCTGAATTCACCTATGAACCGGCCGCCCGGGATATTTTGCTCAACGGCCAGTCCGGTATCGACAGGCTCACGCTGGCTGCTCGCTATGACAGTGAAAACTGGGAACTCACCATGGAGCTGCTACGCGACCGCCTGATGTACGAGGGAGACTTCACTCAGGGCATCACGCTGGATGTCGATAAAACCGGCGAGGGCGGCTACCTCCAGTGGCGTTACTTTTTGCAGAATAATCTTACCGGTCTGGTGCGATTCGATACCTATGATGTGGACCGCAAGGATCGCCACGGCGAACAACTGGCATTCAACTCCTTTGGCGCCATTCCAGAGCATTACGGGTATATGGATACACTAACCTTTGGCCTGAGCTGGGATATAAAGTCTAACCTCAGACTCAGCGGCGAGTTTTCCCGTACTCATGGCGCTGGCCGCCTGACGGCAGTGGTTTTTCCGGATGCGCTGGTGTATGCAAAGCCTTACTGGAACGCCTGGTCTGTGCAACTCATGTATTGGTTCTGAGCCGATGAAAAAAACCGTCTCACTCAGTTACAAAGTACTGGCCATCATGCTGTTGGTGATCATCTTTGTGTGCTCGCTGGTGGTGAGTTTACTGTTATACCAGGCGGCAAATCAGGAGCAACAGCTGAATCAGGCGATCTTGTCCAGGGATGTCACCCGCTACCACCAGTTGTCTACGTTGCTTAATGAACGACTGTCTGTGTGGGTGGAGGGGCTTAAGTATATTAACGATTCACCGGCAAGCAACACTCAGGAGCTGGTGGAAACCTTCCGGCGGGCCGAAGATTTCCTGCTGCTCCAGTGGGATGTCAACAATTTGTGGGTGCTCAACAGTCAGCAGCAACTGGTGTATCAACAGGGCGAGTTTTTACCTGATGATGTGCTGGCCATGGTGGCAGAAACCCTGTCTGAAGCCCGGCCCATTGCCGGGGTGCATTGTCATGTGATGTGCGAGCAGATTGTCAGCATCCCGGTGATGATCAACCGGCAAACCACCAATGTGGTGGTGATGAGCACTTCATTACAGGAATTACTGGCTTTGCTCAGTGAGGCAACCCAGGGCGCCAGCCAGTCCGATCTGGTTTTGGTGAAGCACTCCAGGGGCGCTACAGCGCAATCAGACCGGTATTTTATAAACAGTATGGTCAGTGAGAAGCAGGAGCGATTTATGCGGGATATCCTCGCCGCCATTCCGCCTTCCGCCAGCAAAACCACGCTAATTACCAATGGTTACGAAGTAAACGTGAAAGGCAAGGCGTACTTAATTACGCTGCTGCCGTTGTATCAGCATCAGTCAAATGGGCATTACTTAATGTTTACCCACGACATTGATGAACGCAAACGGGCGTATAAAAGCCAGAACCGGATTATTTTCTTTGGTGGCGTGGGACTGGTGCTAACCTTTGTGTTGTGTATGTTTGTGCTGCTACGGCGCTATGCACAAAAGCTCTCTGTGCTGTCTAATATGCTGCCATTACTGGCTCAAAAACGGTTCGAAGAATTTAAACTGCAGCAAAAACGGAGCTTTACCCGCAAAAAGTGGCTGCTCGATGAGCTCGACACCCTGGGCGAGGCGGCTGTTGAGCTCTCCGATAAGCTGGAGTCTCTCGATCAGCAGATGGCCGCGAATACCGCCAAACTGGAAAAAATGGCCATGTTCGATAGCCTGACCGGCTTGCCTAATCGCAACATGATGACGTTTCAGATCAACAAACAACTGGCGGCTCTGCATCGGCAAAACGCCGGTATGGCTTTATTATTTATCGACCTGGATAACTTTAAAAAGGTTAACGACAGCCATGGTCATCACTTTGGTGATGAAGTGGTCAAACTCGCCGGTGAGCGCCTTTCCAGCGTGATAAGAGAGAATGATCTGATTGCCCGCTTTGGCGGCGATGAGTTTGTTATTCTGGTAACCGGCCTCGATAAAATAGAGCAGGTTAACATTGTGGCCGAGAAGCTCATTGAAGTGTTCGTTGAGCCCATGGTTATTAGTGAGCAGACCTTCTATATCAGTATCAGTATTGGTGTGGCTTACACCACCACGTCTAAAACCCGGGCACTTGAGCTTATGCGCCAGGCCGACACCGCCATGTATGAAGCCAAACTGGAGCGGGGTTCAAGCTACCGCTTCTTCAATCCGTCGATGAACCAGAAAATCGTTAAGCAGGTGGAGTTAGAAAGTGAAGCGCGGATTGCCTTAAAAGAACAACAGTTCTTTATTGCGCTACAACCGCAAATAGAGTTGGCCACTAAACGGTTAACCGGCTTTGAAGCCTTGCTACGCTGGAACCACCCTGTAAGGGGGCTGGTGCCGCCGGGCGACTTTTTGCCCCTGCTCGAAAATACCTCCATGATGTCTGAACTGGATTTCTGGGTGATGGAGCGCTCTATCGAATTATTGTCGAGGCTGGAAAAAAATGGCTATCGTAATGTCAAAATTGCTATCAACCTGTCGGCCGCTCAATTTGCTAACAGTGCGCTGCAACCTTACCTGATGGAGCTTATCGACCTGCACAAGGTGGATCCGCACAATATTGAGCTGGAACTTACCGAAACCGTGTTGGTGGCCGATATAGAACGGGCAGTGGAAGTTATTCAGCAAATACGAGCGCTGGGCTGCAAGATTGCCGTAGACGACTTTGGTACCGGCTACTCGTCATTAAGCTATCTGAAAATGATCCCCAGTGACATTATTAAGATTGACCGTTCTTTTATCGCCGGCATGCTCGAAACCGAAAGCGATCGCAATATCGTTAGTTCCACCATTAGTATGGTACGGAGTATGGGGCTTGAGATCGTCGCAGAAGGCATAGAGCAACCGGAGCAGCTGTTCCAGCTGGCCAACATGAGTTGTCAGTACGGACAGGGCTATTACATCAGTAAACCCATAGAAGAAACCGCATTATGGGAAGTGCTGCAAACCAAAGTCTATATGGGGCGCTGGCAGCTCTAAGTTAGCCTCACGTTTAGGATGCGTTGCAGAGCGTCTTTAAAAGTTTACACCTGGCGTGGGGATAAACATCCGGCCAGGCGGCCCGGCATAGGCAGTATCACAGCCTCTTCGGTACAATACGCCACTTTTATCAAACCCATTCGGCCAGGAGTGCTCGCATGTCAGCATCTTTTATTTCTCATCTCGAACAACAGCTTAACGCCACCCGTGAGGATGGGCTGTACAAAGTAGAGCGGGTGATCACCACCCAGCAACAAGCTGACATAGCAACGCAAAGCGGTGACCACGTGATTAACTTTTGCGCCAACAACTATCTGGGCCTGGCAAATCACCCGGCGCTGATTGAAGCGGCGAAGGCGGGGTTAGAGTCGCACGGCTTTGGTATGGCTTCTGTGCGTTTTATCTGCGGTACGCAAGACATCCACAAAGCACTGGAAGCCAAAATCAGTGAGTTCCTGGGCACTGAAGACACTATTTTGTATCCGTCGTGCTTCGATGCCAACGGCGGCTTATTCGAAACCTTATTAGGCCCGGAAGATGCGATTGTTTCGGATGCCCTTAACCACGCCAGTATCATCGACGGCGTGCGCCTCAGTAAAGCCAAACGTTACCGCTATGCTAACAACGATATGCAGGCGCTGGAGGAACAGTTAAAGCAGGCTCGCGAAGACGGCGCCCGGTTTATCCTTATCGCAACCGATGGCGTATTTTCGATGGACGGTATCATTGCCAACCTGAAAGGCGTTTGTGACCTGGCCGATAAATACGATGCCATGGTAATGGTAGATGATTGCCATGCCACCGGCTTTCTGGGTGACAATGGCCGCGGCAGCCATGAATACTGTGACGTACTGGGACGGGTAGATTTGATTACCGGTACCTTAGGCAAAGCGTTAGGCGGTGCTTCAGGTGGTTACACTTCGGGCAGTAAAGCGGCAATTGAATGGTTACGCCAGCGTTCGCGTCCGTATCTGTTTTCTAACTCAGTGGCGCCGCCTATTGTGGCCGCTTCGCTGAAAGTGTTCGATATGATGGCCGATGGCCACGACTTGCGTGCCCAGCTGTGGCGTAACGCCGAACACTTCCGCAACCGCATGACCGAGGCCGGATTTACCCTGGCAGGGAAAGACCACGCCATCATTCCGGTCATGCTGGGGGATGCCAAACTGGCCAACCAGATGGCCGAAAAGCTGCTCGAAAAAGGCATTTATGTTATTGGCTTCTCCTTCCCGGTAGTGCCTAAAGGCCAGGCGCGTATTCGTACTCAGATGTCGGCTGCTCATACGCTGGCGCATGTTGATAAAGCCGTTGAGGCATTTATTGAAGTGGGTCGTGAACTGGGAGTCATTGCATGAAGTCGTTGGTAAAACAGCAACCAACCCGTGGTATCTGGATGCTGGATACCGATAAGCCGGTAATGGGGCATAACGACCTGCTGATCAAAATTCGTAAAACCGCTATTTGCGGTACCGATATGCATATCTATCAGTGGGATGACTGGGCGCAGAAAACCATTCCGGTACCCATGGTGGTTGGCCATGAATATGTGGGCGAAGTGGTCGACATGGGCCAGGAAGTACAAGGCTTTAAAGTAGGCGACCGGGTATCTGGCGAAGGCCATATTACCTGCGGTCATTGCCGCAACTGCCGGGCAGGCCGACGTCACCTGTGCCGCAATACCGAAGGTGTGGGCGTAAACCGTGCCGGGGCTTTTGCCGAGTATCTGGTGATCCCGGCGTTTAATGCGTTTAAAATTCCAGACAATATTTCAGACGACCTGGCGTCTATTTTTGACCCCTTTGGTAACGCCGTGCACACCGCGCTATCGTTTGATTTGGTGGGCGAAGATGTGCTGATTACCGGCGCCGGCCCCATTGGCATTATGGCGGCTGCCGTTGCCCGTCACGTAGGCGCGCGACATGTGGTGATCACCGATGTAAACCCTTACCGGCTTAAGCTGGCGGAGCAAATGGGCGTTAGCCGCGCGGTAAACGTTGCCGAGGAGTCACTCAAAGACGTGATGCAGTCACTGGGCATGACCGAAGGCTTTGACATCGGCCTAGAAATGTCTGGAGTCCCGGTTGCCTTTCGCGATATGCTCAATAACATGAACAACGGCGGTAAAATTGCCATGCTTGGTATTCCGCCGCAGGACGTCGCCATCGACTGGAATCAGGTTATTTTTAAAGGCCTGGTGATCAAAGGAATATACGGCCGGGAAATGTTTGAAACCTGGTATAAGATGGCGAGTTTACTGCAAAGTGGCCTGGACATTTCCCCCATTATCACGCATCAGTTTGCTATTGATGATTTTCAGCAAGGCTTCGATGTAATGGGCTCCGGAGAGTCAGGAAAAGTCATTCTTAACTGGCAATAAGAGTATTATGCAACCATTCCAACACATTTCTATTGCTGACGTTGCCGAACAGAAAGACGATTTGGTTATCGCGGATATCCGCGATGCCGGATCCTTTCAGGCAGCTCACATGGCAGGCGCGATAAACCTGTCGAACGACAATCTGGCCGCCTTTATGGAAGCCACGCCTAAAACGGCGCCGGTCGTTGTGGTGTGTTACCACGGCGTCAGCAGCCAGCAAGCCGCGCAGTTTCTGGTGGGGCAGGGCTACGAGAAGGTATACAGCATGGACGGTGGCTTTGAGAGCTGGCGTCTGGGCCAACCGGTGGTTAACGACTAGTTGTGGCAAAACCACTGATTGCAATCAGTCAGCTACGCTATGCTGACTCGCTGGCCAGTTATTTGAAATCCCAGCAGATCCCGGTGCAGGTTCATCATGTCCCTGAGGAAGACCAGTATCTGCTGGTGCTGGATAACGACGCCGATCACGCGCGCGCCCTGGAAATTTGCCAGGCGTTTATTCAAACCCCCAATGATCCCATTTATCAGCAGGCGGCCTGGCAGCATTCTGATCGCACCGACGTACCGGTAGAGCAGGGCAAAGGCAACAGTATACGCCGCTGGCTGGTGTCATTGCGCCGGGCACCGGTGACCGGCATTATTCTTATTCTGTGTACCCTCATTTTCGCGGCGTCACTGGTTGGATTATTCCAGCCTATTGCTGCTGCACTGATGATTATGCCGCTTGGCAATCTGTTGCAGAATCATGAATGGTGGCGCCTGCTAGGGCCTGCCTTTATCCATTTTAGTGTGCTGCATTTCATTTTTAACCTGCTGTGGTGGAGTATGCTCGGCTCGCAGGTAGAGCGACAGTTTGGCAGCAGCTTTATCATTATTTTGTTTGTGGTGACCGCACTGGTGAGTAATCTGGCTCAGCTGCTTGTGTCGGGGCCTAATTTCGGCGGGCTTTCTGGTGTGGTGTATGGCCTGGTGGGCTTTGTGTGGATAACCGGCTGGTTACGACCGCAGTGGGGGCTCTATCTGCCCAAAGCCATTGTTGGCTTTATGCTGGTCTGGCTGGTGCTAGGCTTTGCCGATGTGTTGTGGGTTAATATGGCCAACGCAGCACATACTGCCGGCCTGATCTCTGGCTGCGTGATGGCCTGGCTGCTTACCCTGGGAAGCGGTAAACCGACTTCCCGGTAATTCACCAATCATCCAATCAGGCCGTTATTTTTGATGCAGGTACTTGGTAAAGATGATCTCTTTAATCACCTTGGCGCCGGTTTCCTGCAACATATGATCCTGCAGGGCGGCCAGTACCGCGCGGCGAATATCTTCGCGGCCGGTGAGTGATTTCACCTTCTCTTCCGGCTGGCGGCCAAAAATCTCAATGGCAGTCGCACGCAACAGCGGCATGTGGTGCTCAACCAGTTCGAGCTGGTCGACATCAGACACCATAATTTCGATCATCACCCGTACATAGCCCAGTTTGGTGGCATTCGGACCCAGATAGTTCGTGACAATCTCAGGCTCAATACCAATGTAGGCATAAGACGGTTGCTCTTGTGCTGTAGCATTTGAAAAAGGCGCAAGAATGCCAAGCAACACAATCAGCCGAAAAAACTGCTTCATTAAGGTTATCCATAAAATTCAATTAGCTAAATTCTAGTTGAGACAACCATTGCGCACAACCTACTTTAGACTAAAGGCCCACGGTGGATTGTCTCGGCAATGCTGCAAATGCTAAACTTCCGGCGTCTTCACTGCGCGCTGGTATGCCAAAACATGACGCTGACCCTGCAAAATTTTCCTCACTACGCCAAACTCATGCGGCTCGATAAGCCCATTGGTATCTATTTACTCCTGTGGCCAACGCTGTGGGCATTAATGCTCGCCGCAGGCGGTATGCCGCCGGTAAAAGAACTGATGTTATTTGCGCTGGGGGTGGTGGTGATGCGTTCGGCAGGCTGCGTTATTAACGATTACGCCGACCGGCATGTCGACGGTGCAGTAAAGCGCACCAATGAGCGCCCGCTGGTAGCCGGGCATGTCACCGAACGAGAAGCCTTACAGCTGTTTGGCGCGCTAATCCTCATGGCGTTTTTAATTGTGCTGCAGCTGAGCTGGCCGACTATTTTATTGTCTGCGGTGGCGCTGTTGCTGGCATCGGCTTACCCGTTTATGAAGCGTTATACTTATTTGCCTCAGGCTGTGTTGGGCGCTGCCTATGGCTGGGCCATTCCCATGGCAGTAATGGCGGTAAGAGGCGATATCCCCCAGTGGGGCTGGCTGTTATTCATTGCCAACCTGCTATGGACTATTGCTTACGACACCATGTACGCCATGGTAGACCGCGATGATGACGTGATTATTGGCGTTAAGTCGAGTGCCATTTTGTTTGGCCGCATGGATAAACTGATTGTGGCACTGCTGGAGGTGATAACCCTGCTGCTGCTGGCAGCCGTGTTTATGCTCAACAACCTCGGGCTGTTTGCCTATTTAGGCCTGGTGGGCGCGGCTGCGTTGTTTATTCATCAGCATTACAATATTCGTCACCGCCAGCGCGAGGCCTGTTTTAAGGCCTTTTTAGATAATCACTATGTTGGCTTAGTGGTTGCGCTGGGGCTGATTGTGGATTTAATTCTGCTGAACTAAGCGTCTTTACTGGCCGCTTGTTCGGCTTCCAAAGCCGCCAGGCGGACTTCCATGGCTTCCAGCTTTTCACGGGTTTTGATTAGTACCTGGGTTTGAATGTCAAACTCTTCACGGGTAACCAGATCGAGCTTGGATAATTGCGCCTGCAGGACCTGCTTAATTTTACCTTCGGCTTCTTCGGCCATGTTTTTTACGCCGGGGGGAACCGAATCGGCAATCTGGCGTGCAATATCTTCAAGTTTTTTAGGATCTAACATGGCTTTTCCTTGGCAAATACATAAATTGGCCGGGTTATTCTAAAACACTTCCACCGCGATGCAATACAATCAGTACTCGGATTCTGGGCATGGGTCGATTACAATACCGCTTTTACCGTTGCCAATCCCTTTTGTTGTTGAGAATACCCATTAATGAAGCTTAATCCCGCCCAAGAATCTGCTGTTACCTTTGTATCCGGCCCCTGCCTGGTACTCGCCGGTGCCGGCAGTGGCAAAACCCGGGTGATCACCAACAAAATAGCGCACCTGGTGCGCCAGTGCGATATGCCGGCGCGCTACATAGCGGCGGTTACCTTTACCAATAAAGCGGCGCGGGAAATGAAAGAGCGGGTAGCGCAAACGTTGGGTAAAGTGGAAGCCCGTGGCCTGAAGGTGTCAACGTTCCATACGCTGGGCTTAAATATCATCAAGTCGGAAGTAAAGGCGCTGGGCTTAAAAGCCGGTTTTTCGTTGTTTGACGACAAAGACAGTATGGCACTGCTAAACGACCTGACCGCCGACACCCTCGACGGCGACAAAGATCAGCTCAAGTTACTGCAAAGTTGTATTTCTAACTGGAAAAACGATTTGTTAACCCCGGAGCTGTTGCTGAAAAGCGCGGTTAGCCAGGGGGAAAAAGAATTTGCCGAGTATTATCAGCAGTATCAGAACCATCTGCGTGCCTACAATGCGCTGGATTTTGATGATTTAATTATGCTGCCCACCCTGCTTCTCAAAGTGGATGAAAAAGCCCGCAGCAAATGGCAAAACAAAATTCGCTATCTGCTGGTGGATGAATATCAGGATACCAACACCAGTCAGTACGAGCTGGTAAAACTGCTGGTGGGCGAACGTGCGCGGTTCACCGTGGTAGGCGATGACGACCAGTCGATTTACTCCTGGCGTGGTGCCCGGCCGCAAAACCTGAGCTTATTGCAGGAAGACTTTCCCCGTTTAAGAGTGATCAAGCTGGAGCAAAACTACCGTTCCTCCGGGCGTATTCTGCACTGCGCTAACATTCTTATTCAGAACAACCCGCACATGTTCGATAAAACCCTGTTCTCGGCGCTGGAATACGGTGAGCCGTTGCGGGTGTTAATGGCGAAAAACGAAGAACACGAAGCGGAGCGGGTGGTAGCCGAACTGCTGGCACATAAATTTACCAAGCGAACGCAATTTAAAGATTACGCGATATTATACCGGGGTAACCACCAGAGCCGCTTGTTTGAAAAGCTACTCATGAGTAACCGTATTCCTTACAAAATCAGCGGTGGTATGTCGTTCTTTGGCCGTACCGAGGTAAAAGACATCATGGCTTATCTGCGACTGCTGGTAAATCAGGATGATGACAACGCCCTGCTAAGGGTGATCAATACGCCCAGCCGGGGGATTGGCCGCGCCACGCTGGAAAAACTCGGTAACTTCGCTAACGAGCTGGGTGTGTCGATGTTTGAGGCGGCCTGCCACGACAACCTTAATTCGGTGCTGAGCGGTAAAGGCTATTTAGCGGTGCATAACTTTGCGCGCTGGATTGTGTCACTCTCCGACGAAGCGGTACGTGGCGATACGACAGCGGTACTCAGAAACATGATCCGCGCCATGAGCTACGAAGAGTGGTTATATGAGCACAGCACCAGCCCCAAAGCCGCTGAAATGGGCATGGCCAACGTGAGTACCCTGTTTGGCTGGGTAACCGACATGCTCGAAGGTGATGAGCTGAATGCGCCCATGACCTTGCCAGAGGTGGTTAACCGCCTAATCTTACGCGACATGATGGAGCGCGGTGAAGAAGAAGCCGAAGCCGACCAGGTGCAGCTAATGACACTGCACGCCTCAAAAGGACTGGAGTTCCCCATTGTGTTTCTGGTGGGAGTAGAAGAGGGCCTGTTGCCACACCAAAGCAGTATCGATGAAGACAACGTAGAAGAAGAGCGCCGCCTGGCCTATGTTGGGATCACCCGTGCCCAGCGGGAGCTTATTTTTACGCTGTCTAAGGAACGCCGCCAGTTTGGTGAAATTATTCAGCCGGAGCCCAGCCGTTTTCTGTATGAATTACCTACCGACGATCTGGAATGGGAAGAGAAAAAACGCAAGGCAACGGCTGAGGAGCGACAGCAAAAAGGCCAGGCCAGCATTGCCAATATCCGCGAGATGCTGGGTAAGTCTTAGGCGCTCGACTGATTGAGTGCCGGCAGTAACTGCGAGCTTTCCAGGTACTTGCCCTGGCCGTAAATACACTCAATTTCGGTTAATGCCTCAAGCTGCGAATAGCTGTCGATTCCTTCGGCAATCACATCGAACTTGAGGTGACCGGAAATCAGCATGACCGACTGAATAAGCTTTAAGTTGCGCAGTGAGCGCGGCAGCGACTTAATAAACCGGTGATCAATCTTGATGTAATCAAACGGGTAAGAAAACAAATAGCTCAGCGAGGCCAGGCCGCTACCAAAGTTATCCAGCACCAGTGTGACACCGGCACGTTTAAGCTTTTTAATGGCGGGTAAAATGTACTGTGAGCGCCGGTTCAGATCGTTTTCATCAAACTCAAATACCAATGCGGCAGGCGAGACGCCCGCTTCGCTGATGACATTCAGAATTTTCTGTACCAGCGAGCTTTGCAGCAGGTGGTTAATCGACACATTCACGGCAATTTTCGGCTCGTAATCAACCAGCCCTGCATCCGGCCAGTTACCGAGTAATTCACAGGCCGCCCGTAACTGGTAGAGATCAAGCTCCAGAATCAAACCACTTTGCTCCGCTACCTGACGGAACTGTTCGCGGGAGATTTTGCCCAGTGTTGGGTGGATCCAGCGCACGTAAATCTCGTGATACAGCGGCTGCTTGGTATTGAGGTTGATAACCGGTTGCAGGTAGCACTCAAACTCCCTGTCGCGCAGTGAACGGCGAAACTCGTTTTCCAGCTCCAGTTCTTCCAGCAGGCGCTCACGCATACTCTTGTCGAATATCACCAGTCGGCCACGGCCCAGGGACTTGGCCTGATACATGGCAGCATCGGCATCGCGGATCACCTCATCGGCGCTGCGGTAGTAGGTTTCCACATGGGCAATACCGATACTCGCCCCGGAATACATTTCTTTATCGTCCAGAATAAACGGCTCTGAGATAGAGTCGATAATGCGCGCAGAAATCTCTTCCACATCAGAAGTAAAATCAAAGTTATCCAGCAGCAGCACAAATTCGTCGCCACCGTGTCTGGCCAGCAAATCGTGGCCCCGGATACACTTGGTAATACGTTTCGACACCTCAATTAAAAACTCATCACCGGCATGGTGACCAAGGGTATCGTTAATAATTTTAAACCGGTCTAAGTCGATAAATAGCACGGCAAACAGGTTTTCCGGATGGCGCTGCTTATTGGCAATGGCCAGTTCCAGACGGCTGGCAAACATCGAACGGTTGGGCAGGTCGGTGAGGGTATCGTGGTGCGCGTCGTGGATCAGCTTAAGCTCAATTTCCTTACGCTCTTCTATTTGCTGACGCAGCACATCATTGGCCCGGTTAAGTTCGGTAGTGCGCTCTTTTACCCGTTCTTCCAGCTGCTCGCTGTAAGCATGCATGGCTTCTGCGCGGAATTTACGCTCCAGTGCCACGGCAATATGGTGCGACACAAAGCGCATCAGCTCTAAGTCACGAGGCGTGTATTTGGCCGACTTACCATAGGTTTGTACAGCGATAACACCGTAAACCTCGCCATCGATAATCAGCGGCGAGCCCAGCCAGGAGTTAGCCTGTTTTAATATACGCTGAGCAACCGTCACGTCGATTTCGCCGTCTTCGGTAAGCGATAAAATACGCGACGGATCAATCAGTTCTGCCTGACCCCGGCGAATAACAAATTCAGTTAAGCCAAAGCCTAAGGGGCGGGTACCCGGCGCTTCGTCCTGGGTATCACTGAAATACGGGAAGTTCAGGAACTGCTTTGTGTCATCCAGAATGGCTATATAACAGTTAGGCGCACTTATCAGCCGGGCAATAATTTCATGCAAGCTGGAATAAAAGGAGTCCATATCGCGGCTGGCGTTAGCCGACAGCTCAGAGATTTCAAACAGCGCCTGCTGCAGCGCTTCCACTTTCTGGCGCTCAAGAATTTCTTCTTGTAGATCGTCGTTTATCTGGCGTAACTGGCGGGTACGCTCACGAATAGTGCGCTCGGTAAGCTCGCGGTTTTTCACCCGGTCGACGGTGGTAACAATATGTTGGGAGACAAACAGCAACACTTCCAGGTCTTCCTGGGTGTAGCTTACGTTATCGTCGTAGGTCTGAACTACCATGGCCCCAATGACCTGGCTACCGCGCTTTAACGGTACACCTAACAGTTGGTGGGGTTGACTGCCAATCAGCTCAACTTTAACATCTTTATCAAACTCGTCCTGGTTTTCATTGCGATAGAAAACATGATTACCCGACTCAAGAATATAACCGGTAAGGCCTTTCTTCAGTTCTTCGGCGGGCAGTTGTTTAACGACCTGTTCGTCGAACTCATCAACAAAATAGGCCATGTCCACCATAGTGGTATCAGGCGAGTAAAAGGCAACAAAGAAGTTTTCCGCATCCATAAAGTCGGCAATGATTTCATGAATAGCAGGGTAGAGGCGTGACAGGTTGCTAACGGAACTGGCCAGCTCTGATATATTAAACAGCGCTTTTTGAACTCTCTCAGCACGTTTGTATTTATCAGTTAATTGCTGCAGCTGCGGGATAAGCTCTCTTAATTCCGCTTCTGACAACTCATATTTTGTTGACTCAGATGACATAAAAAAACAGCAGCCGGCAATCCGCTAGAGTAAAACGAATAACTTACTCTATTGTGGCTAATTTTGCCAGAGCTTTGGAGGGAATGTACTCACCAACAACCTGCTGTTTTGGTATCGAAATGCGCCGAAGTTGCGCAAAACATGCAGGTTGTTAGTGTTACCGAGCGTTATAGCTCTTCGGTCATGTACTCAATGGCTGCTTTGATATCGTCATCGCTACAGCTGGCACAGGTACCACGAGGCGGCATTGCATTGAAGCCGTTAATCGCATTAGCTAATACTGCGTCTAAACCTTTTTCCAGGCGAGGTGCCCAGTCAGCCGCGTTGTTTACACGAGGTGCACCCAGTACACCAGCAGCGTGACAAGCAACACAAGCTTTGTTAAATACGTCTTCACCCGACAATGCACCCGCTGGTGCAGCAGCCGCAGCGCCTGCAACGTGCACAGAGCCAACTGGCTTAATACGCTCTTTGATCGCCTCGTCTGACATTTCCTGAGCGTTTACCGCAAAAGCTGCCAGTACTACAGCGCCCATACCTAACCACGTTTTTAATTTCACAATCGTCTCCAGGCAATTTTGGTCTGAAAAATAAATAATCCGCATGATTATAAAGGTTAATCCAGCCGCGACAACTGTTTGAGACTAATTGATTAGTCCTTATCCGACAAAAAGCTAATAAAAAGCGCTGTTTTGGCCGGTTTGTCGCTTACGTGCAACCATTTTTACTGCCGGGCAGCCATTTTAGATGACTTTTCGCCAAGCAATTGGGCCATAGCAATATTCAGTAACTGTTGCATTTTTTTGCCAGCGCGGCCAACACCGGCTTCACTGTTACCTTCTACCTCAGTTTGAACCGCCAGGGTAAACTCCCGCGCGGGACTTTCATTAAATAGCAGCACCACATGAGCCAGTAATACGGTTTCGCTTTGGCCGCGTGTTTCGCTGGGCCCGGCGCCAATTTTCTGAAAAATGCGCCATCTGCCGCCAGTCTGTTCATCCAGAACCTCCTTTGCCGAGGCATCAGAGCCTGGTGCCAGCGCATCGGCAATAGCCCGGGCCAACAGTACGCCGATACCGGCCTGCATACCGCCAGCATCGACCACCGAATTACTGTGGCCATCACCGTATAACAGCATTTCAAGGTGAGAAGGCATAAAGCCGGGCAGGCGAGTTTGTGGCTCTGAGTGATGGGTAACCAGGCGTTTTAAAAACTCAGCCTGAGCCAGAGTTGTCATGGGTTTATTACCGGTAATACCGCACTCATCGCAGCGATACGCTTGATAAAAAGGATCGTCGCCGGCCTCTGCAAACGGCTCCACAGCCAGCTTGTTAAGTAAATCGAACTGCCAGTCGGCTGAGCTCGGCGCAAACGCAGTAGGGCCATAAGCCCCCCGAAAGCGAATAGCCGGATTATTCATATTAAGCCATTTATCATGAAACAAGTCGGTTAAAAATTCCCGCCCGGCAATGTTCGCAAAGTAGGTGGCAATGGCATTGGAGTTGCCGTCTGCCTTACCCGACGGCGCATAACTGTTAATACTGGTGATCAGATCGCCCAGCTTTACATCACCCACCAGAGTAGAAGCACTCACTGCCCGGCCAATCGTTGCCAGCGCCCCGGCAAAGGCCATAATTTTAGAGGAGCTCCAGGGCTCGTAGAGTACATTCTGTGTATTGGCATTAGCCAGATAACGGTAACCGGTGCCATCGGGCGTAGCACCAAAATCAATCAGGGTAATTTTGCCCAGTGAGGCAGGGATAGTAAAATAATGCCAGTCGCTAGCGACCCGTTCTTCCCAACCGACAGCAGTGCCAGATTGCGCAACCGTAAAATAAGCCGGGTTAGGCTCAGCATGAGTCATCAACCTACCGGGCATCAACCTGGCACTACAATCGGGTTTAACGCAGTCTGGCTCAAAGGGCTTTGGTAATAGTGGCGGGGCGCTAAATACGTTATGGTAAAAATCCAAATCACTTTGCTCATCAGCCAGCGCCGTAACCGAAACCATAAAACTTAGAAAACCAAAGAAAATAACCCGCCAAATTCGAGACATACACTTAACATCCTTTATTGATAAAACCAGACTAAGCCAATTCAGAACGCGAAGCAAAAGCCAAATTTGGCGGTTTTTTAAACATCAGCACCAGCATTTTCATTTTTTACTGTAAATTAACCAGATGAACTCCTATAATGCGCCACTCAAGACGGTTCCTAGCCGTTTGCAAAGTACGCACCCGTAGCTCAGCTGGATAGAGCGTTGCCCTCCGGAGGCAAAGGTCAGAGGTTCGAATCCTCTCGGGTGCGCCATTCAAATCAATCAGTTACACCATTTTCCAATTTTTTTAAATCGCTCTGTGCCCAAATTGTGTCCATTCTGTGACAACTGCGAATTTCAAGGTGTATGAATATAGCTCAAATTGAGCGTTGCTCGATTTCTAGGATATTTATATCTTTGTATTATGTTTCGAATCCAATTTAGCAAAAACAGGCAATCTAAAACCGTGTTATCGATTAGCTTACTTAGTCTAAATTAGGGAAGTGGCTTTTAATTACCATTTCTCCCACAGCTCCAAAAATAGAGCGTACTGCGGAATGAAATTTCCTTAGTTGACTGCAACTATGCATCAATTGAGGGTGTTCTCGTTCATAAGGTTATAGTTCAGTTTCAGTAATCAGTTCAACTGACGCCCTATAACCGCTATCAATAAAAGGTTCTAAGCATTCCTCAATCTCCTGTAGCCATTGTAGTCTCTCAGCTTTTAAGAATGGCGCATTCAGGTTTAATAGGTCTATTGTATACCTGCTTTCTACTGTTCTGCAGTAGAACGGGATAAATTAGGCGTTATTTCACATGTACTAGGGAAGATACGAATAAGTCCCCGATGTGAGATCATAGCAGCACAGCAAATCACAGCCACTAATG
>OJDQ01000133.1_pt1 | contig 38794 bp, 38 predicted proteins | sample 1592851 | NCBI WGS metagenome assembly OJDQ01 (sample SAMN05416774, study PRJEB24817) | seawater metagenome | isolation source: Sea water | place: Canada:Atlantic | collected 2013-07 | reverse complement strand
AACGGTTCATTCTCTTTCACTTTAACAGCTGGCATTCGAAAATCACCTACCTGATAGATTCGGTTTCAATTTTGTCCGTCTGGCGAGGCCAGACCGGTTCTCGATCCCTGGTCAGATTGGCTAAAACTCGACCAGTGCATATTTTAGGGCGGCAATGATAGCGCCTGCGTTATGGCAAGGTCAATGTTTGTTCGATGAATCTGCCAGTGGGTTTCGGGTTTCTGCTAAAATGCGCGTCGTTTTCATTTCCGCCAACCAATGTGGCCCGAAATTATGCTGATTCTAGGTATCGAAACCTCTTGCGATGAGACTGGCGTAGCGCTTTACGACACCGAAGCGGGCCTGCTGGGGCACGCCCTGTTCAGCCAGATCGACATGCATGCCGATTACGGGGGTGTCGTCCCTGAACTGGCGTCCCGGGACCACGTTCGCAAGCTCCTGCCCCTGTGCGATCAGGTGCTTTCGGATGCCGGTAAAGGTCGTGCCGATATAGAGGGAATTGCCTACACCGCGGGTCCGGGCCTGGTCGGCGCGCTCATGGTTGGGGGCGCGGTTGCCCATTCGCTGGGGTTTGCCCTTGGAGTGCCGGTGCTCGGTGTGCATCACATGGAGGGCCACCTTCTGGCGCCCATGCTGGAGGATAATCCACCTGCGTTTCCCTTCGTTGCACTGCTTGTTTCGGGTGGCCATACCCAGTTGGTAAGGGTCGATGGCATTGGTGAATACGAAATGCTGGGAGAATCAGTAGACGACGCCGCCGGTGAGGCCTTCGACAAGACCGCCAAGATGCTCGGTCTGGATTACCCGGGTGGCCCGAGGGTGGCAGCGCTGGCGGAAAAAGGCACTGAGGGCCGTTATCGGTTCCCGAGGCCGATGACTGACCGCCCCGGCCTGGATTTCAGCTTCAGCGGCCTGAAAACCTTCACGCTCAATACCGTGAATGCTGCTCGTGAGGCGGAGGGGCTGACGGACCAGACCCGCGCGGATATTGCCCTGGCGTTCGAGGCCGCCGTGGTCGATACGCTCACTATCAAATGCCGCCGGGCCCTGGAACAGACAAGCTGCAAGCGGCTGGTCATAGCCGGAGGGGTGAGCGCCAATAAACGGCTGCGGGCGGGCCTGGAGAAAATGGCCGACAAACTCAAAGCCCACGTTTTCTACGCCCGGCCGGAATTCTGTACGGATAACGGTGCAATGATTGCCTACGCCGGTGCCCAGCGCATGAAGGCCGGCCAGCAGGACGGCGAGCGGATTGTGGCAGTGCCCCGGTGGCCAATGAACACGCTGCCGCCCATTAACGAACCTCGCTCAACCGGTCTGGTGGACTGATCGTTAAAGTCCGGCTTCCCGTCCCTGGGCGAGCCGGATGAGGTTGTTGCGGTGGCGAACCACAATCAAAAGTGCGAGCAGGCCGAACAGTGGCAGGGTTTCCGGTTCAAGGAAGGCGCTGATCAGCGGGCCGCAGACAATGGCTATCAGTGAGGCGAGCGCGGATATTCGCCAGCGCCAGATCACCAGCATCCAGATAGCGGCCATCATCAGCGTTGTGACCGGCGCCAGCGCAAGACCGGCCCCGAGCGCCGTCGCGACCCCTTTCCCGCCCTTGAATCGATAGAAGATCGGGATCATGTGGCCGGTGACGGCGAACAGGGCAACGACAGCCTGAACCATTACGGAAAGACCGGCGGCATGGGCCAGCCAAACGGGTAACCAGCCTTTCGCGGCATCCAGCGCAAGCGTGAGTAGCGCTGGCGGCCACCCGCCGGTTCGGTAGACATTCGTGGCGCCGGGATTGCCCGAACCCTGCGCCCGTGGGTCCGGGAGTTTCCAGAGTTGGCAGACCGGCAGGGCAAACAGCACCGAGCCTGCCAGGTAGGCGGCGGCGCAGAGTAAAACCGTTAAAACCGGGTCACTGGGAAACATGCTGTGGGCTCGGAAGCAAAGACGTATACAACCAATGTGTGCGAAAATGCCCGCCCTGAAAACGCGGGCCATGCTCTTCACAGTATCCCCTGGTTGTGCGTTATTCAATCACCAAAGAGTGGAAGAACTCCGGAGTACCCTTGGCAGACACTGTATTGATCGAAGGCCTCGTTGTGGAAACTGTGGTCGGCGTTTATGACTGGGAGCGGGAAGTCACCCAGGACCTGGTGATCGATCTGGAAATGGCCTGGGATAACCGGGTGCCGGGTCGAACAGACGATGTCGCCGATGCCCTGGATTATGCGGCCGTCAGTGCTCGGGTGGAGACCTGTCTGCAGGCACTCAGGCCGCAACTGCTTGAGCACGGCGCTGAGGTGCTCGCCAAAGCCTTGCAGGATGAATTTGGCATCACGTGGCTTCGGTTGGCGATACGCAAGCCGGGGGCCGTACCTGCGGCACAGGCGGTGGGTGTGCAAATCGAGAGGGGAGTCCGGTGATGGCAGCGGCCGTTCGGGTTTACATCAGTATTGGCAGCAATGTCGACAGGGAACGCTACGTCAAGGCAGCGCTCGATGCGCTCTCGGCATGGTTTGGCGAGCTGATCATCTCCCCGGTCTACGACAGCGAAGCGGTCGGGTTTGATGGCTCGCCCTTCCTGAACCTCGTAGTGGGCGTGGATACGTCCCTGTCGGTTGCCGAGCTTTCGAAGCGTTTCAAACAGTTGGAGGCGGACAACGGCCGGCGTCGGGATGTGCCTAAATTCAGTGCGCGAACGCTGGACCTCGATATTCTCACCTATGGCAGTGCCGTCGGGCGCATCGATGGCGTTGAACTGCCAAGGGGTGAAATCCTGAAAAACGCTTTCGTGCTTCGGCCACTGGCCGACATAGCGCCTGAAGCAGAGCACCCGGTGTGCGGCAAAACCTATGGCCAGCTATGGCGGGAGTACGACACCGGCCAGAAGCTCTGGCCGGTGGGCTTCAGCTGGCAGGGTCGGCAGATTTCACACGCTGCCGGTTGAGCGGAATAGCTCGATGAGGTGATCGGTCGAGCTGTCGCTGGCCTGGGTGCCATCTTCCTCGCCCAATAGTCGCGGCAGGATGCCTTTACCCAGTTGCTTGCCGAGTTCCACACCCCATTGGTCAAACGAATCCACGTCCCAGATAACCCCCTGCACAAAGGTGCGGTGCTCGTAGAGCGCGATCAACGCGCCCACAGTCTCGGGTGTCACCTTCTCCATGGTCAGAGTGTTACTTGGCTTGTTGCCTGGGATCACCTTGTGTGGCGCAAGCTGTTCAATCTCGCTTTCATCCCGTCCTTCGGCTTTCAGCTCGGCCCTGGCTTCTTCCAGTGATTTTCCGGCCATCATGGCCCTGGACTGGCTGAGGCAGTTGGCAAACAGGTCGGCGTGATGGGTGGCCACCGGATTGTGGGTTTTCAGAGGTATGATGAAGTCCGCCGGAATCAGGCGGGTGCCCTGGTGGATCAGCTGGTGATAGGCGTGCTGACCATTGGCACCGACGCCGCCCCAGATGACCGGGCCGGACTGCCAGGCGAGTGGGGCGCCCGCTTGCGTAACGCTCTTGCCGTTGCTTTCCATATCCAGCTGCTGGAGGTGGTCTGGCAGGCTGCGCAGGTAATGATCGTAGGGCAGTATCGCGTGGGTCTCGGCACCCCAGAAATTGGTGTACCAGATGCCCAGCATGGCCATCACCACCGGCAGATTCTCCGGCAATGGCGCATCACGGAAGTGTTGGTCCATGGCATGGGCGCCGGCCAGCAGGGCCCGGAAGTTGGTCATGCCAACGCTAAAGGCAATGGGCAGGCCGATGGCTGACCACAGTGAATAACGGCCGCCGACCCAGTCCCACATCGGGAAGACGTTCTCCGGATCGATGCCGAAGTCCTGCGCCGCCGGCACATTGGCCGTCACGGCCATGAAATGCTGCGAGACCGCCTGTTCATCCCCGCAATGATCCAGAAACCACTGTTTCGCGACTTTGCTGTTCTCGAGGGTTTCCTGGGTGCGGAATGACTTGGACTGGATCAGAAACAGAGTGGTTTCCGGATTGACCTGGCGCAGTGCCTCGCAAATCTCGGTGCCGTCAATGTTGGCCACGTAATGGCAGCGAATGCCGGCCTGGGCATAGGGTTGAAGGGCTTCGCCAACCAGCTTCGGGCCCAGGTAGGAACCGCCGATACCGATGCTTACCACATCGGTGAAAGGCTTGCCGGTGTACCCGGTGCGGTGTTGGCCCAACACCTCATCCACCAGGGTTTCCATGCGTTGCAGGGTGCGCTGCACCTCGGCGACCACGTCTTCGCCGTCAACGGTGATGGCGTCCGTTCCCGGGTTTCGCAATGCCGTGTGAAGGGCAGGGCGATCTTCGGTAACGTTGACTCTCTTTCCGCTGAGCAAGGCCTCCCGCCGTGCTTCCAGGTTGCAGCTGCTGGCCAGCGCCAGAAGCGCGTCGAGCACGTCGTCAGTGATCCGATTCTTGGAAAAATCCAGTGACAGCCCTGCGCCTTCAATGAAATAACGCTTTGCCCTCCCGGGATCCTGGTTGAACAGGTCCTTCATGAGAACGCCGTCCAGGCGTTGCCGTTGCTCCTTCAGTGTCTGCCATTCGGGTTTCGAGGTCAGTACTTCAGGATGTGCGGGCATCAGAGGTTCCTTTTCTGTTGGCTTATCGGGTCAGGGACAGGTTATCGATCAAGCGGGTGGTGCCCAGGAAAGCTGCCGTCAGGATGGTAATCTCCCGATCCTCAGCCGTGGCCGGTTTGAGTGTCTGACTGTTGACGATATTGAAGTAGTCCGGCCTGAGCCCTGCGTCCCCGAGACTCTGCTCAGCTTCGCTTTCCAGGGCCTGGAAGTCTGTAGGACCATCGGTGATCTTGGCGGCAGTAGCCTGCAGCGTCTGGTAGACCGTTGGCGCAATCTGCCGTTCCTCGGGCGTCAGGTAACCATTGCGCGAGCTTTTCGCCAGGCCGTCGTCCTCTCTCACCGTGGGGCCGCCCACCACATCCACAGGGATCATCAGATCCCGGACCATTTTCCGGATCACGGCCAGCTGCTGAAAATCCTTCTCGCCGAATACAGCGAAGTCCGGCTGCACCATATTGAACAGCATGGTGACCACCGTGGCTACGCCCTCAAAGTGACCCGGGCGACTGGCGCCACAGTGGCCGTCGCTGACATCCGGCACGACCACCTGGGTCTGACTTGCCAGCCCTTCCGGATAGATTTCCTCGGCGGAGGGCGCGAATACCAGTGTGTTACCGGCCGAGGCGAGCTTGTCCTGGTCTTCAGCCAGGGTTCTCGGGTAGGTCTCGAGATCTTCGCCGGCTCCGAACTGCATCGGGTTCACGAAGATGCTGGTAACCACCACATCCGCCATCTCCGCTGCTTTGCGCACGAGGGAGATATGGCCCTCGTGCAGGTTGCCCATGGTGGGTACCAGGCCGATGGTTTTGCCCTGCTGCCGGTAGCCGCGGAGGATGGTTCTCAATTCTTTCAAAGAATGTACGGTTCTCATGCCTTGAACGTATGCTCCTCAGCGGGGAATGAGCGCTCGCCTACGGCTTTCACGTAGGCTTGGAGGGCTTCCTGTACCGAATCTGTTTCTGCCAGGAAGTTCTTGACGAATCGTGGCTTACGGCCAGTGGTAATGCCCAGCATATCGTGCAATACCAGAATCTGTCCGTCGGTGTCTGGCCCGGCACCTATCCCGATGACCGGTGCTTTGACGGCCTGGGAGATGCGTGCCGCCAGCGGCGCGGGAACGCACTCCAGCAGGATGGCATCGGCGCCGGCGGCTTCCAGCTCGCAGGCGTGCTCAATCATCATCTCCGCCGCTTTCTCGTCACGGCCCTGGACCTTGTAGCCGCCAAATTTATTGACGAACTGCGGCGTGAGGCCCAGATGTGCGCATACGGGCACGGCGCGCTCGGTCAGAGCGGTAATGGTTTCTTTCATCCAGTCCGTGCCCTCGAGTTTTACCATGTGCGCGCCCGCGCGCATCAGTTCCGCTGCGTTCTCCAGGGCAGACTCGACCGTGCCGTAGCTCATGAAGGGCATGTCGGCCATGATCAGGGACCCACGGTTTCCTTTGGCCACGCAGCTGACGTGATACACCATCTGGTCCATGGTCACCGGCAGGGTGCTGTCATGCCCCTGAAGCACCATCCCGAGGGAGTCGCCGATAAGGATTACGTGAACGCCCGCTTCACTGACCACCTGGGAAAAGGTGGCGTCATAGGAGGTAAGGGCAGCGAAGGCTTCGCCCTTCTGCTTGAACTCACGCAGGGTATTGATGGTAACAGCCATAGAATCCTTGCCTTTTGGGTGGATGGGCCTGGGCGTGCCGGGGTATCGGCATTGAAGTGTTAAGGGTAATCCGCCGGTGGAAGCTTGCGCAAGCCGTTGTCGGGGCATTGGCGACGCAGTTTGGCAATCGGTGTGCCGTCGGGCAGAGTCAGGCCGGCCTTCAGGTCCAGCAGAGGCTGGAGCGCAAAGTCCCGGTTCCGCAGTTCCCGATGAGGTACGGTGAGGCGCTCGTCGTCCAACATCTGATCGCCGAAGATCAGTATGTCCAGATCAAGCGTTCGGGGTCCCCAGTGGCGAAGTCTCTCCCGGCCATGCTGTTGTTCGACATTCTGCAGTTCGTCAAGCAGTTGGTGTGGGAGCAGGGAGGTTCTGAGCCATACCGCGCCGTTGACGAAGTCAGGCTGGTCCTGGGGGCCGACCGGGCGGCTTGCATAAAAGGGCGATTGGGCCACCAGAACAGTCTCCGGCAGGTTGGCCAGGGCAGAGACTGCCCGGGCCAGTTGGGCTGCAGGGTCTTTCAGATTGCTGCCAAGACCGATAAAGACGTCTGTCATCATTACTGGGCTGGGCGTTTGACCGTTTTGCGGCGGCGACGCCGCTTCTTGGGGGCGTCGGTGCTCAGTTGTGAGAGCATTCGTTCCTGGCCGCGCTCGTCCTCCTGCTGGAACTCGGTCCACCATTGGCCAAGCCCGGGTTCAATCTCGCCAGACGCCTCGCGAACCAGCAGGAAATCGTAGGCGGCCCGGAACCGTGGATGACTCATGGTAGCAAAGGCCCGCTTGCCCTGGCGTCGGGGCAGTCGCATCTGAAGTTCCCAGATCTCCTTCATCGGGCCAGAGAATCGTTTCGGAATCGAGGTTGCCTGCACCTGGCGGCCAATCACCTTTCCGATGGCACCGTGCAGTGCCGGCTGGACCGGGTCACCGTTATCCTGCCTGCGATGCCACTCCGCCTGGAGTGCAGGCCAGAGCATGGCAGCAAACAGGAAGTAAGGCGTGACCGACTTGCCCTGTGCAATACGGGCGTCTGTGTTTCTGAGAGCCTGCCGTATCAGTTCATCCGGTTCTCCGTTTTGGATAGCCCGGGCGGTCTCCGGAAACAGTGGTTCGAGAAGGTCATAACGGTTGAGCAGATCGTAGGTGGCCTCACCATGGCCGGCTGAAAACAGTTTGAGCACTTCTTCAAACAGACGGGCCGGAGGGATATGGGTCAACAGTGGCGCCAGCTCCCCAATGGGGGCTTCAGTCTCGGGCTCAATGTCGAAGTCGAGCTTGGCCGCAAAGCGGACAGCGCGAAGCATCCGTACCGGGTCTTCCCGGTAGCGGGTCTCCGGATCGCCAATGAGGCGCAGCTGTCGGTTGCGAAGATCCTCGATGCCATTGGCAAAATCGATCACGGTAAAGTCGCGGATGCAGTAGTACAGCGCATTGACGGTGAAGTCGCGACGCAGGGCGTCCTCTTCCTGGTTGCCGTAGACATTGTCTCGCAGCAGCAGGCCGTGTTCACTGGTCCTGCGATCGTCATCATCGGTGTCGGTGTCTGCTTCCGCGGCGTTGCCCCTGAACGTGGTCACCTCGATGACCTCGCGGCCAAACACCACGTGGACAATCCGGAATCGCCGTCCGATCAACCGGGAGTTTCGGAACAGGTCATGCACTTCCTCGGGGGTGGCATTGGTCGCGATGTCGAAATCCTTGGGCTTGCCGCCCAGCAGGATGTCTCTTACGCCGCCGCCCACGAGGTATGCTTCATAGCCTGATTTGTTCAGGCGATGCAGAACTTTCTTGGCGGGTTCGCTGATAACCGAGCGGGAGACGTTGTGCTGGTCCCTGGGAATTTCCCGTCGCTGGTAGGTGCGGGCTTTCTTTTTTCCGTTGCCGGGCATGAAGGAACGGAGTTTGTCGACAAGTCGTTTAGGCATTGAAATCCGTGGTTGCGATGAGCAAAAACCGAGAGTTTAACGGTTTGAGCAGGATTTGCACACGTTTGCCGTGGATTACCGTTTCGGAGCCCAGATAATCAAAAGGCGGATCCGTTTTCACGAATCCGCCCTCAAAGCGTTGACGATCTGCATTGTTTTTGTTTTTGCCGGGATTTTTCTTGGTTTTTGTACCCCACTGCATATCCCCACTTCAGGGGCATCTCAGCAGTGCAAACGGAAAGCTTTGAATACACAGAGCGGTCAGAGACATCGAGCGGGCTTTGGGTAGCTGCAGCGTCACCTGGAAGGTGATTCTTCTCTACATCTACAACTCGCACGTGCCGTGGGACCACTAAAAAGCAAAGTACCCAAAACACTCAGTTCGCTTACGTTCTGTTGTTGTTTTTGTTACCGAACGCATCCTGCAGCTTTTTGTTCTTGTTGTTGGCGCTGCTTTGTCACTCTTGTTTTTGTTGTTGTGCGCCAAATAGGTTGCAGTCCATGTGCCAGTTTTTGAATTTCGTTTATTAACAGAGTCTTATGATTTTGTAGGCCATAAGTGTTACCCCGTATTCAACCTAAGTGTTACTGAGATCACGTTACTTTCGTGAGGAGTGTTACCGACAGGAACATGGGGTAACAACTGAGCCCGGGTTCATACTATGCCGAACTCAGTTGCCAGAGGATTTTTTCCGGGGTATGCCGAGCCGCTGGCGACGTTCCCAGAGCGATTTTCGGCTGATGCCCAGTTTCTGGGCCAATTCTGTCTCGCTCATGCGGTCCTGGTTCTCGAGAACAAAATGTTGGAAGTAATCTTCGAGGGAGAGATCGTTGGACGCGTCCACCTCCCGGGTATGTGTCTGCTCGTTGTTGCCGTCCACGAGAGTCTCTGGGATGTATTCGTCGCTGCCTTCGCTGTCCAGGTCCAGCAATGAGGGCGTGATCACGTCGCCGTCACACAGGATGGTTGCGCGCTCAATGGCGTTCTCCAGTTCCCGTACGTTTCCCGGCCAGCGATGGCGTTCGAGGGCGCGCATGGCCTCGGGGCTGAGATTGAGATCGGGCTTGCCCATTCTCTCGCCCTGGCGCTTCAGGAAGCGGCGGGCCAGTCCCAGAATATCGCTCTGGCGCTCACGCAGCGGCGGGATACGGATCTGCATCACGTTCAACCGGTAGTAGAGGTCTTCCCGGAATTCCCCGGTACGCGTCATGGCCTTGAGGTTTCGGTGGGTGGCGGCAATCATCCGCACGTTGACGGTACGGCTCTGGGTGGAGCCGACTTTCCGGATCTCGCTCTCTTGCAGAACCCGTAGCAGGCGTGCCTGGGCTTCGGCCGGCAGTTCGCCGATTTCGTCCAGAAACAGGCTGCCGCCATCGGCGGCCTCGATCAGGCCGGTCCTGGCCGATACCGCACCGGTGAAAGCGCCCTTTTCATGGCCGAACAGTTCCGATTCAATCAGGCTTTCGGGGATGGCCGCGCAGTTGACCGAAATCAGCGGCTTGGCAGCGCGGGGGCTGAGCAGGTGCAGGGCGCGGGCCGCCAACTCCTTGCCGGTTCCTGATTCGCCCTGGATCAGGACAGTGGTTTCTGTCGGTGCTACTTTACGGATCAGCGTGAACACCCGCTGCATTGGCTCACACTGGCCGAACATGATGTTGGCAGGATCGCTGCTTTCCGGCGTTTCCAGGGCTGGTGCCGAGTCGTCACCCGAGTTCCGGCCGGCGGGTTTCCGGGCCAGAATGTTTTCGACCGCGGCCAGCATTTCATCGTGATCAAACGGTTTGGCGATGTACTCAACGGCGCCCATTTTCATGGAGTCCACCGCTGATCTCAGGCTGGCATAGCTGGTCATGATCAGCACCGGCGTGTTGGGTGCGCGATTGATCAGTTCGGTGCCCGCTGCGCCTGGCAGGCGCAGGTCGGAAATGATCAGATCGAACTGATCGGGTTCGTGGTTCTGTTCGGCTTCCTCAACGGAGGCCGCATCGGCGACCTCATAGCCGGCATGCAACAACAGTTTGCGCACTGCCGAGCGAATAATGTCTTCGTCTTCCACGATCAGAATGCGAGGCATAACAGTCTCAAGACCTTTGGTTCTGGCTGATGGCAATAGTGCCGGTTTCCGGTTCGTAGGCTGGCAATCTGAGCCTCACGCAGGTTCCGCGGCCGGTGTCGGCATTAGCCGGGCTTTCCACCTGAACGTTGCCATAGTGCTCTTCAATAATGCTGTACACCAGCGACAGGCCAAGACCGGTTCCCTTGTTGGGGGCCTTGGTGGTGTAAAACGGCTCGAAGATATGATCGAGTTGATCCCCGGGAATACCGGAGCCCTCATCAACCACCTCGATGATAGCGGAGTAGCCATCGCCCTTTCCACTGACCCGGATGGTGCCGCCTTCCGGTGACGCATCGCGGGCGTTTGCCAGCAGGTTGACGAAGACCTGGACCAGACGCTGCTCATCTCCCAGCACCTGCAAAGAGGGCGGGCAGTCGTTGACATAGTGAATGCCCAGGCCCTTGTCGCTGAGCGACAGCAGGTTGATTGATTCTTCCACACAGCGATGAATCGCTACCGGCTCGTACCGGTTGGCCTGGGCATGATTGCCGGTGCGGGCAAAGTTCATCAGCGACTGCAAAATGGTAGAGATGCGCCGGGTCTGTTGCTGGATCTGGTCAGCGGTGTCCAGGATGTCCGGGTTGTCGGTTTCCAGTTTCAGGTTCTGGGCCAGAGAGGAGATACCGGTGACCGGGTTGCCGATCTCGTGGGCGACACCGGCGGCGAGCCTTCCCACCGATGCCAGTCGTTCGCTGTGCATCAGTTCGTCCTCAAGCAGCCGGGTCTCGGTCTGGTCCTCCACCAGGATAATGCTGCCACCTTCGGTGTGGTCCGGTCCGCTAAGGGCCGCCTTGTGAAGGTTCAGCCAGTGGGGTTTGCCGCGCAGGTCCAGCCGGTGCTTGTAGCGATGGAGGTCCGGGCCACGGTTGAAGTCATCAAGCAGCAGGTGCCAGTGCTCGGGCAGTGCCATCAGCCTGGCACCGACCACGTCATCGGCGGTGATGCCGGTGAGCGCCTCCATGGCGTGGTTCCACATCAGGATTTCACCGTCCTCGCCCACGGAGCAGGCAGGAATCGGCAGGTTCTGAAGGGTCTGGCGGTAATGCCGGCGCAGGTTGTCCAGCTCGCCGGCCAGGCCGGTCAATCGGTTCTGGTAGTCGCCGAGGGCGCGTTCTACATAGCGGATGTCCTGGGCAGTGCCGCCCTGGGCCATGGGCTTGAAGCCGAGATGGCGCTTGACCATGTCCCGGGCTACGGAGGGGCCGAGCAGGCCAGACAGGTTTATTTCCACCTGGTCGCGCAGTCGCCTGAGCTGGTAAGGCCGATACTCCACATTGGGCAGTTTCAACTGGCCCAGTGCCCGTTCCACTTCTCGCCGCGCCACACCGTAGCCCAGCGGCTCCGCTAACTGTCTCACAAAGTCACTGGAGGACGTGGCCAGCAATTCACGGCGTTGCGGACGGGACAGTGCGCCCAGTGAGCAGGCCTGGGCTGCGCTGTTCTCCTCACTGGTGCTGGTGCTGAGGATGGAAATCAGCGCAAACACGGTAATGTTGGCAGTCAGGCTTACGAACGTGAAGATATGCCAGTTGCTGTAGTCCGGTATCAGTGGCGCATCCAGCCAGGCCAGCAGATTGGCCGTGTGCGAGAATGGCAGCACGAGCGTCACCACCCAGATGGCCAGCCCGACAACAAGGCCGGCGATCAGGCCGCGGCGATTGCCCTCGGGCCAGTAAATCACGCCCAGGGCGCCGGGCAGCAGTTGCAAAGTGCCGGAGAGGGAAATGGCGCCGAGAATGGACAGGTCGAGGTTTTTGCCGACAACTTCATGAAACAGCAGCGCCAGGAAAATGATCACGGCGATGAGCAGGCGCTTGATCCACTGCAGCCACCGGTAGATATCGCCCTGGTCTTTCGGGGTTTTCAGGGGCAACACCACGTGGTTCAGCGCCATGCCCGCCAGTGCCAGGGTGCTGACGATCATCAGGCCGCTGGCCGCTGACAGGCCGGCAATGTACATCAGCAGTGTCAGTGCCGGGCTTTCCATGGCCTGGGCTGCCCCGATGGCAAAGAATCCGGGCCCTGTGGTCACCGCCAGCTCCTGGCCTCCCCAGAGAATCAGGGGCACCGGCAGGCCGAGCAGCAACAGGTAGAGTGGCAGGCCCCAGCTGGCTTTTGCCAGGGCCTTGGGCGAGGGGTTTTCGCTGAAGGTCATGTGGTACATGTGTGGCAGTACCAGAGCAGCAGCAAAGGACATCAGCATCAGTGCCCGCCAACTGCCGTCGTCAATGCTCAGGGTCATGGTTGTGGCCGGCGACGTCCGGTTGTCCAGCCAGCTTTCCAGTCCGCTCATGCCGTCAAAGACCCCGAAGAGAATGACGCCTCCGAGCACCAGCAATGCCACAAGTTTCACCAGCGAATCAAAAGCAATGGCCAGCACCAGCCCCTGATGGTTTTCCGAGTTCTGGTCGCGCCTTGCCCCGAATAGCATGGCGAAAAGCACCACGATCAAGCTGAACATCACGCTGATTACCGCAGGCGATGTGTCCGGCGCAAGAATGCTGGCAGAGGTGGCGACGGCCTGTATCTGCATGCTCAGCAAGGCCAGAATGGCCCCGCCGGAGCAGAGGGTGACCAGGGTGCCAGCCCACTGGCTTCGGTAGCGGTAGGCAAACAGATCGGCGAGGGACGTGAGCTGATAGGCGCGTCCGATCCTCATGACCGGGTTCAGAAGCACAGGCGCCAGCAGGAAAGCGCCGCTGATGCCGAGATAGTAAGCCAGAAAGCCGTAGCCGGATTCGGCGGCCATACCAACCGCGCCGTAGACCGCCCATATGCCGGCATAGACACCCAGGCTGAGCACATAAACCAGGGGGTGGCGAACCCAGCGCCGGGGGACCATGCCTTTTTCGGTAAACCAGGCGATGCCGAACAGCAGAATCAGATACAGGAGGCTGGCGAGCAGCAGGCCGGAGGGACTAAAACTCATTAGGGTCCCGCCGCCATTCAAGCCAGAAACCGATGGCAATCAGCCCGGCCCAGATAAGGTAGGGGCTGTACCAGACGTTTCCCGGCGAAGTCCACCAGTCAAGGATGTTGGGCGAAAAGATATAGATGGCCAGTACCAACAGGAAGACCAGACGGTAGATATACATCAGGCATGCTATCCGCGCTGAGGTGTGAGAAGGGCTTTATACCATGTCCCTCACCGGGATGTCAGGTGGATGGCGCCTCGTCGCCAGTTACTCCGGCCCCACTCCAGCAGCGAATCCAGCGAACCGCTGGCCAGGTTGGCAGGCGGGTTCTGGCCAAGGGCAACGAGCGCCATGAACAGGTTGTCGACAGGCTTGTCATCATCAAGAGCTGGCGCATGGGTCTGCTTGCTCAGCTTCTGACCCTGCTCGTTGAGTATGACCGGGATGTGAAGCCAGCGTGGAGGAAGAGCACCCAGGGCACGATAAATCTGTTGCTGATGCGCCGTCATGTCCAGCAGATCCGAACCACGCACCACGTCCGTGATGCCCTGATCAATGTCATCGACCACCACCGCCAGTTGATAGGCGTAGAACCCCTCCTTGCGGAGGATGACCGGATCGTCAAGCTCTGCTTGCACCGCCTGGTGCTGTGGCCCCAGCAGCTGGTCCTGCCAGTGGCAGTCTTCGTCTTCGAGGGCAAAGCGGATTGCGAATGGCCGGTCACCGTCGATTTCTGTGCGCGTGCGGCACTGGTTCGGGTGGCGCCCCTCATTGGCCTGCAATTCCTTGCGCGAGCACCGGCAACGATACGCGTAGCCGCTTTCAAGCAGCCGGTTAATGGCGTGCTGATAGGCGTCGTGACGTCTGGATTGAAAGCGCACCGGCTCGTCGGGAAACAGCCCGTGGGCGTCAAGGCTGGCAATGATCTGGCCGGTCGCCTCCGGCGGCTCTCTCAGAGGATCCAGGTCTTCAATGCGGATAAACCACTGGCCGCCCTGGCTGCGGGCTTCCAGAAAGCTGGCAAGTGCGGTAACGAGGGAGCCAAAGTGCAGCGGGCCTGTCGGAGAGGGCGCAAACCGGCCCCGGTAGTGAGGGTTGTTCATGGCGGTCAGTCAGCCGGCGGGGCTGGGAAAAGCCCCAACCGGCAGCTGTTGCGTAGTAGGCTCAGATGCCGGTCTGGCGTTCGCGAATCTCGGCCAGTGTCTTGCAGTCGATGCACAGGGTGGCTGTTGGTCGAGCTTCCAGGCGGCGGATACCGATTTCCACGCCACACTGATCGCAGAAGCCATAGTCGTCTTTGTCGATGCGGTCGATGGTCTGGTCAATCTTCTTGATCAGCTTCCGCTCGCGGTCGCGGGTACGCAGCTCCAGGCTGAATTCTTCCTCCTGGGTTGCGCGATCGCTGGGATCCGCGTAATTTGCGGCGTCTTCCTGCATGTGGTGCATGGTGCGGTCGACTTCTTCCATCAGCTCCTGCTTCCATTGCAGCAGCAGATCTTTGAAGTGCTGGAGCATTTCCGCACTCATGTACTCTTCACCCTTCTTCATTTCATAGGGGGTGAAGTTGGTAAAACGTTCGCGTGGTTGTTCTGCAGTAGTTGCCATTGAACCCGGCCTCTTGTTTGTACTTCACAAGAACGGTTTGCTTCCCTCCGCGTGAGCCCCCGTGGCTGCGCGGTTGTACCCTGGATGAAGCATTCGTCCTGAAACGGGAATTTGCGGAAAATAGCAGATTAGTCACGGGGGTGCCAGCCTTGTGACATCGACTTTTGTACGGAGATCACATGAAGTTTCCAGAACCGCTGGTTGAAGGCCGGCTTATCCGCCGCTACAAACGCTTTCTGGCAGACGTGCGGCTGCCGGATGGTTCAGAAATTACGGCCCATTGTCCGAACACCGGCTCCATGCTGGGCTGTCAGCCGGAGGACGCGCGAGTCTGGCTTAGCCATAGCGATAACCCCAAGCGCAAACTCCAGTACACCTGGGAGTTGGTGGAAACCTCGCCCGGGCAACTGGCCTGCGTGAACACCGCCCGGCCAAACAGCCAGGCCCGGGCGGCCGTGCAGGCCGGCACCGTGGTGGAGCTGGCCGGTTATTCCGAGTGCCGCGCCGAGGTTAAGTATGGTTCGGAGAAGAGCCGGATCGACCTGCTGCTTTCCGGCCATGACACCGCGGCCGATGCCTGGGTGGAGGTCAAGAATGTCACGCTGGCGGAAGATGCTCAGGGTTTTTTCCCCGATGCGGTGACCGAGCGCGGCCAGAAGCATCTGCGGGAGCTGATTGCCCAGGTTGAGCAGGGCGATCGCGCGGTGCTGTTTTTCGTGGTGAATCACACCGGCATTCAAACCGTTCGCCCGGCGGACCATATTGATCGAAAATACGGTGAGTTACTGCGGGAGGCCTGCGATGCTGGCGTGGAAGTGATCGCCTATCGTGCCGATCTGAGCGAGAGCGACGGCACGCCAACAGGTGTGTTGACCCTGACCGAATCGGTGCCCGTTATTCTGGAAGTCTGACCTCAATCTGGCCGTCCCGCTCCCGCAGGTCCAGCTGGGTGAGCGCATCGCCCTGGCAGGGCCCGGCAATGCATTCGCCGTCTGAGGGCTTGAACAGGGCGCCGTGGGTGGAACACTGGATAAACAGGTTGTCGGAATCCATGAACCGGCCGGGCATCCAGTTCAGTTCAACGCCCAGATGCGGGCAGATGTTAAGGTAGGCGCGGGGCGTGCCACCGTCCAGAAACAGGAACCCGGTCAGCGGCATGCCTGCCGGCTCCCGGGCCTTCTCCCGGAGCCGGAATTCCACGAATTGGCCCGGTGTCAGCTCGGAGGCCGGACAGACGGGCTGCCAGGAATGCGTGACGCTGCTCATTTCGGCAAGATCGTGTATCGCATGCGGGTCCCGTGATTCAGGGACATGACGATCTCATCGGCGTCCAGGCGATGCGGAAAATAGCAGCCGGAAATCTTGGCGCTGGCAATACTGGAGCCTTCCATTCGGGATTTCGAGAAGTCGACACCTCGCAGGTCGGCGCCCCGGAAGTAGGCGTGGCGGAAATCCAGCCCCTTGGCATCCATTCCCCTGAGATCCAGACCCCGGAAATCGCCATGGGCGAAACTGGGTAGCTCTGCAAGCTTTGCCTTTTCAGCATTGAACGCCTGCATGTCCTCGCTACGAAGAATGTCGTAGAGCGGGTGGCTGATCTGATGTACTTCGTGTTCGCTTTTATCGTCCATATCGAACCTCGCGCTCGCCAGTGGGAGCCAGTTGTTGTTCTTAGTCGGCCTTGCCGCCGGGGATACCCAGATGTTGGCGGATCCGGTCGGCCACCGCCTCTGCCACATGCTCCTGGTCAGTGTGAAGGTGGATGGTGTGGCTCTTCTCCTCCGCGGTTAACGGTTCAAACCAGGTTTGCTGGGCGTCCAGCAATTCCTCGGTTGCCTCGGAGGCATCGCCCTTGCGATTGCGGATCCACTCCCGGCGCAGATCTTCCGGCGCCTCGCAATGGATCAGGGCAAAGGGCACACCCTGATCTTCGGCTATCGATGCCAGCAGGGCCCGCTCTTTCTGTTTCAGGCTGGCGGCGTCCACAATCACCGGGAAACCGGCTGCCAGAACGTGACTGGCAAGCTCCGCCAGCCGCTGATAGGTTTTCTCTGTCGCTTCCTCGGTGTAAAGATTGCCGCCGGTCGGTGAGCGGGAGCTGTCGAGTGGGGCCAGTCCGTGCAGGCGCTTGCGCTCGACATCGGAGCGCAGGCGTATCAGCCCCAGTTCATTGGCCATGGCGGCGCTGACGCAGGTCTTGCCGCTGGCGGACAGCCCGGTGGTTGCCAGCAGATAGTGATTCGGAATAGTGCCGTAATCCTCGGCCAGCTGGGCGTAGGCTCGATAGCGCTGCATCAGGTCGGCTTTTTCAGCATCGGTGAGCCCCGGGTTCCCCATGGTAAACAGGGCGATCTTGGCGCGCACCATAGCCCGGTATGCCTTATAAAGCGGCAACAAGGGCAGGGCTTCGAAGTCGTCGCGGTATTCCAGGTACGTATTGAGCACCTGATTGGCAAGGGCGCTTTCCCCACGGGACTCCAGATCCATCAACAGGAACGCGAGATCGTTGATCACGTCGATCCATCGGAACGGTTCGTTGAACTCAATGCAGTCGAAAACCGTTACCGCGTCCTCGAAGCGGGTGATATTGGCGAGATGGAGGTCGCCATGGCATTCCCGCACCATGCCGCTGTCGCGACGACGGGCAATCAGCTCCCGGTGGCGCTCGAAGGTGGATTCGGTCCAGGCCTGGAGGTTGTCCAGCTGCATGAGCAGATGCGAACCGTCAATCATCGGCCGGATCTGGTCGAAATTTTCCTGCATGGCGGCGAATACGGCTTCCGGAGTGCCAAGCGGCTTTTCGTCCGGCACGGCCGGTAACTGATCGTGGAAGGCGGCGACCTGCCGGGCAAGATCGGTCAACAGCTCGGGTGCCAGCTCCCCCTGTTCCTGCAGGCGATCGAAAAGCTGATCCTGGCCGAACTGGCGCATCTTGATGGCGTATTCGAAAGCCTCGCCCTCGCCATCCAGAATAGGGGCTTCCGGCGTCCCGGTGATAGGCACCACCTCCAGATACAGTTTTTCCGCCAGGCGTCGATTGAGCCTGAGCTCCTCCTCGCAGAAATGCTTTCGGCGATCGAGGGTGGAGAAATTCAGGAAGCCGAAATCCATGGGCTTCTTGATCTTGTAGGCGTAGTCACCGGTCAGGATTACCTGTGAGATGTGAGTTTCGATAACCTGGAAACCATCGACAGGATGGTCGTACAGGTCTGGATTCTGCATGGCCAGAATCAGATTGCCTGGGGATGTCTCACTCACCGTGCTCTCCTCGCGTTCCCTGAACCTATTGATTTTTCTTGCTCTATCATAACGGGCAGATTACAGAAATAACACACGGATGGCCTGCCTTCCTCACCGCTCCCTTCGTTATAATCGCGGCATGAAAAAATCCAAAGCATCTTCCAGCCCCAGGCGAAAGCCCTCCAGACGTTCCTCCAACAACAGTCGCCGGCCGTGGTTCTGGCGTTTTATGTTCCGGTTATGTGCCATCGGTCTCGTTTTGCTGGCTGGCTGGATGGTTTACCTCGATGCCGTGGTGACCTCCCGTTTCGAGGGCCGGCGTTTCGAGGTTCCGTCCCGGGTTTACGCGCGCCCTCTGGAGCTTTTCGATGGCGCCAGCGTCAGTGCCGGTGCCCTGGAGAGGGAACTGAGTCTCTCCGGTTTCCGTAAGGGTGACGGCAGGAAATCCGGCAGTTACCAGCGCACGGGCAATCGCTTTGTGATCAGTACCCGGGGCTTTTCCTTCCCGGACGGCGATGAACCCAGGCGCAGGATCTCACTGATGATATCTGGCGATCGGGTTCAGGGCTTTTCGGTGATTGAAGGCGATAATGCCCCGATTGTGCGGCTTGAGCCGGCGCAGATTGGCGGCATCTACCCGGCGCACAAGGAGGACCGGGTGCTGGTTCAGCTGGATGAAGTGCCGGCCCTGTTGCCCACCACTCTGATGGCGGTGGAGGATCGCAATTTCTACGACCATTTCGGCATCGCGCCACTTTCTATTGGCCGGGCCATGCTTGCCAACATCCAGGCCGGGCGCATCGTTCAGGGTGGCAGCACGCTGACCCAGCAATTGGTGAAAAACTTCTTCCTGACTCGAGAGCAGACGCTGGTGAGAAAGGCCAACGAAGCCCTGATGTCGGTGCTCCTGGAGTTGCACTATGAAAAAGACGATATCCTCGAAACCTATCTGAACGAGGTCTACCTCGGACAAGCCGGTACGCGCAGCATTCATGGTTTCGGTCTTGCCAGCCAGTTCTATTTTGGCGAATCCCTCAAGGATCTGGATGTGCACCAGATCGCGTTGCTGGTGGGCATGGTCAAAGGCCCCAGTTACTACAATCCGCGCCGCCACCCGGAGCGCGCAACCGAGCGGCGGAATCTGGTGATTTCTGAAATGGAACAGGCCGGCCTCATTGAGCCGGGGCGCGCGTCCAGGGCTCGTGGATTGCCGCTGGGCGTCAGTGAGCGCCCGTCGTATTCGGAAAATCGGTACCCGGCCTATATCGATCTGGTCCGGCGACACCTTGCCCGCGATTACAAGGAAGAGGATCTGCGCAGTGAAGGTTTGCGGATTTTCACGACCCTGAACCCGGCGATCCAGTACGCGGCAGAGTATGCGGTAACCGATACCCTCCCGAGGTTGGGCGGTGGGCAGAATGCCGAGGCGCTGGAAGCCACCCTGGTAGTCACTGCGAAGGATTCCGGGGAAGTGCTGGCGCTTGTTGGTGGCCGGGACCCGCAATTTGCTGGATTCAACCGGGCACTGGATGCCAACCGTCCCATCGGGTCGTTGATCAAGCCGTTTATCTATCTGTCGGCGTTGCAGGAGCCGGAGAGGTATACCCTGACCACACCGGTGCTGGATAAGAGCTTTACCCTGGAATTCGACGATGGCAAACGCTGGCAGCCCAAGAACTACGATGGCGAGGAGCGGGGCGAAGTACCCCTGCACAAGGCCCTGTCCCACTCTTACAACCTGCCTGCCGTACGTGTCGGGCTGGATATCGGAGTGGATCGGGTGCAGGAGACGCTGACAGCGTTCGGCGTCGATACCCCGATTTCCCGTTACCCGTCGATGCTTCTGGGCTCGGTTTCCATGAGCCCGGTGACCGTGGCGCAGATCTATCAGGGGCTGGCGACATCCGGCTTCAATACGCCGCTGCGCACGATCCGTGAAGTCACGGACGCCGGCGGTGAGGCGCTATCCCGTTACAGTCTTGAAGTTGAGCAAGTGGCCGATCCCGCCGCCGTGCACCTGGTGCAATACGCCATGCAGGAAACCATGCAGGAGGGGACAGGACGCTCTGCCTATTACACCGTGCCTGAAGAGCTCAGTCTTGCCGGCAAGACCGGCACCACCGATGATGGTCGGGACTCCTGGTTTGCCGGGTTCAGTGGTGACCTGCTTGCGGTGGCCTGGGTTGGGCGCGATGATAACGGGCCAACTTCACTGACCGGGGCCAGTGGCGCTCTGCCGGTGTGGTCGAGGTTTATGGCGCAGGTTCCCCAGCACGGCTTCTCGCCGGTGGTACCCGACGGAGTCAGTTATCACTGGGTGAATTCGGAGCGGCAGGCACTCACAGACGAATACTGCGACAATGCCCGTCTGCTGCCCTACATTGCTGGCAGTGAACCCACGCAGACAATTTCATGCTCCGGAACTCTGGAACGTCGAATCCGGGGTTGGTTTGAAGGACTGTTTCAATGATTGACCGACTTTCGTTAAGGACTGCCCTGATCGCCACGCTGCTGTCCGTGGCTGGTTGTGCTTCCGGGCCAGGAGGCGGAATCTACGTGCCGATCGGCAGTGAGCCGGCCAAGGCGCCCGAACCACCCAGAACCAGTACTGATAGCGAAGAAAGCGAAGCCCCCGTGTGGCGCAAGAGCGAACAGCCAGAGGCGGCTCCGGAAACCCGGGAACCGGCCCGGTCCAGCTCCCCTAGCTATCGGGAAACCGGGGATGGGCTCTCACCGGCGGCGCTCAGCCTGGTACGTGAGGCCGACCAGCTGTTGGCCCAAGGTAACGTCTCTGGCGCTATCGCACGCCTCGAACGCGCACAGCGGATCGCCCCCCGATCTGCGGAGGTGTATTTCAAGTTGTCCGAGGCCTATGTGGCGGGTAATCAGTTGGGCTCAGCGGAGCAGTTCACCCTGAAGGGGTTGTCCCTGGCGGGAAGTGATATTCGGCTGCAGAGAGCCGGCTGGCTGTTGCTGGCGGATATTCGCCGGGCTCGAGGTAATGTGGCGGGTGCGGATCAGGCGGAAGCGAGGGCTGCGGCGTTATAAATTTGGTTATAAAAAGAGGGGCATCAGCCCCTCTTTTTCGGCTTGTCATTCCGGAGTTGATGCTTCGAACTTGACTGTAGAAGTCTCGCCGCTGACTACCTCAACCTGACTGTCGCCAATGATGAACGTGAGCTCGTCATCGGATGGTTCGCCTTCTGCAGTTTCGATCTCATCATTGTCACAAGTATATGAGACAGTGTATTCACCCTCAGGTATGAATGCCGCAGTGTAAACATACTGGTCGTTCTCGTAGTTGACCGGCACGGCAACTAGGGGCTCTTGGTCGCTGCCGATGTCATCAGGCGTAACATCGAAGCCCTCGTGAATGTAGACGCTGCCATTGAAAGTCTCGACTGAGCCCGCGTTCTCTTCACTGCATTGATTTGCGATAACTTCTCCAGAGACTGTGCCTGCGATGGTGCCTACTTCAGAGTTGTCGACCAGACGAATCACCGGTTTCAGTCGGTAGACGTCAGGATTGTTCTGGGGATTTACAATAGATTTCCTGACGTCGAAGTCGATGGTCAGGTTTATCTCACCGCCTGCAGGCACGATAAATCCGCTAGTTTGGACGCCTCGCGCTGAGGGAGTTGTCAGGACGTATTCTCCGCCGTCGATAACAATGGTATTTCCATCGCCGAGCTCCAGGCGCATCCAGGAATAATCGCCCGCAGCTACCTCTTCATCGGCCAACAGAGACATTACTGTTCCACCGGTAAGGGTCAACAAGTTCACAGGCTCTGCCATGTCGAACTCGAACCGGCTTCGTTCACCATTGGAGTGTTGCAGTACCAATGCCTCGACCTCTATGTTCACTTCTTGCGCGCTATCGACGGGCGCATCGGTTAAGCCTACGTTAACCGTGCCTGTAGAATCAGTCGCACCTGTGCCGTCACTACCCCCGCCACACGCAGCAATGCCGGCAGCCAGAGCGGATACGGTGAAAAGGCGGATCGAACGTTTCATATAAACCTCCAAGGTTTATTCGGTAGATTTGTAGCGAGTTGAAACGCCACGTAACACCACTATCACGAGTACCCGGGCAGCATAGTTCCCGACTTTTTGTTAACGTGTCTTAATGAGGTCGGGCCAACTGGCAGAACATTCTGAGACACTGGCAAATGCATCAGTCCGGCCATTTGATATAGACTGCGCCGCTGGCACAAACCCACTCAGGTAAACAACGGCTTTGGCACTCTCTTTTTTCAAGCCTTCCAAGTCCCGGCGTTTTGACGCTCTGGTGCGGCCCCATCTGGATGCGATGTACCGGTTTGCTTACCGTCTGGCGGGGCAGCAACAGGATGCTGAGGATCTGGTTCAGGATGTCGTGGTCAAGCTGTTCCCAAAGCTTGATGAGCTGGAAAGCGTTGACCAGCTGAGGCCCTGGCTGAATCGGGTGCTCTACAGGCAGTTTATTGATCAGGTGCGGCGTAAGAACCGACAGAGTGACCGCCCGTTGACGGAGCTGGTCGGCAGTGAAAGCCAGGCCGATTGGCTGGACAGCCTCGAATCCGACAGTGTTGGCCCGGACCTGCAGCTGGAGCAGTCGCGCCTTGGGCCGGCGTTGGATCGGGTCATGATGACTCTGACGCCCGATCAGCGAACTCTTTTGTTGCTTCATGATGTGGACGGCTGGCGCCAGGAAGACATCGCGGAGGTGCTGGACATCCCGTTGGGAACCGTGAAATCGCGATTGCACAGGTGTCGGGCCGCCCTGCGAAAGAAATTGCAGCGGGAGCTGGAACCAACCGAGCCGGCCGGACGTGTGGGGGAGTGAGGTGAAGACAATGTCCTGCAATGAAATCCGGGTGGATCTACCCGCCTACATCAACAATGAGCTTTCCGCCCCCGCCCTGGATCGAGTGCAGGAGCATATTGCTGCCTGCCCGACGTGCAGTGATTGGCTTGCTTCTGAGCGTGCTCTGAACCGGGCGTTGCAGGAACAGTTCAGCGTTCCGGCACCTTCCCCTGATTTCCACAATCGTGTCTTGTCTTCGGCCCGAGGTGCAGTCAATCCGACGGCCGGATGGAGCCACGGGGCGCTGGGTGGCGCCATTGCGGCAGCACTCGCGCTGGGCATTGGTCTGGGTGTCTTTTTGCAGCCGGGTGGTGTTGCTGACATTGCAGACCCTGCCGTTGCGCTATCGGAAAGTGCGAGTGAAGAACCGGCAATCGGAATTGCCGAACCGGTTGAAAAACTCGTGCGTCTTGCCTTCCACTCCGGTGAAGCTCTGGAAGATGTCACGCTGACTCTGGAGCTGCCGCCCAATGTGGAGGTGGCCTCCTGGCCGGGTCAGCGAGAGCTTAGCTGGCAGGTTAGCCTTGATGCGGGTGAGAACGTACTGTCGTTGCCATTGAAGTTACTATTCCCTGGTTCTGGAGAACTGGTGGCCCGACTGGACACCGGAGAGCGCCAGAAAACCTTTCGGGCCCCGATTCCCGAATACCCACAACGCCCGGTCGAGGATCCCGAATCATGACAGGTTGCAGGTTCGTATTGAGCGCCAGGTTGGTCGGATTGCTGATGTTGGGGTTTTGGGTCCCGGCGACAACACTGGCTAATGATGATCTGGATGTTACCATGCGCATGGTGACTGACGACGCAGAACTCACCGATTCGGTAGTGCGGGAAATCGAGTTGCCCCGCGCTATCGGAAAACCCGGGAATCCGGGTGAGTCTGGCTCTCGCGGGCTGGATGCGGCGAGTGAAGCCCGAGAAAGGGGGCGCGAGTTTGGTGAGTCCATGTCCGAAAAAGCCAGGCAATCCCGGGAGCTGATCAAGGGTAAGCCTGAGTTGCCGGAGCGGCCGGAACGCCCAGAGCTGCCGGATGCACCAGGGCTGGATCGCTGAAACCGGATACATAACCGGTCCTGCCCCGCGTGGATTAATCCGGAGAAACCTGTTTGCTGGTATTTTGGCGCGCCCTGTCCCTGATCCTGTTGTTAATGCCTATGGTGATTCTTCAGGCGGCTGAAACGGAAGCCGGCATGGGGGATTTCCGTGCCGGCGTTGAAGCCTTTGAAGCAGGAGACCTGAACGCCGCGAAACAGCGCTTTCAGAGAGCCGTTGATGCTGGCCTGAGATCTCCTTCGCTTTTCTATAACCTCGGTGTTGTTTGCTACCAGCTGGGCGATTACGGCGCCGCTGAATCTGCCTTCCGTTCCTTGCTCGACGGCTCCAATAGTGCCCTGGCGCGTTATAACCTCGGTCTGGTCGCGCTTGCCACGGAGGAGTCTGCCGAAGCCCGTCGCTGGTTCGAGCAGGCCTCGGCCGAGAGCGCTCCGGATAAAATCCGGACACTGGCCCGGGCGCAACTGAATAAACTGGATGGTGGATCGCCCCGGTTGGCCCGCCAGCCCTCTATTCGCGGCTATCTGGGTATCTCTGGCGGTTACGATTCCAATATTGCCGGCCTGCCCGAGGATACGGCGTCGAGTGAAGGTGGGGTGTTCCTCGAAGCGCTGGCTGCCGGAACCTACGAGCGGCCAGTCGGTACCCGCTCACGGCTTGCCCTCGATGCTGCCGCCTATTCCCGGGAACATCCGTCCGATGACGAATACGACACTCAGGTGTTGCAGGGACGACTGGCCTGGTCTGAGACCCTCGCTGCAGGTGAACGCGGCGCTCTGGTGTCGTTGGTGAAGTCCTGGTTTGGCAGCGAATCCCTTGAAACGCGATACGGCATCGAGGGGTTTTATCGTTGGCGTGCGTGTTCGCTACCCGTAGCCCCGGATCAGTGTGGAATCGCCCTGGCGGCGGCTACCGTGAATGGTGGTTCAGGCTTCGAGGCCTATGACGGACAGTGGTATCGGGCACGCGTTCATGCGCGGAAGTACCTGGGACCCTGGCGATTGGACGGCGACTACTCACTGGAAATCAATGACCGGCGGGATCTGCAAACAACCAGTGAGTTTATCAGTGTCTCACCTACCCACCACACACTGGAGTTTGCCGGTCGCTACCGGTGGCGGCCAGATATCGTGTTCGGAACAACGGGCTCTGTTCGCCACAGTCGATACCGGGACGTCCATCAGTTGGTGTCCGGGGAAGGCGAGAGCGGTCGCAGAACAGATAACCGCCTCGAGATCGGGTTGCTGGTGGAGAAGTCCCTGGACAGCCGTTGGCTGGTCCGGGGGGAGTGGCTGGTTCGGGATAACAGAAGCAGTCTGTCGCAGTATGACTATCAGCGCCAGACGCTGATGTTCACCCTGGAAGGGGCCTTCTAGCTCTGCAAGTCAAAGCCAGAAGGCCGGCTACCCGTTACAGTCCTGCGTTTCTCAGGCGGTTGGCGTGTTGCTTGAAAACCGCTTTTGGATCAGTTTCGAAGAGGCTGTGCAGGCCCAACGCCTGATTCACTTCATCCAGATGGTTCATGAAGTAATTATCCCGGATAACCTTGCCAAACCGGCTGCTGCAGCGGCCTACCAGACCGTCGTTCTGGCTGAAGCCGAAGGCGAGGCTGGTTGTGCCCAACAACGCGTCGGACGGATCCAGTACGTTGGTCAGAACACCGGTGCCACCCCAGGAGTAGAAGCGGACGCCATTTGCCGAGTAGGCACCTTCACCGCAAGAAGTGGTTGGAATCCCGGCAGGGGCGAAGTTGTTGAATTCGGCGCTGCCTTGGGTGGTGAGGGATTCCAGGCTTGACCGCAGGTCCTGGTTATAACCGCCACCGGACAGCAGATCGATAAGCCCACCCAATGCATTCCCCAGACTGGCCGCCAGGCTTTCGGCAGGGGAGCCGTAGATAAGGTCGGCGACCGGCGAGCCTTTATGGGGCGAGCCGACGGACGTCACTGAGGCGACCAGATCCGGCCGCACCCTGGCGATGTAACGGGCCGTGGGGCCCCCGTGGCTGTGGCCAATCAGATTGACCTTGCCATGCACCGCGGCGATCGCCTGTACCTGCGGCAGAAGCGCTTCACCGCGAGCAATGGTGCTATCCAGGGCGGGCACCTGAGTGGTGTAGACATCAGCGCCGTATTTGCGGAGATCCTCGGCGACGCCGTACCAGTAGTCCACGCCGGCAATGGAATCAAAGCCGAACATGCCATGCACCAGCACAACCGGGTAGCGAGTATCCGTATAGTTTGAAGGGGTAGAGTCCCACCACCAGGCGGCGGAGGGGGCCGACCAGGCCACAGTCAGGGCCAGGGCCATTGCTTGGATCCAGAGTTTCATTGTCGTTCCTACAGTTTGATGTTGTGTTTGTTATTCAAACTGCGGCTCAACCTAACGGGTTGCTCCAGAGACTTCCTGCTCGTACTGCATCTGCCTGTAAGCAGACCGAGTGCTTCCGTGCGCTGACTTGATTTTTGTGTTTGTTAGATTTGGTGCCGTCAGAGCATCTCGGTAGAGATTAGATCAACATTTGATCAGGTTGGATGGTAAGTCAACGGCACAAGAGGCCAGGCAGGTGTGTTCGCCGTGGAACTGTGATGCCCATCACATCGGTGGCCCCGCAGGACATGTTCCGACCTGCGGGGCAGCGATGGGGACAGCGGAAATATCAGAGCGTGGCCATGACCTTTTTGGCCGCCGCTACCGTATCGGCGATGTCCTGTTCGGACAGTGCCGCTGTCGTAAAGCCAGCCTCAAAGGCGGATGGTGCCAGATATACGCCTTCTTTAAGCATGCCCTGGAAGAACTTCTTGAAGCGTTCGACATCACAGCCCATCACCTGTTCAAAGCGGGTAACAGAGCTTTCCTCGGTAAAGAAGAATCCGAACATGGCCCCGGCACTCTGGACCGTCAACGGGATGCCAGTGGCATCAGCGGCTTCTTTCAGGCCGTCGCGAACGGCATTGGTTTTCTCGGTCAGCCGGTCGTGGAAACCGGGCTCGGAGATTGCGTTCAGTGTCGTCAGGCCGGCGCACATGGCCAGGGGGTTACCGCTCAGGGTGCCTGCCTGGTAAACCGGTCCCAATGGTGAGATGTGTTCCATGATTTCCCGTTTGCCGCCAAAGGCGCCGACCGGAAGCCCGCCACCAATCACCTTGCCCAGTGCGGTGAGGTCCGGGGTTACGCCATACAGCCCCTGAGCACCGCCGAGGGAAACCCGGAACCCGGTCATTACTTCGTCGAAGATCAGCACGGTGCCGTGCTCGTCGCACACTTCCCGCAACCCCTCGAGGAAGCCGGGGACCGGTGGAATGCAGTTCATATTGCCAGCGACCGGCTCTACGATAATCGCGGCGATCTGGTCGCCCATCTCCCGGAAGCATTCGCGAACGCTGTCCATGTCGTTGTAGGTCAGCGTGATGGTGTGCTCAGCCAGGCTGGCGGGGATGCCCGGGGAATTCGGCACGCCCAGGGTGAGGGCGCCGGAGCCTGCTTTGACCAACAGTGAATCCACGTGGCCGTGGTAGCAGCCCTCGAACTTCACGATCTTGTCGCGACCGGTGTAGCCCCTCGCCAGGCGGACAGTGCTCATGGTGGCCTCGGTACCTGAATTCACCATGCGGACCAGTTCGATGGATGGCACGAGTTCGCACACCTTCTTGGCCATCTCGGTTTCGAGGGCGGTCGGCGCACCATAGCCAACGCCCAGATCAACCTGCGCATGCAGGGCGTCTTTGATGCGTTGGTCACCGTGGCCAAGAATCATGGGGCCCCAGGAACCGATGTAATCGATGTAGCGCTGATCGTCTTCGTCGTAAAGATAGGCGCCCTGGGCGTGCTTGAAGAAGATCGGCGTGCCGCCAACGCCTCGAAAGGCCCGGACCGGAGAATTCACGCCACCGGGGATGTATTTCTGGGCCTGCTCGAACAGGGTTTCGGAGTGCGTCATGGATCTGGGCTCCTGTTATTCCGGAAGTGAAAAAAGTGGGTGATGGCTTGCGAACAGGCGCTTAAACGCTTTGGCTCGCATCTCAATGTCATGTGTGTCGCCGCCAAAAAGGCCGCCTACCACGGCGAGCATGTCGGCCCCGGCACGGATAAGAGGTTCGCTGTTGTCTGTGGTTACCCCGCCGATGGCGGTGATCGGGAGGCCGAAACGCTTTGCGTCGGTCAGAACACCGGGAGGCGCTGCGGGGGCGCCGGGTTTGGTCGACGACGTATAAAATCGCCCGAACGCCAGATAGTCCGCGCCCGCCCCCAGAGCAGATTGTGCAAGTGCGAGATCGGCGTGACAGGTTATGCCGATTATGGCCTCATCACCGAGAAGGCGGCGGGCCGCTGCCACTGAGCCGTCCGTCTGACCCATGTGTACGCCGGCAGCCCCGACCCGTTTTGCGAGATCGGGATCGTCATTGATCAGCAACGGAACGCCCGCATTTCGGCATACAGCCTGCAAACTGACCGCCTGGGAAATCCGTTCAGCCATCGGCGCGCTCTTTTCGCGGTATTGTACCATGACCGCGCCGCCCCGAAGCGCAGCCTCAACCGATTCGAACAGTGTTTCGGGTGGTGTCAGTACGCTGTCGGTAATGGCGTAGAGCCCCGGGCGCAGCCCTTTACTCATCGCTCCCACAGAATACCTCGATCCGGCACCGGCTGGCCTTTACCGACTTCCAGGGCGTGGAGTATGGCGCGATGAACGTAGTTCTGGGCCTGGGAAATGGCGGCTCGGGGCGACAGCCCGGAGGCTCTGCCGGCAGAAATGGCCGCTGCCAGGGTGCAGCCGGTGCCATGGTACTCACCACCGATTCGTTCAATTTCCCAGCGCATGGGCTCCGGGGCGTGGTTATAGAGCGTGTTAATAATGTGAATGCCGGTGCCGTGTCCACCAGTGGCCAGCACGGATTCGCAGCCGCCCTTCAGCAGATTGTCGGCGGCCTGATCGGCGTCTTCACTGTTGCCGAGCATGGCCAGTTCGACGCCATTGGGTGTGATCATTTCGGCCACGGGAAAGAGCTTCTCCTTCATGGCACTGACCAGTTCGTCGTCGGCCAGATCACCGCCGCCTGCGGCCTTGATCACCGGGTCGGTAATCACGGGAATGCCCGGATGTTCACGGATGAAATCCACGAGCACATCCACCACCGCAGCATTGCCCAGAGCACCGGTTTTGATGGCATGAATCGGGGAATCATCGGCGAGACACTGGAGTTGTTTTCGGATCAGGTCTGCCGATACGGGCTCGGCGCCATACACGTTACGGGTGTCCTGCACGGTGAGGCAGGTAAGAACCGGCAAGGGATGGCAGCCAAGGGAGGTGACGGCCTGGATGTCGGCCTGAATGCCGGCGCCGCCGGACGGATCAAGCCCGGAAAGAATCAGAACCTGTGGTCGGGTATAGCGTTTGATGACTCAGCTCCTCAAAACGGTTTGACAACAGCCAGAATTACAACGGCCAGAAGAATCAGCACCGGCAGTTCGTTGAACCACCGGTAGAATACGTGGCTTCTGGTGTTCCGGTCGTCCCGGAAGACCTTTACAAGGTGCCCGCAATAGAAATGGTAAACGATCAGAATGGCCACCAGAAACAGCTTGGCATGCATCCAGCCCTGGCTGAAATAGCCGGAGGCATTGTAACTGATCAGCCAGACACCGAAGACGACGGTGGCGACCATTGAAGGGGTGGTAATCCCCCGGTAAAGCTTGCGTTCCATGATCTTGAAGCGCTCACGACCGGGCTCGTCCTCGCAGGCAGCGTGGTAGACGAACAGTCTGGGCAGATAGAAAATGCCGGCGAACCAGCACACCAGTGAAATAATATGGAAGGCTTTCACCCACAGCATTCGTCAGCTCCGTCGGTATTGGTAGTAACTCTCGATATCGGCTTTCAGCACCACGCCGTATACCCGCTGGATCATTGGCGCGACGTGACGTTGTACGTAGAGGGCCTCGGCATTGGTTGCATCGAACTCGTTTAATGCCTCCTCCAGGGTGGCCTGGTATTGCACGGGGGCCACGTCGCGACGGTTCGCAGGTATGTCCATCAGGTCAATGGACTCCGGCGGTTCGATCTCTTCCTCGGACACCAGCTTTTCGGTGTCCTCCAGATATCGGGCGAGATCCACGGCCGGCAACAGGGCGGTCGGCCCGCTGCTGCCCTCAACCACCAGCCACTTCGGCTCGGATTTCAGTACTTTCCGCGCTTCTTCCACTGTCAGGTGCCGTTCGGTGCGCAATATACTGCGATCCATGATTGCGCCAACCGATACCCGCCGCAGCGCCTGAATCACCGGGGAATTCTGATAGCTAAGCCCCTGGTTCTTGAGAATGGTCAGGAACAGTGACCTCTTCCCGAACGCCTCGCTGGTCACCAGGCTCGAGGTGGTGATGATCAGCATGCCCGGGAGGATGATGTTGGGGTTACGCGTGAGCTCCATCAATGCCATCAGGGCGGCGAGTGGCGCCTGCAGTACGGCGCCCATCATGGCTCCCATGCCGAGCATGGCGTAGAAGCCAACAGAGGAAGCCTGCTCCGGCATGATCTGGGCGCCAATCAGCCCCATGGCGCCGCCCAGGGTTGCCCCCATAAACAGGGTGGGGCCGATCACGCCACTTGGCATGCCCAGCCCGATGGAGAGCGATGTAATCACCAGTTTGGCGGCGCCGGCTCCGAGCAGGAGCCAGAACCCGAGTTCGCCGTTGATGGTTTCGTTGACGGTGTCGTAACCGATACCCATGGTTTCCGGAATAAAAATGGCGAATGGCACCATCAGAAGACCCGCAAACGTGATGCGCAACAGAACGGGGCGATGGTGATGCTTGCCCATAGTGTCAACCAGCTGGATAAACAGCGCGGCCGAAATGCCGATAATCACCGCTATGGCGAGTATCCAGGGGATTTCCGTTAGCGAGTTCATGGTCAGCGCCGGCACGTTAAAGGCCGGCTCTGTGCCATAGACCGCCTGGGTAACGATGGCAGCACTGACAGAGGCCAGGATGATCGGTGTAAAACCGGCAATGGTGTATTCCATCATCACCACTTCCATGGCGAAGATGACGCCGGAGATCGGCGTGTTGAAAGAGGCTGAAATGGCGGCCGCACAACCGCAGGCCACCAGTGTCCGGATGCTGTTGTTCGGAAGCCGCATCCACTGGCCCATCAGGCTGGAAAAAGCCGCTCCCAGGTGCACGGCAGGCCCCTCACGACCCGCCGACTGACCACTGACCACGGTGGCAACGCCCGAGATGAACTGCACGATCGCGCTGCGCATGGAAATGTAGCCCTGGTGGTAGTTCAGGCGCTCCATCACATGCACAATCCCGACCTTGCGGTCATGGGTGGCCAGACGATGCATCAAAAGCCCCAGACTGAGGGCGCCAGCCAGGGGCAGGAGCCCGCGGGTAATCAGGTCCAGTTGTTCGAAGGATTCGGAGCCATCCCCGGGCAGGAAATGCTCAAGCGGCCATTCGATAGCCAGCCGAAAAAGCAGGATCACGCCCCCGGTTATCAAACCGGACAGCAGGCCAAGCACGGCCAGTTGCGGCAAAGCATCAACACCGGAGAGTCGGCGCCGGAAAACAGGAATCAGATGCTCGGTAATCTGGTGCCAGATTTTCTGCATGAGGCCAGAGTTCCGGTGGATTTGAATGGACTGCCAGAAGGATTCTGACAACATTGTAACGGTCGCCCTGAGGGCTGCAATAAGTCATTGGTTTATCATGGTAGACTACGACGTTAAAGCTCTTAATTCTGATACGACGTCGCTGGAGAAAATGGTGATTAAAGTAGGCATCGTTGGTGGCACCGGCTACACCGGTGTGGAACTGCTGAGAATTCTTGCGGTTCACCCTGAAGTTTCGGTCAGTTGCATTACCTCCCGTTCCGAGGCGGGTATGCCGGTTGCGGAGATGTACCCCAATTTGCGAGGCCATTATGACCTCGCGTTCTCAGAGCCGGACGTCAATGTGCTTGGGGCCTGCGATCTGGTGTTCTTCGCCACGCCCCATGGCGTGGCCATGAGGATGGTGCCGGAACTGATGTCCGCCGGCGTGCGTGTAGTGGATCTGTCCGCCGATTTCCGTCTTAAAGATCTGGATGTCTGGGCCAACTGGTATGGCATGGCCCATGAGAGCCCGGAGTGGGCGGAGAAGGCGGTTTACGGTTTGCCGGAAGTGGTGCGTGATGAAATCCGCACTGCTCAACTGGTGGCCAATCCGGGTTGCTATCCGACTGCAGTTCAGCTGGGATTCCTCCCGTTGCTGGAGCAGGGACTGGTGGATCCAAAGCGCCTGATCGCCGACGCCAAATCCGGCGCCAGCGGCGCGGGCAGGCAGGGCAAGATCGGCATGCTCCACGGGGAGATCGGTGAAAGCTTCAAGGCCTACGGCGCCTCGGGGCACCGTCATCTGCCGGAAATCCGCCAGGGTTTGTGCGGTGCTGCTGGCGGGGATGTGGGTGTGACGTTCGTGCCCCACCTGATTCCGATGATCCGCGGCATCGAGGCGACGCTCTACGCCGAGCTGAGGAATCCGGCGGACTTTGATCGGCTCCAGGCCCTGTTCGAGCAGCGTTTCGATGACGAGCCTTTTGTCGATGTGATGCCTTTCGGCAGCCATCCGGAAACCCGGAGCGTGCGTGGGGCGAACCAGTGTCGCATGGCACTGCACAGGCAGGAACAGAGCAACATTGTTATTGTTTCTTCCGTCATTGATAACCTGGTGAAAGGTGCAGCCGGGCAGGCGGTCCAGAATATGAACATCATGTTTGGCCTGAAAGAAACCATGGGGCTTGAGGCCCCGGCGCTTTTGCCTTGATACCCAAGGGAAGATTGTGAGCGAACAGCGAAAGCCGGCTGAAGAGTATGTGGTCATCCGGCATCGACCGGGTTATCGCCTGCGCAGAACCGCCATCCTTCTGGTTTTTACCGTGGTAGCTGCGGTCGTGGGGTATGCCGCCGGGCTCGCCCAGGGCGGGTTCCGTTTTTCCAGTGCCGAGGAGTCGAACCAGGTGCTGGAAAACGAGGTCGAGAAGCTCAGGGATGATTATCGCAAGGCCCGGCAGCAGCTGATCAATCTTGAGCGTGGGCAGGCGATTGACGAGCAGGCCCTGAACCAGGCGCGAAAAACCATTGTGGATCTGGAAACCCGCATTGTGTCACTGCAATCGGACCTGACTTTCTATAAAAACATCATGGCTCCGTCGGAAACCAGCAAGGGGCTTCAGGTAGACAGCTTTTCACTGGTTCGGGCTCGCAATCAGGACAGTTATGACTTCAAGTTGGTGCTGACCCAGGTCGGCAACAACAAGAGCTACATTTCCGGTGTGGTGGCAGTCAATGTCATTGGTTTGCGGGATGAGGAAAAAGAGGTCATCGCCTTGCGTGATCTCTCGGAGGACATAGCCGATCTCGGTGTGAAATTCCGTTTCCGGTACTTTCAGGATGTCGAAGGCTCCCTGAAACTGCCGGAACAATTTGAACCGCTTGAGATCCAGGTGGTTGCCCAGGCAGAGGGAAAAAAATCCTCGCAAGCCGAGCGCACCTTTAACTGGGACGATTTAACGGAGAACTGACATGCTTGGCAAGAAAAAGCAGAAGCCGCGCCGGCCCACGGGCCATTTTGACACCCTGATCTCTTCCCGTACGACGGTTGAAGGCGATGTGCATTTCAGCGGTGGGCTTCACGTGGATGGCCGGATTCGTGGCAAGGTCGTTGCCGATGAGGGCACCGACGCGGTATTGAGGATTTCAGAAGTTGGCGAAGTGACGGGTGATATCAATGCGCCGCACGTCATTATCAACGGAACCGTGAATGGTGATGTCTACGCCTCGGCACATCTTGAACTGGCGGAAAAAGCCTCTATCAATGGAAGCGTTTACTACAACCTCATTGAAATGGCGATGGGGGCGTCTGTAAACGGAAATCTGGTGCATCAGCGGGAGCCGGTAGGGTTGCTCTCTCAGGATTCCAAAGCCGCCGTGTCCGGTGAAAAGCAGGCTTCCGCTGGCGATTCGGCAGGGGAGCCCAGCGGTGCGGACGATGGTGGAAAGTCCGAATAGTTGATTGTTTTGGTCAGGAATACCATAATCGCCTGAGTTGTTCATAATTATCCGGAGGCGAACTTGAGCGCAGTTCAGCAACAAATAGCTACACCGCTGTTCTTCAGTGACAGTGCCGTTGCCAAAGTACGTGAGTTGATCGAGGAAGAAGAAAATCCCGAGCTCAAACTCCGCGTCTTTGTGACGGGCGGGGGCTGCTCCGGATTTCAGTACGGCTTCTCGTTTGATGAAAGCCAGGATGAGGAAGACACCGTGATCGAGCGTGATGGCGTTTCTCTTCTGGTGGATCCGATGAGTTACCAGTATTTGGTGGGCGCTACCATTGATTATCAGGAAGGCCTGCAGGGCTCACAGTTCGTGGTTCAGAACCCCAATGCCAGCTCCACTTGCGGGTGTGGTAGCTCCTTCTCCATCTGAGTGGCAGTGGTTTTCAGGCCGGGTAAATGGCACCCAGAATACGAGGGCCAGATGCTCCGGTCACGTCCGGCAGGTTGCCGGGCTTTCCTTCCAGTGCCTGCTTTGCCAGCCAGGCAAAGGCGACAGGCTCCACCAGTTGAGGGTCTAATCCCAGCTCCGTTGTGAGTGAAAGCGAAACGCCGGGAAGCGCTTTGGCGAACGCCTCCATCAGCAGCGGATTGCGTGCCCCGCCACCACACACGTAAATCCTGAGATCCGAGATCTCGGGCAGTTGCTGCACGACGCTTTTGACGGTTAATTCCAGCAGGGTTCTCTGAATATCTTCGGCTGGAATGTCCCGGTGGCGGCTTACCAGTGTTTTTACCCAATCAAGATTGAACCGCTCTTTGCCCGTGCTTTTCGGGGGTGCCTTCGAGAAATAGGCATCGGAGAGCATGTCATCAAGAAGTTCCTGGTTAATCGAACCCTCCATGGCCCAATGACCGTCGCTGTCGAAAGGCAGCCCGGTCTGGTCGAGGCACCAGGCATCCATCAGCGCATTGGCAGGGCCCGTGTCAAAACCGGTTGCCGGTATCTCGTCACTGGCGGGGAGCCAGGTAATGTTGGCGATTCCCCCGAGGTTGAGAATACAGCGGTTCTCCTCATCTGAGCTGAAAAAGGCCTTGTGGAAGGCCGGGACCAGCGGTGCGCCCTGGCCTCCGGCGGCCATGTCCCGTCGTCGGAAGTCCGCAACTGTTGTGATGTTGGTGGCTTCGGACAGCACGCAAGGGTTGCCGATCTGTATGGAGAAAGGTGCGGTGCCAGAAGGCTGGTGTCGAATGGTTTGTCCATGGCTGCCAATGCCCCGAATCTTCGCTCGATCGAATTCCGATCTTTGGATGACCGCGTCCGCGGCCTGGGCAAACAGATGACCGACCAGAGTATCCAGTTCGCCGATTTCGTCGGGTTCGGCCTGGTTCTGGCTGGCGGCAATGAGTCGGTGGCGAATCTGATCGGGGTAGGGGATCGTGTGCGATGCGTGGATCTTTACGGCGCTGTGATTGAAAGACACCAGCACGGCATCAATGCCATCCATGCTGGTGCCTGACATCAATCCAATCCAGGCTTCCATTTGTTTCTCAGTCGTCTGAAGCCAGTGCGAGTTGCTGATAGCTCTCGCGGAACACGTCAAACTGCGCGATTCGCTGTTCGGTGAATTGTTTGAATCGGGCCATCTCGGAAGACGGAATGGGCTTTGCGTCCGGCAACTTGACCGTGCGGGAGTTGCGCGGCGACCCGTTCAGTCTGAACTCGTAGTGCAGGTGAGGTCCGGTAACCATGCCCGATGAACCAACATGCCCGATGGTTTGGCCCTGCTTGACTCGGGTGCCATTCTTGATGCCTTTACCCAGGCGGCTCATGTGTGCATACAGCGTGGTGATGTTGTCGCCGTGCTGGAGGATGACAGTTCGTCCGTAACCACCTTTCCAGCCTGCGAATTTCACCCGACCGGAACCTGCCGCCTTGATGGGAGTTCCGGGAGGCGCTGCGTAATCGGTGCCTTCATGCGGACGTACTACGTCCAGAACGGGATGGCGGCGCTGAAGGTTGAACGGAGAAGAAATCCGGGCATTGATGGGGGTTCGCAGGAATGCCTTGCGCATGCTTTTGCCATCGGGAGCGTAGTAATCGCTGTCGCCATTGCTGTCGGTATAAAGCAGTGCGAGGTTTTCTTCGCCGCGGTTAACGAATCGTGCAGACAGGATCCGGCCCGTGTCGAACTTTTCGCCGTCAAGGTAGAGTTCTTCGTAAACCACTTCGAACTGGTCGCCCTTCCGGACGTCGTAAACAAAGTCGATATCCCAGCCGAAGATGCCTGCCAGCTCCATGGTCAGGCTGTCGTTAAGGCCCGCTTCGCGCGCAGCCAGATAGAGGGAGCCGTCAATGGTGCCTGATGCAAAGGCTGGCCGCGCTTCCGGTTTGCGAACTTCGGTTTCGCCGGTAAAGCTTTCGCCTTCTTTGGTAATCTTCAGGGTTTCCAGACGGTTTCTCTGCAAGTCGATGGCCGCAAGCCCACCGTCTTCGGTTGTTGCAAAGCGAATGGTTTCGCCGGCGTACAAGCGCTGGAGTTTTTCGGCCTCACCGTCGCCATGAATAACCGAGAGCATGATGCCATCATTAAAGCCAGCTTTCTTGAACAGGGAGGAGAGCGTGTCACCAGACTTGATCGCGAAGGTTTGCCATTCGAGTTCCGGCAACTTCGGAGCGACAGGTTGCTCGGGAGCGGAAACGCTCGCCTGCTGCGTGCCTTCTGCCGCGACCTCGGATTCAGGCGCTTTCGGCTGGGTGTCCGCTACGGGAGCCTCTGTCGGCATTGCTTGCTCAGGCGCTGCGCCGGTTTCGGAAACGGTGCCTTGCTCCAAGTCCAGGGCATAGGACATCCGTTTGGCTTCAACGTTGCTGCTGGGGCTCATGAGAATGGCAGCGGTAACAACAACGGTAGCCGCGGCAGCAATGGTAATGTGAGTTTTAGGAAACATTTTCAGCACGTATCGCACCCGTTTTAATCGGTATTACGGCAGCTTGTACTACCTAATTAAAGCTGTTGTTCAAGTATAGTCCAACAGATTACCGTATAAAATGCATGCGGGACAGCGTGGAACATTACGGTTGCTGCTCCATCCTCCGGATTTCTTTTGACAGCGTTGTTATAATACGCCGCCCTGCAAAGTCGGTGTTGGTCAAAATCTGGTCAGCATACTGTAGCAGGGGAACAGGTAACTCACAGATTTCTTTTGTTGAACTCTGTAACTGACAGAATCTTTCCAAGATCAAAGCGGGGACGTGTTGTTCATGGCATCCATTGATGAAGCGTTGGCGATAATCAAGCGAGGCGTAGACGAACTCATTCCGGAAGATGAGCTCATCGAAAAATTGAAGGAAGGTCGTCCGCTGCGGATTAAGGCGGGTTTCGACCCCACTGCGCCGGACCTTCATCTTGGGCACACCGTTCTTATTAACAAGCTGCGGCAGTTTCAGGATCTTGGTCACGAGGTGATGTTTCTGATTGGAGATTTCACCGGAATGATCGGTGACCCCACCGGGAAAAGCGCCACGCGTCCTCCTCTAACAGAGCAGCAGGTCGCCGAGAACGCGGTCAGCTATAAAGAGCAGGTGTTCAAGATTCTTGATCCCGCGAAAACGCGCGTCATGTTCAATTCCGACTGGATGGGTAAGATGAGCGCCGCCGATATGATCAAGCTGGCGGGACAATACACCGTTGCGCGCATGCTGGAGCGGGATGACTTCACCAAGCGCTATCGTGCCGAGCAGGCGATTGCGATTCACGAGTTTCTCTACCCTCTGGTCCAGGGGTATGACTCCGTGGCCATGGAGGCGGATGTTGAGCTGGGCGGTACCGACCAGAAGTTTAATCTCCTGATGGGGCGCATTCTGCAGAAGCATTACGGCCAGTCGCCCCAGGTGATCCTCACCATGCCAATTCTGGAAGGGCTCGATGGTGTCCAGAAGATGTCCAAGTCTCTGGGGAACTACGTCGGCGTCAACGACTCGCCTGGCGAAATGTACACCAAGCTGCTCTCCATGCCGGATGATCTCCTGTGGCGCTACTTTGAACTGCTGAGCTTCCGGCCGCTTGCCGAGGTGGACGAGTTCCGCAAGGCGGTTGCTGGTGGTGCAAACCCCCAGGATTATAAAAAGCTGCTCGCGGAAGAGATTATTACCCGCTTCCATGATGAAGAGGCGGCCCGGACCGCTCACAAGTCGGCGGGTAACCGGGTGGCGCTCGGCGAGATCCCGGACAATGTGCCAACTGTTGAGGTGCCTTTGGAGGGGCAGTCCGAGATCCCGATGGCGGCGGTGCTTCGCCTGGCCGGTTTGGTAAAGAACGGCGCGGCAGCCCGGGATGTCCTGGGGCGTGGTGCGGTATTTGTCGATGGCCAGAAATTCGAGGGCGACCGGATGTTTGTGGAAGGCGATGATTGCGTCATCCAGGCTGGCAAGAAGAAGATCGCCCGGGTTCTGATTACTGTCTGATCGATTTTGGGCGATTTTGAGTTTTTTTCAGAATCGCCGTTGACACCCACGGGCAGGTCTGTAGAATGCGCATCTCTTTCGAGGGGAGCACCGCTGAGGCGGCTCAGAAATCGAAAGATAACTGTTTGAAAGCGCTGAAGAAAATGAGTTTCAAAATTCTTCAGAAAGCAGTTGACAGGCAAGCGATTCACTGTAGAATGCGCGCCTCGAAACAAGCAGTAAGCCGGGTCATTTTTCGGCGCTTTCCGGAGACGGAAAACATCGAAAAATAAACGGTTGACAAGGCGGCGCTACGATGTAGAATACGCGGCCTTGATTGAGCAACAGCTCAAACGCTCTTTAAAAA
>OJDQ01000129.1_pt1 | contig 39448 bp, 26 predicted proteins | sample 1592851 | NCBI WGS metagenome assembly OJDQ01 (sample SAMN05416774, study PRJEB24817) | seawater metagenome | isolation source: Sea water | place: Canada:Atlantic | collected 2013-07 | reverse complement strand
CCCTGATGGACTCGACCACCCCGATACAGCCTTTGCTGATCGGCGCCGATCAGCAGGCCCTGGCGCTCAGTCAGCAGCTGCGCGAGCAGGGTTTTCTGGTCATCGCCATTCGGCCGCCCACGGTGCCGGAGGGCCAGGCACGATTGCGGGTCACCCTGTCGGCGGCCCATGAGGAAAACGACGTGGATGCGTTGCTGGTGGCGCTGGCGCGGTGTCAAAGAAAAGACGTTTAACCACAGAGGACACAGAGATCACTGAGAAAAACCGATAACAGCGTAGGGGGGGGGTTCTGGTCGCCCTCACCCTGCTGGGCTGTCTTGTTTTCACTCTGCGATCTCTGTGCCCTCTGTGGGTAAAAAAAGGAAATTGAATGGCCAAGTTGATCCCTTTCCACAACACCTACAAAGCCACTGGCGTCCCGGATGCGGATGCCCAGGATGTGGTGCTGATCCATGGTTGGGGTCTGCATGCCATTGTCTTTGACGACATTGTGCCGGCGTTGCTGGAACGGTTCCGGGTCACCGTGGTGGATCTGCCGGGCATGGGGCAGAGCCCGTTGCCCAATGATGACTACACCCTGGACTTTCTCGCCGACCAGGTGTTGGCGATCATGCCGGAACAGGCCCATTTGCTGGGCTGGTCCCTGGGGGGGCTGGTGGCACTGGCCATGGCAGAGAAGGCGCCGCAGAGAGTGGAGTCTGTCGTCACCGTGGCCACGTCCCCTCGCTTCACGGCGGCAGCAGATTGGCAGCCAGCCATGAAGGCGGACATCCTGGCCAAGTTTGCCGAGATGTTCGACGAGGATTACGAGGGCACCCTGGTGCGCTTTCTGGCCCTAAACTGCAAGGGCAGCGCGGCCATGCGTGAAGACACTGCGCGCTTGAAAGACATTCTTTATTTCTGCGGCTTGCCGGCGCGCCGGGCCCTGCGTGGCGGTCTCGATATTCTTCGTGATGCAGACCTGCGCGGCACGCTGAAATCCCTGCCCATGCCGGTACTGATGGTGTTCGGTGAACAGGATCATATCGTGCCGGCCGCTGCCATGGCGGCGGTGGAGCCCCTGATTCAAACCGGCCGCACCGCCTTGATCGAACAGGTGGCCCATGTGCCTTTCCTGTCCGCCCCCGATACCTTTACCCGGGCCGTCTATGACTTCTATCGCGACCATCGACTGGTTGACTGAGCCGACGATGGAGTCGCCACTCAAGACTGCCGTCAGTCAGCATTTCAGCCGCGCCGCGCGCAGCTACGATGCGCATGCTGAGCTGCAGCTGGCGGTAGGGCGCTCGCTGGTCCAGCGATTGCCCAGCCAACTGGTGACGCCGGCGGCTCTCGATCTGGGCTGTGCCACCGCCCCCTTTGCCCGTGCCCAGCAACAGGCACTGCCGGAGGTGTTATGGCAGGCGGTGGATCTGTCGTCCGAGATGCTTAACGAAGCCGCTGAACGGGGCCGACTCAACGACCATTACCAGCCCCTGTGCGCGGATGCGGAATCCCTGCCGCTGGAAGCGTCGTCCCAGGGACTGGTGTTTTCCTGTTTTGCCTTGCAGTGGTGCCACCCGGTCAGAGTCATGGCGGAGGTGTGGCGGGTGCTGGCGCCGGGCGGCCGGTTGTTGCTGGCGGTGCCCCTGGCTGGCTCCCTGCAGGAATTGACTCAGAGCTGGCAGGGGGTAAATCACCGCCCCCATGTGAATCCCTTGCCGTCGCTGAAGGACTGGCAGGACGCTGCCCTGCAGGCCGGGTTTGCCGATGGGCAATGGCAGCAACAGGTGATGGTGGAATACTACGATTCAGTCAAGCAGATAGCCCGCCGCCTCAAGGCCACCGGTGCCGATCATGTGAATGGCGCCAGCGGCCTCACCGGCAAGAATGCCTGGCAGGCCATGGTGGCCGAATACGAAACCAGGCGTACCAGCCAAGGGCTACCGTTGACCTGGAATGTGCTGTTCCTGGAATCGGAAAAGCTTGGAGGTTCGCGGGGGGTCTGAAGTTTCTACAAAGCCGCTTGTAGGAGTTCCTCTTGAGGGACGAATCGTGCGAAGCACGGAATCGACCGAAGGGCGATCAAAGCGATAAGCTCAACTCAAGGATAACTATGGAAAACCAAAAACCCCCCCTCCCCGTCCTCAAGGGCATTTTCTTTGTCACCGGCACCGACACCGAAGTCGGCAAGACCTGGGTGAGCTGTCGGCTGCTGGAGCGCGCCCGCGAAGCGGGGTTGAGTTGCTACGGTCTCAAGCCGATAGCCGCCGGGTGTGAGGAAACTCCAGAGGGTTGGCGCAATGATGATGCCTTACAGTTGATGGCTGCCAGCTCGGTGACATTACCCTACGAGCTGGTCAATCCGGTGGCGTTGAAAGCGCCGGTTGCGCCTCATATTGCTGCTCAAAAGGAGGGGAAGGCCATTACCCTGTCACGCCTGGTGGGCTATGTGCGCGGTGCTTTGAGTGCCCACAAGGCAGATCTGATTCTGATCGAAGGCGCGGGCGGCTGGCGGGTGCCTCTCAATGACCGGGAAATGCTCTCCGGCCTGGCCAGTGCCCTGGAGCTACCGGTGATTCAGGTAGTGGGCATGAAACTGGGTTGCATCAATCATGCACTGTTGACCGCAGAAGCGATTGAAAAAGATGGGCTCCATTATGCGGGTACCATGGCCAACTGCTTCGGTGATATGGACGTGCAGGAGGAGAATCTACTTACCCTGCGCCAGCATTTGCCCGGTGCGTTTGCCCTGGTGTAGCGCGTTTTTCCCGGCCGATTTCACGGCTTTTTTAGCCGTTATTCATGCCTCTGTCACCTTTAACTGGGCGGTTACAGGAGGCTACATAGTACTACAGTGCAACTACCCAAGGCCCACTGTGCCGATGCAATTTCCTGCCTAATCTTGAGTCGTCATCGCGTGAAGCGATGGCGTTCAATCAGGGGGAAGTTCCATGGATCGCAAACGACGTCGCCTGGTACAGGCGCTGGGTGCAGGCAGTACGCTCGCGCTGGCGGGTTGTGGGGGCGGTAGCAGCTCGTCACCGACACCGGTTAATACACCGACACCGAATCAGCCCGAGGTTCCGGATGAGCCTGATGCACTGCCGACTGCGTCTTTTCTGCATGGAGTGGCATCCGGGGACCCATTGTCCGACCGGGTTATTCTGTGGACGCGGGTAACACCTGACCTTGGCAATGGTGAGGATGTGGCGGTGGCAGTTACCGTGGCCAGTGACCCGGCCATGCAGCAGATTGTTGCTACCTATGCGGCAACGGCCACGGCAGCAGCAGACTACTGCGTAAAGGTGGATGCCTCGGGCCTGCAGGCAGACCGCTGGTACTACTATCAGTTTGCGGTGGCGAACAGGACCTCTGCGGTGGGGCGTACCCGGACCTTTCCGGCATCCGACCGTTTTATTGATCGAGCCCGCTTCGCGGTGGTGTCCTGCTCCAATTACCCCAACGGGTTTTTCTCGGTGTACCGGGCCGTGGCCAATCACCCGGACCTGGATTTTGTCCTCCACCTTGGGGATTACATCTACGAATATGGCGCGGGAGAGTATGGGGATTTTCCCGACCGTGACCCGCTGCCTGCCCATGAAATGGTGTCGTTGAGCGATTACCGCCAACGCCATGCTCAGTACAAGACCGATCAGGATCTGCAGGCGATCCATCAGCAATTCCCCATGATCGCTGTCTGGGATGATCACGAATCCAGCAACGACAGCTACCGCGACGGTGCCGAGAATCACCAGCCGCTCACCGAAGGCGACTGGGAAACCCGCAAACAGATTGCCCAGCAGGCCTACTTCGAATGGCTGCCCATTCGCCCCCGCGAGCCGGGCAATCACAGCGTTATCTATCGCCGTTTCCAGTTCGGGGATCTGCTGGATTTGACCATGCTGGACACTCGCCTGGAAGGCCGTGACGAGCAACTGACGATTCCCGCTGACCCGGCGCGCAACGATGAAGACCGCCACCTGATCAGTGCCGAGCAAATGGACTTTCTGCTCGACAGTCTCAGTGCCTCCACCAGCCAGTGGCGTTTCATCGGCCAGCAGGTCATGTTTGCCCAGCTCAATATCGCCGAGCTGCCCAGTCTCAGTGAAGACCAGGCGCAACTGCGCGGCAATCTGTCGGCCATCAATATGGATCAATGGGATGGCTATGCGGCGGACCGGCTGAAAATTCTCAACCATATCGACGACAACAATATCGACAATGTGGTGATTCTCACCGGAGATATTCATACCTCCTGGGCCAGTGAAATCTATCGCAATCCGGGCTCATTACTCGGTGACCTGTTCGACAAGCCGCTGGCAGCGGAGCTGGTCACCCCGGCGGTGACCAGTCCGGGCTTCCCGGAGGGCGCCGCAGAGGTTGCCGGTGTGCTGATTCCAGTGGTTAACCCGCATATCCGTTATGTAGAAGCCAAATCCCGCGGTTTCATTCTGGTGGACGTGGATCGCCAGCGTACCCAGGGCGAGTTCTACTACGCGCAGAGCATCGAATCCTTCGATCTGCGTGGCCAGATTGATACCAGCAAGACCAAGGTGGTGGCCGTAAAAAGCGGCGATAGCCGTATTGTCGAAGACCTGCCCCCGTCTCGCCCGCGCACCCTGCGCACTGCGGTGTTCCATCCTCCTGTACCGAATTCCGATGAGGTGATGTCATGACTTTTCCCTGGAAACTGCTGCCGTTGGTTGCAGCACTGGCGCTGACGGCCTGTGGCGGCGGGGGATCTTCCAGCCCTGCCAACAGCGCCAATGATGAGGGTAATGGCGCTACCCCCAATTCCCCCTCCGAACCGGGAGGCGAGGGTGGTGATGACGGAGATGAAGGGCCGGTGACACTGAATTCTCCCGCCGCATTACGGTTTATCGTGATCGGCGATTCCGGCAGTGGCTCCGCCGGTCAGTATGCGGTGGGTGAAGCCATCGCCGAAGTCTGCCAGCGTAAAGATGAGTTCGTGGACGACATGGCGTTCCCGGGCTGTGATCTGGTTGTCGGGTTGGGCGACAACATCTACGAGTCCGGGGTCACCAGTGTGGATGATCCCCAATTCGCAGAAAAATTTGAGAAGCCTTTCGATCCGGTGCAGCTGCCGTTCTATATGGTCCTGGGCAACCACGACAATACGGCCTATGTGGGCGGCGACGGCGCGGGAAATTCGCGTGGTGAATTCCAGGTGGATTACACCTATTTCGACGGCAAACTGTCCAACCGCTGGAATATGCCGGACCGATATTTCCTGCATAGTGCCGGCACCACCCACACCAATCCCCGCTCGCTGGTGGATTTCGTGGCACTGGATTCCAACCCCATTGCCGGTGGTTTCGGTGATCCGGATATCGCCTATGCCTACCACACATATGGTATTGATCAGCGTAACTGGACGGTGAACACTCTGGCCGGCTCCAATGCAGTGTTCAAAATCGCCATGGCCCACCATCCTTATTTATCCAATGGTACTCACGGCAACGCCGGAAACTATGATGGTGTGCCCAGCGAGATTCTGCCGGTGCTGGCCGGCGAGCGCTGGAAGGCATTTATGGAAGAAGCAGTCTGTGATCAGACCGACTTTTTCTTTGCCGGTCACGATCATGATCTGCAGGTTCTCGAAGCGGTGCCGGAGTGCGGTCGTACCGAGTTCGTTGTCAGTGGCGCCGCCGGCAAGACCCGTTCCATTGATGACCCGGAACGTAATGCTGCGCGTTTCCAGCAAGGCGATGTCTATGGCTTCTTCTGGATGAAGGCCACCGAAGCCGACCCCGTTACCCTGGCGCCGGCCACCCTCTGCCTGGATGCCTATGTGGTAGACCCGGAGACAGAAGGCCTGGGCGTGATCAGCAACGGCGAGCTGACTCCGGCCTATACTCACTGTTATGACAAACAGCCCATGGCGGGGCTGGTGCCGGGCAATGATTTTTCCGGCCTGCCCCTGGGTGACGGCGCCTTGCCGCTGCCATTGCCGGACGGTTTTGATGCGGATTTTACCGGGCCTCTCAAGGAGCTGCGTGAAACCCTGGTGTCCGGTTTTACCCAGGCCGGTGCCAACCTGCCTGAAGACCAGCGTCAGGTGTTCGACCAGATGATTGCCGGTACCGACATCCTGTTCAATGCCATGGATGCGGCCACCGCTGCGATTCTGCAAGGCGACAGTAGTGGAATCACCCAGTCCGTTCAGGCGGTGCTGGCGGCGTCGGAGCAATTGCAGGCCATCGATACCAGCGGTCTGCCGGCGCCCTTTGATCAGCTGGGCGGTGCGTTCGATGCCCTGGCCGCCGGTTTTGGTGGCGGTGGTGGTGACGCCGGTGAAGGCGGCACGGTGGAAGACATTGCCTTTATTGCCGGCCCGCTGGTGGCATTGTCCCGCAACCTGAACAATATCCTTGATGGCATCGAAGAGCAGGTGCCTGGTGAGGTGCCGGTGTTTGCCGGGCTGACCGCGGTGCTCTCCACCGTTTCCCTGGGCCTGGCTAATACCCTGGAGCAATTGGTGCTGCTGGATACCAGTGCTACCGGTGAGCAACTGGTGGGCACGGTACAGCAGACCCTGGAGAACCTGGTCAACGATGTGCTCTGGCTCAATCAAATTCCCGGCGCGGAGGATTATGCGACCTTGCCCGGTGATGCGCTGTCTTCAGGGCTGCTGATCGTGGTTCGGGAAGTGACCGAACAACTGGATGAGCGACTGCTCAGCCCGCTGGCTCCATTGCTGGATCTGTTGTCGCCGATCACCGGGTTGCTGGCTGGATTGTTTGATGGTTTCTGATTGCCAATAAAAACAGACAGTCTTCCTTGTCCATAAACCGTGAGGTGGAAACGTCTCGCGGTTTTTTTGAGAGAGCAAGAGGGTAGAGGGAAGAGGTTGTTGGAGCCTTGCTTGCAAGGCGAAGGGCCGAAAATCTACGGATTCTGTTGACACCTTCGCCTTGCAAGCAAGGCTCCAACGGGTAAGCGGTATCGCTTCAGGAAATGCGCAACGTCTTCACCGGGCCCGAGTGGGATAGAGGGATCACTCCCAGCTCTTCCAGGGTATTGACCACCTGGTCCACGGTAATCCGCTGCAGGCAGGGGTAACTGTCCAGGGCGCAGCTGCAGCGTTCGCAACTCTTATGACAATGCTGCCAGCGCAGCACCCGTGCATCGGGTGAGAGTGGTTGCCAGAGGGTGTCATCGGTGGGCCCGAACAGGGCCACGGTAGGAAGCCCGCAGGCTGCGGCCAGATGCATGGGACCGCTGTCGTTGCCGACAAAACCGCGGCTGCGTTTCAGCAAGGCGATCAGTCCGTTCAGGCTGAGCTGATCGCACAGGTCGATAACCGGCTCGCAGAGAAAGCTCTGGATGCGGGCAATCTGTTGGCGATCTTTCTGGCCGGCGCCAATCAGCAAGGGCGTCAGGCCGGCACGACGCAGGCGTTGGCAGAGGGCCGCGAATTGCTCCGCATGCCAGATCTTGTAGGTCTTGGTGGCGCCGGCATGGATGACGATCAGAGTGTCAGATTTGTGGGCGCCTTCCAGAATGCGGTTCGCTTCGTCCTGGCCTGCCACCGTGTCTTTCAGAGGCAGGTAGTGTGCCGGTGATTTCGCAGCGGGGCAGCTAAGGCTGGCATAGGCCTGCCAGCGATGGCCGGACCAGTCCGCTTGCCGTTGTCGGGTGTAGAGCCACTGGCCATGGCGGCGGCGCGGGCCGATCCGCTCGCCGGCCCCACTGAGCCGCGCCAGCGTGGCGGACTTTTGCTCACCTTCGATATCTACCACCACCTTCGCTTTGAAGCGACGCATGGTCATGACCAGTTGCAGGTAACTGCGCGCGCGCTGAAGTAATGGCGTCTGACGGGTGAGTGACTGTTCCGGGTAATACAGCAGGCGCGTTTCGTCGGGCAGGCTTTGTTCCACCAGCGTTTGATAGCGCTGACTCACCACCAGCAACGCGTCCTGTTGTGCGGTCAGCATGGCACGCAGATGGGGCAGAGCAATCAGCAGATTGCCCATGTGGCTGCAGGGAAACAGAATCAACAAGCGAGACATGACAGGCTGGTAGTTATCCATAACATGGCATAACAGCCTAGAGGGATGGGGTGTCGGTTACATGACAACAGGCAGTTACGAGCTACGAGCTACGCTGGTTGGATAGGGAAGGTCTGGAAAGTTACTCGTGCTTCGTCATTTCGACGAAGCCGCTGTAGGAGCGGCGCTTGAGCCGCGAACCGCGCTTGCGCGGAAATCGCCCATAGAGCAATCAGGCATTTCAGCACTCGACAGCTTCCAGAAAGAACGGCGGACAGACCTTTGCCTCTGTGCCCCCTCGCTACGCTTGGTTCGCACCTCAAGCGGTGCTCCTACATTGAATTCTCAAATCCTTGCCAGGGCTTGAATCGCGCCGCCAGCGACGCTCCTGCATCCTGGCTGTTCGCGACGGCACAATTCGGTTGGCACGGCCGAGCCCGTCTAGAAGCTGGTAGCTCGCCGCTGCTTTCAATCCCGCTCAATCAGCCAGTCGGCAATTCGTGCCCAGCTCTGTTTCTGTGCCGCGGCGCTGCCAAGGATTCCCATGTGTCCGCCTTCAATGGTGATGAAGGTCTTGTCCTTGCTGCGGATCAGCGGCTCCATGGCCTGGCTGCATTCCGGCGTCACGATAGGATCGTTGGCGCCGGTGATGTTCAGCACATTGGCCGTGACCTGATTCAGGTGACCTTCGGTTCCCTCCATGGGGAGCTGACCGTGGGCCACCACATTGTCGGTCCACAGGTAACGGATGATGTCCTGAATCACGCCGCCCGGGTAGGCCACCATGTCGTCCAGAAAGGCGCCGTTGGTGGCATGGGCGGAGACGAAGTCCCGGTCGTGCAGGTTCTTCACCAGATTCCAGTAGCCTTGCAGGCTGCCCACCGGGTTGGTGAGTTTGAAGGCCAGACTATTAACCCAGCCGGGAGAGCGCAGCAGTCCCGCCGGCACATCATGGATGCGCAGGCCGGTGGTGCGACGGATCCATTTGGCCCGGCGGCTGAAACGGCGGTACTGGGCACCCAGGGCGCCGTTACGGTGATAATCCGTGGGGGCGCCTACCAGTACCAGGTTCTTCACGTCCAGGTCTTCGCCCAGCGCGCTATAGCAGAGACTGAACAGGCCGCCGAAGCTCCAGCCGTGCAGGCTCAGCTGCTGCTTGCCGCTGTGCTGACGCACCTGCACCAGCAGTTTGGGCAGGTAGTCGGAAAAATAGCTGCTCAGACTCAGATGGTTGTGGTACTTGCCGGGGCGGCCCCAGTCCACCATGTACAGCTCGAAGCCGCGAGCGCGCAGATAGCGCACCAGACTGCGCTGGGGGAACAGGTCATAGATCAGCATGTTCACCGCCAACGGCGCCACCAGTACCAGCGGTGTACGTTGGGCGTCCCGATTTACGGGCATCACCGTGCCGTCCGTGAGGGGGATGGCGTTCTCCTGCAGCGGCGGGTAATAGCGCAGCTTCACCAGGCCGTCGTCGAACAGGGTCTCGTGGGGCGTTTGCTCGGCCTGGCTCAGGGCATCCGCCTGAAACAGCCGGGCGCGGCCGTTATCCAGGCGCTGTAGCCAGGGGCGAGTGGTGTTGTGGAGAGCCTGTTGCAGGGTGTCAGTGATCATGGTTACACCGGCGATCAATTCGTTGGGCGGCCATTGTAGGGAAGATGCGGCAATCTGCAGTTGCTCTGCGGACCGGGCCTGATGTCAGGCGGGACACCCGGTCAATCCGGGTCATTGAATGATGGGAGGATATGGAGTAGACGAGAAAGGCGAAAATGTTTCGGCTTCAGGTGGGAAACGGGCCGATGGCATCGGCCCGTTATTCGGAATCAGGCCGTGGTGTGTTCGCTGTACTGTCCCAGCTTGCCTTTCACCCGCACCATGCTGCCGGCTTTCAGGTCAGCTTCGAAATTCGCTTTGCCTTCCGGGAACAACAGCACCACGGTGGAGCCAAGCAGGAAACGGCCCAGTTCGTCGCCTTTCTCCAGGGTAATGGGGGCGGTGCGCTGGTAGTCGGTGGTAACCACCTGTTTCGGCAGGGGCGTCACCTGACCGCTGAACACGGTTTCGATGCCGGCCACAATCATGGCCCCCACCAGAATCACCGCCGCCGGGCCGTGCTCGGTGTCAAAGATGCACACCAGTCGCTCGTTGCGGGCGAACAGGTTGGGCACGCCGTTGGCGGTGGCTTCGTTAACGGAAAACAGGTCGCCGGGCACGTAGCGGGTTTCGCGCAGGGTGCCGGTGACCGGCATGTGCACGCGGTGATAGTCCCGGGGAGACAGATAGATGGTGGCGAACTGGCCATTGGTGAATTCGCTGGCCAGGGCGCTGTCGCCGCCGAGCAAGTCGTACAGGGAGTAGTCGTGGCCCTTGGCCTGGAACACCTGGTTGGCGCGAATGGCACCCAGCTGGCTCACCGCTCCGTCCGCCGGGCAGGCTATGTCGGCGGCGTCCGCTGCCTCCAGTGGCCGGGCGTCCTCTTTCAGTGCCCGGGTAAAGAAGGCGTTGAAAGTCTCGAACTGGTCCGGGTCTTCGATCTGGGCTTCCGACAGGTCGATGCCAAAGCGCTTCATGAAGAGGTTGATGAAGGTGGTCTTGATCCACGGCACTTCGCTACGCGCCAGCATGCCCACCAGCCGGGACAAGGCATGCTGGGGAATCAGGTATTGCAGGGTAACGAAGAGCTTGTCGCGCCAGTTATTCAAGAGAAGTCCTTAACGTGGGTTATTCGGATTTTTCCGCCGGGGTGTCGGGGTGGTTGCCCCATTCTGCCCAGGAACCGGCGTAGCCTCGGAGCGTGGGGTAGCCCAGGATCTTGCCCACCAGCCAGGAAAAACTGGAGCGATGGTGGGTCTGGCAATGGCAGATCACTTCCTTGTCGGGCGTGATGCCGCGGGCCTCCAGCTCCGCACGAATATCGTCCAGGGGACGCAAACGCAGGTTGTTCTGCTTGTCCATGGGATCGGTCCACTCGTAGTGGACGGCGCCGGGAATATGGCCGGGCTTCTGGGCAAAAGCGCGCACGCCGGAATATTCCTCTTCCGAGCGGGAATCCCAGATCGCCACCCCGGGATCCTGATAATGGGCCAGCAGGTAATCCAGGTTCACCTCGGTCAGCGGATCATGTTCGCCCACTTCGTAGTCGCTGGGTGTGGGTTCAGTGGATTCGCTACTGGTGGGGTGCCCCTCTGCCAGCCAGGCATGAATGCCGCCGTTCAGATAGCTGTAATGCTTGTGACCAATGGCATCCAGGGTCCACAACAGCCGCCCGGCCCAGCCGCCGCCTTCGTCGTCATAGGCGATCACATGGGTATCCGGCGTCAGCCCCAATCCGGAAAACAGGTCACCGAGGGTGTCGTCATCCGGCAGCATGCCCGGTGCCGGCTGGGCGCCAGTCTGCAGGCGTCTGAAATCCAGATGAATCGCCCCGGGCACATGGGCCTGGACATAAATGGTGGGCTTGCTCAGATCAATGATGAGCAGCTTGTCATCGCCCAGGTGCTTGGCGAGGTCGGCAGGTTCGAGCAGCAGAGGAAGCATAAAAGGCAATTGATAATGGATAATTGAAAATGGATAACGAGAGGCTCTGCCCGTTAGCGAGCCCCATTATCAATTATCAACTATCAATTATCCATTGCCGTCAGGAGTATCTCTCCCGCCCGTCCTCATCCAGGGTGTCGGCAATCTGGTAGAAGTTGGCCAGCCGTTCTTCGCTGATCTCGCCGCTTTCTGCCGCCATGATCAGGGCGCAGCCGGGCTCGTTGCGGTGGGAGCAATTGCGGAATTTGCAGTGGCCGGCCAGGTCGGACAGTTCCCGGTAACCGTGCAGCAGCTCGTCCTCGCTGATATGCCAGAGGCCGAATTCACGGATACCGGGGGAGTCGATCAGCTCGCCACCGGTGGGCAGGTGAAATAGCCGTGCGGTGACCGTGGTGTGCTGGCCCAGGCCGGAGCTGGCGGACAGGTCGCCCACTTGCAGGTCAGCCTCTGGCAGCACCGCATTGACCAGGGAGGATTTGCCCACCCCGGATTGCCCCACGAACACGCTGGTCTTGCCGACCAGGGCCTCCTGTAACGGCGCCAGGCCTAGGCTGTCATGGGCGCTGACTTCCAGCACCGGGTAACCGAGCCGTTGGTAAAGCGCCTTCATGTCGTCAATAAAGGGGCGCAATTCCTCATCGATCAGGTCAGCCTTGTTGAGCACCAGGGTGGCGGGAATGTCAGACAGTTCTGCCGCCACCAGATAACGGTCCAGCAGGGCGCTGGAAGGCTTCGGCAAGGGAGCAAACACCACCAGCATCTGCTCCACATTGGCGGCCACCGGTTTCAGGTTGCCGTACATGTCCGGCCGTTTCAGTACCGTATGCCGTGGCTCGATGGCCTCCACCACGCCCAGGCCTTCGCTTTTCGGCGGCTGCCAGATGACCCGGTCGCCCACCACCAGTTGTTCCAGGGTGGCGCGGAAGTGACAGCGCATGGATTCGCCATCGGCACTTTCCACGCCCACCTGCTGGCCGAAGTGGGCGGTGATGGTGCCGGTCTGCTCGTCGCCGAGGTCGTCCGCCACCAGGGTCTCCAGCTCCGCGTTGCGTCGCTGTGCCCGATCGCGTTTTTCCGCCTGGATTTTTTCAATACGCCACTGTTGGCGTCGGTTGAGCTTGCGTTTGGCCACGGGGTATTCCGGTTGATTGGTGGCCGCATGCTACCATGTCGGCATAAAGCCATGATACGGAATGCCCATGACTGACAAGCGCAACAATCTGATCTGGATCGATCTGGAAATGACCGGCCTGAGCCCGGCCAACGATCGCATCATCGAAATCGCCACCATTGTCACCGATGCCCAGTTGAACCCGCTGGCCGAAGGGCCGGTGCTGGCGGTGCATCAGAGTGATGCCCTGCTGGATGGCATGGATGAGTGGAACACCGAGCACCACAATAATTCCGGGCTGGTGGCCAGGGTAAAGGAGAGCCGCATCAGCGAGATGCAGGCCCAGGCCCAGACACTGGATTTCCTGAAGGAGCATGTGGAGGCGGGTATGTCACCCATGTGTGGCAACAGCATCTGCCAGGATCGACGTTTTCTGGCCAACTACATGCCAGAACTGGAAGCCTTCTTCCACTACCGCAACCTGGATGTGTCCACCCTGAAAGAACTGGCGCGACGCTGGAAGCCGGAGATCCTGCCGGGCTTCAAGAAGGACAACAAGCATCTGGCGCTGGACGATATCCGCGAATCCATTGCCGAGCTGCAGTACTACCGCGAGCATTTTATTGATTGCTGATGCTGGCACGCAAAAATGTTGGCGCCACCAGTGGTGGAGAGAGCTTCCCTGTTGCAGTAGGAGCGGCGCTTGAGCCGCGAAGAGTCCCGGGAAAGACTAACCAGGATCCTCGCTACGCTCGATTCGCGGCTCATACCCACAGGGCACAGAGAGCGCCGCTCCTACGGAGGGGATATTATGTTTGGGTGTGCCGCTGCAGCGCCCACTGCACATGCTCCTGCACAGTCTCGTCCGGAAAGTCCCGCCTGTCTCTTAGCGCCTGCACAATCTCTTCTGATCCCGGCGCATTCCCCAGCGCCACGGCAATATTTCTCAACCACTTGCGATACCCGGCCCGGCGAATGGCGCTGCCTGCGGTGCGCTCCAGAAATTCTTCCTCGCTCCAGGAAAACAACGTCACCAGATCGCTATCGCCCAGCCCGTGGCGGGGGTGAAAGTCGCCTTCGCCGGTGTGTTGGGCAAAGCGGTTCCAGGGGCACATAAGCTGGCAGTCATCGCAGCCGAAGATACGGTTGCCGATGCCTTCGCGCAGGTCTTCGGGGATGCTGCCTTCATGCTCGATGGTCAGGTAGGAAATGCAGCGCCGGGCATCCAGCTCATAGGGGGCGACAATGGCGTCGGTGGGGCAGACGGTGATGCAGGCCCGGCATTTGCCGCAGTGATCTTCACCGGGCTGATCCACCGGCAGAGGAATATCCGTGTAGATCTCGCCGAGAAAGAACCAGCTGCCCGCTTCCCGGTTCAGCACCAGGGTGTGTTTGCCCTGCCAGCCCAGTCCGGCCTTGGCAGCCAGGGGCTTTTCCATCACCGGGGCGCTGTCCACAAAGGCCCGGGCCAACTGGCTGTCGGCCACTTCCTCACGAATGCGAGCGGCCAGGGTGGCCAGGCGCTTGCGGATCAGCTTGTGGTAGTCGCGCCCCAAGGCGTAGCGGGACACATAGGCCTTGTCTTTCTGTTGCAGTATCTTCACCGGTTTCGTATCCGGCGGCAGATAATCCATGCGTGCGGAAATCACCCGCAGTGTGCCGGGTTCCAGCGCATCCGGACGGTAACGTTTGTTGCCGTGGGCGGCCATCCAGTTCATCTGGCCCTGGTAGCCTTTTTTCAGCCAGGCTTTCAGCTCTGCTTCTGCCGCATGCAGATCCGTGTCGGCAATGCCGATCTGCTGGAAGCCGAGCTCGCGCCCCCAGAGCTGGATCTTTTCTTTCAGTGCCTGCAGGTCCATGGTTTGAGGGGATATAATGCCGGGAAATGAGGAGCAAAGGGTAACATGACGATACTGCCGAAGGCTCTCTATACCGCAGCACAGACCCGCGAACTGGACCGATTGGCGATTGCCGCCGGCACCCCGGGGGCCGAACTGATGGCCCGTGCCGGGCAGGCGGCTTTCGATACGTTGTGTGAGCGTTGGCCGGAAGCACGTCAGATCGCCGTACTGTGTGGCGGTGGCAATAATGGTGGCGATGGTTATGTGGTGGCGCGGCTTGCCCATGCCGCGGGGCTGGCACCACAGATCCATTTCACCACGCCCCCGGAAAAGCTCAAGGGTGATGCCCTGACCATGGCCGAACGCTGCCGGGAAGCCGGCATCCCCATGACACCGCTGACACTGGATCGCCTGCCCGAGGAAGTGGACTTGTTGGTGGACAGTCTGTTGGGCACCGGGCTGAGCGGTGTTCTGCGCGATGAAATGGCTGCCTTGCTGACCGCGCTGAATGCCTTGCCGGTGCCGCGCCTGGCGCTGGATATTCCCTCAGGACTGGGCGCCGATACCGGCATGGCGCTGGGTGCGGTGTTGGCGGCGGACCTGACCTGTACCTTTATTGGCCTCAAGCGCGGCCTGCTGACCGGTGAGGGGCCGGTGCATAGCGGTGAGCTGTGTTTTTTTGATCTGCAGGTAGACCGGGATGTTTATTCCCAGGTGCCGGCGGATTGCCGAGTACCGGTGCCCGCCGACCTGCATGCCTTGCTGCCGCCGAGACGGGTCGATGGCCACAAAGGCAACTATGGCCATGTGGTGGTCATCGGCGGAGACCATGGCTTTGCCGGTGCCCCGGTGATGAGTGCCCAGGCCGCCGCCCGCTGTGGGGCTGGCAAGGTCAGCCTGATTACCCGTTGCGATCATGTGGCAGTGGCGCTCAGCCGGCAGCCGGAAATCATGGCCCGCGGTGTAGAAAACGCCAGTGACGCGGCGCCCCTGCTGGAAGCGGCCAGTGTCATCGCCATTGGCCCGGGGCTGGGTCGCGATGACTGGGGGCGTGCCCTGTTGGCCCTGGCGCTGGAAAGCGGCAAGCCGCTGGTGATCGATGCGGATGCATTGACGCTAATGGCGGACGATGACCGCATTGGTCAGGGAAACTGGGTGCTGACCCCTCACCCTGGTGAGGCCGGGCGGCTGCTTGGTGGGTCTGCAAAGGATATTCAGCAGGACCGCTTTGCTGCCCTGGAAACCCTGACGGCCCGTTACGGCGGCTCGGTTCTGCTGAAAGGGCTCGGTACCCTGATTCAGGGCGAGGATAGACAAGGCGAGCGCAGTTGCGCCCTGATCCGTGACGGCAACCCGGGAATGGCCTCCGGCGGTATGGGCGATGTGCTCACCGGCGTGATTGCCGCCTTACGCGCCCAAGGCCTGACAGGCTATGATGCGGCCCGGCTGGGGGCCATGATTCACGCCCGCGCCGCTGACGCCTGTGCAGCCCGGTGTGGTCCACGGGGTATGCTGGCCACGGATCTGTTGCCGTATTTGCGCGCCGAGCTGAATGAAACCTGTCTGGCTGAATGACGAGAGCGTAGATGACTGTTGAGCATGTGGAGTTGCCCGATGAAGCTGCCACCCTGGCGTTGGGGGCCCGTCTGGCCCGCCGTCTGAGCGGTGGCGGCTGCGTTTATCTGGAAGGGGACCTGGGCGCCGGCAAGACCACCCTGGTGCGCGGAATGCTGCGAGGCCTGGGTCATGAGGGGGCGGTAAAGAGCCCGACTTACACTATTGTGGAACCCTACGAGCTTGGCGGCGTCCATATCTATCACTTCGACCTGTATCGTCTTGGCGACCCGGAAGAACTGGAGTTGATAGGCGTACGGGATTATTTCTCCTCCGACAGCTTGTGCTTGCTGGAGTGGCCGGAGCGGGGCGCCGGGGTGGTGCCTTCACCGGATTTGACCATTACACTGGCCGTCAACGGCCGTGGACGAAAGGCGACCCTGGATTGGGCCTATGACGCATCGTGACAATAAGAAAAACCTTACCGCAGTGTTTGTGCTTCTGCTCAGTGGCTTCTGGGCCAGCCTGGGGTTTGCCCAGACCAACATTGATTCGGTGCGTCTGCACCGGGCCCCGGACCACACTCGCATAGTGTTTGATCTGCCCGCCCCGGTGGATCACAAACTCGACAAGCTGGCCAACCCGGATCGCATCGTGCTGGATCTGCTGGATGCCAGCCTGGGTTTCGACGTCAACACCCTGGATTACGCCAGCAGCCCCATTGCCAATATTCGTGTGGGCAAGCATAGCGACAAGACCCGTGTTGTCTTCGACATGAAAAACGGTGTGCGAACCCGTACCAATCTGCTCAAACCCATCGAGCCCCATGGCTGGCGTCTGGTGGTGGATCTGTTCGACAGCGAACTACAAAGTGCTGCCAAAACCAGTCCGGAACCGGTGAAGGAAAAGGAGGCACCCAGCGAGCCTCGATTGATGGTGGTGGCCATTGATGCAGGCCATGGTGGTGAAGATCCGGGGGCTCGCGGGCCCAGCGGTGTTTACGAGAAGACCCTGGTGCTGCAGATCGCCAAGAAGGTGGAAAAGCAGGTTAATGATCAGGCCGGTATGCGGGCGGTGATGGTTCGTGACGGAGATTATTATGTGCCTCTCGCCGAGCGTCGCCGCATCGCCCGTGAAGATCACGGGGCGGATGTGTTTATTTCCATCCACGCGGACGCCTTCACCGATGCCCGCGCCAACGGTGCTTCCGTATTTGCCCTGTCCAGTAGTGGCGCCACCAGCGCCCGGGCCCGCTATCTTGCCAAGATTGCCAACGAATCCGACCGGGTGGCCGGGGTCTACGAAGAGGAAAAGGACGACAGCTCCTTGCTCAGCGTGCTGGCGGACCTGCGCATGAATGGTTCCATGGCCGGCAGCCTTTACCTGGGTCGGCAGGTGCTGGGAGAAATGGGCAAGGTGACCAAGCTGCACGGTAACCGGGACCGGGTGGAGCAGGCCGGGTTTGCGGTGCTCAAGGAGCCGGAAATGGTCTCGATCCTGGTGGAGACCGGTTTTATTTCCAATCCGAAGGAGGAGCGCAACCTGCGCTCCTCCGCCCATCAGAGCAAACTGGCCCGCTCTATCGTCAACGGGGTGGATGCCTATTTCCGCAATCACCCGGCACCGCATAGCTGGTATGCGGCCCAGCGCCGTGAGCACGGCGAGCAGTATCGTATCCAGCCCGGTGATACACTCTCGGAAATTGCCCGTCAGTACAGCGTCTCCGAACAGGCGATCCGTAGCGTCAACGCGTTGAATGGGGATCGAATCGTGGTCGGGCAGGTGCTGAAAATTCCGCGTTCATGAATGGAGCGCCGGATGCAGCGAGGTAGCATCCTTTATACCAATGTCATCCCGGGCTTGCCCCGGGACCTCCCTCCGATGGCAGAGCCTTTCCGAAAGGCTGCGATGGCTTGAAGGAGGTCCCGGGGCAAGCCCGGGATGACATGCCGCTTAATTGGCGAATAGCCCTGAACCCCATCAACAGAGACGCCCGTGACAAAGATCCAGCTGCTTGATTCCCGCCTTGCCAACCAGATCGCCGCCGGTGAGGTGGTGGAACGTCCTGCCTCGGTATTGAAAGAGCTGCTGGAAAATGCGCTGGATGCGGGGTCGGAATCCATAACCGTGGATGTGGAGCAGGGTGGTGTGAAGCTGGTGCGGGTGCGCGATAACGGTAGCGGCATTGATCGCGATGACCTGCCCCTGGCCCTGTCCCGCCATGCCACCAGCAAGATCCGTGGACTCGACGATCTGGAAGCCATCGGCACTCTCGGGTTTCGCGGCGAGGCCCTGGCTGCAATCAGTTCGGTATCCCGGCTGACCCTGGCCAGCAACGTGGAGGGCGAAGCGGAAGGCTGGCAGGTGCAGGTGGAAGGGCGCGACATGGCTCCCTCGGTCACCCCGGCCGGGCACCCGCGCGGCACCACCGTGACCATGCGCGACCTGTTCTTCAACACCCCGGCCCGTCGTCGTTTCCTGCGCACCGAGAAAACCGAATTCAATCACCTGGAGGAAGTGTTCCGGCGCATTGCGCTCAGCGAGTTCAATACCGCTTTCCGGCTGACCCACAACCAGAAGGTGATCCACCAGTTGCCCGCCGGGCTGGATGACACCCTGCGCGCGGCGCGGGTGGCCAAGCTGTGTGGCAAGGGCTTTATGGAGCAGGCGATTCCGGTGGATGTGGAGCGCGATGGCATTCGTCTGCACGGCTGGATGGGGCTGCCGACGTTTTCCCGCTCCCAGGCGGATCTACAGTATTTCTATGTGAATGGCCGGGTGATTCGCGACAAGGTGGTCAGTCACGCGGTGCGTCAGGCCTATGCGGATGTGCTCTACCACGGTCGTCACCCTGCCTATGTGTTGTTTCTGGAGCTGGACCCGGCGCAGGTGGATGTGAACGTACATCCCACCAAGCACGAGGTGCGTTTTCGCGAGCAGCGCATGGTGCACGGCTTCCTTTATAGCTCCCTGCATCGGGCCATCGCCGAAGTGCGCCCGGGCCAGTCACTGGCCGCCAGTGTGGTGGACGAAGGTGAGCCGGTAATGCCGGCCATGGAGCCCAGTCAGGCCAGCATGTCCCTGTCCGCCCCGGCGGGTCGGTCTTCCTATGCGTCCCCACCGAGCAACGGATTCGGCTATGGTCAGGGCCTGCGGCAGGCGGACGCCTACGGGGCGCTGGTGCGCCCCGGGGTGGCTGAAAACCCGGTCATGCCGCCGGCCTCGGAACAGGAAACCGTGCCGCCGCTGGGTTATGCGGTGGCGCAGTTGCATGGCATCTTTATTCTCGCTGAAAATCAGCAGGGGCTGGTGGTGGTGGACATGCATGCCGCCCACGAGCGCATTACCTACGAGCGGCTGAAACAGAGCTGGTCCGAAGACAAGGTGCGCAGCCAGCCATTGCTGGTGCCGGTGTCGCTGGCGGTGTCCTCCCGAGAGGCGGATTTTGCCGAGCAGCAACCGGAGGTGTTTTCCCGCCTGGGGTTCATGGTGGACCGCGCAGGGCCGGAGACCCTGGTGGTGCGGGAAGTGCCGGCGATGCTGCGCGACAGTGACAGCGAAGCCATGGTGCGCGATGTCTTGTCCGACCTGCTGGCCCAGGGCAGCAGCGAAAGGATAGAACAGAAGCTGGATGAGTTGCTCTCCACCATGGCCTGTCACGGCAGTGTGCGCGCCAACCGCCGGCTGACCATCCCGGAAATGAATGCCCTGCTGCGCGATATGGAAGCCACCGAGCGCTCCGGCCAGTGCAACCATGGCCGCCCCACCTGGACCCAGATGAGCCTGAAAGATCTGGATCGGTTGTTCATGCGGGGGCAGTAGGTGGACGCCGGACGCGACAGAACACCCTGTGCCCTGCCGGTTCTTTTGCTGATGGGGCCCACCTGTTCCGGCAAAACTGCACTGGCCATCGAGGCGGCGCAGACCCTGCCCATCGACATCATCAATGTGGATTCAGCGCTGGTCTACCGGGGGCTGGACATCGGTGCGGCCCGGCCCTCTGATGAGGAACTGGCGGCGGCGCCGCATCGGCTGTTGGGTTTCCGCGAGCTGGATGCGCCGTATTCGGCGGCGGATTTCCGCGCCGATGTCCTGCAGGAAATCGAACAGATCCATGCCAACGGCAAGCTGCCCCTGCTGGTCGGTGGCACCATCCTCTATTTCAAGGCGCTGGTAGAGGGACTGGCGCCTCTGCCGGAAGCGGACCCGGCGGTGCGTGCCGATATTGCCGCCCTGGCCGAACGCGAAGGCTGGCCGGCGGTGCATGCGGCACTGGCCCAGGTGGACCCGGCCAGCGCCGAGCGGCTCAAACCCACGGACCGCCAGCGCCTGCAGCGGGCCCTGGAAGTCTATCGGCTAACCGGTCGGCCCCTGTCCGCTTTTCATGCGGACCATCATACAACTGTCACACAGAACCGTGATGGTCTGAGTGAGTTCAGTGCCTTGCCCTGGCCGGTTTACAGTGCGGCCCTGCTGCCACCGGATCGTGCCTGGTTACACCGAATGATCGAGCACCGTTTCAGGCAGATGCTGAAGCAGGGGTTGGTGGACGAGGTGCAGACATTGCGACAGCTGCCCGGAATCCATCGGGATCTGCCTGCCATGAAGGCGGTGGGGTATCGGCAGGTATGGGACTATCTGGACGGCCAGTATGATTATGAAAGCATGGTGGAGCGGGGCATTATCGCTACCCGGCAACTGGCCAAACGACAGTTCACCTGGCTGCGTAAATGGCCGTATCTGCACGGCTTCGACAGTAACGATGCGTCACAGCGGCGGGCGCTAGTCGAGCAGCTTGCGAAGATCTGTAAATCTGTGTTTAGTTAGCCCTGTTACTGGACTTTTTGGTTTATAATTCGCCGACCATCGATTTTGAGCCATTCTGCGGCGATTTGAGAAGCACGGCGCAAATGTGTTGTGTCGGCACCTGGAACCAATTTGCCGGGTTGTTGACAAAAATTTGCCCGATAGCGCATCGGGCGAAGGCAGTGACCGTATGGGACGGTTTCACTGTGTTACAGCGCTGATTGCCCGAAGTGTTGGGCACTACTTTTTACTGTTATTTCAAGGAGACTTGCCATGTCAAAGGGGCACTCGCTACAAGACCCTTTTCTCAACGCGCTTCGTAAAGAGCGTATTCCGGTATCTATCTTTCTGGTAAACGGAATAAAGCTCCAGGGGCAGATTGAGTCTTTTGACCAATATGTCGTGCTGCTGAAAAATGCAGTCAGTCAGATGGTTTATAAACACGCGATTTCCACCGTCGTGCCCGCCCGCAACCCCCGTGGTGGCGGTAACCCGGCCATGACTACCACCGGTACAGGCGGCACCGCCGTTCCTGCTGCCGATGAGGGCTTCGGCAACCAGTAACGCTGCCGCCGATCCTGCAAAGAGCCACCTTCGGGTGGCTCTTTGCGTTGTGGCCGCGTTAACGCCTCCGATCGGTACTTTTCCTGCCGGTTTCCCTGTCTTCTTCCTCTGACTGGTTTAAACTGGCGATCTCATCCCCCATATCAGGCCTCTATGGACCTATTTGACCGTACAGAGCAGACCAGAACCGGCGCCGGTGAGCGCGCTATTCTGGTGCACCTGGATTTGCCCGATGCCATGGGCCGCGAAGATCTGGATGAATTTTATCATCTGGTCACGTCCAGCGGCGTGGAGCCGGCGGCGGAGTTGACCGGCAAGCGTGATCGGCCCGACCCCGCCCTGTTTATCGGCTCCGGCAAGACTGAGGAGCTGGCGGCGCTGGTGGCGGAAATCAGCGCGGATGTGGTGCTGTTCAATCATGCTCTGAGCCCGGGCCAGGAACGTAACCTGGAGCGGGTTGTGAAATGCCGGGTGCTGGATCGCACCGGCCTGATTCTGGATATCTTTGCCCAGCGTGCCCGCACCCATGAAGGTCGCCTGCAGGTAGAACTGGCTCAATTACGCCATCTGTCCTCCCGGCTGGTACGAGGCTGGACTCACCTGGAGCGTCAGAAGGGTGGTATTGGTCTGCGCGGCCCCGGTGAAACCCAGTTGGAAACCGATCGTCGGCTGCTGCGTGATCGTATTCGTGCCATTGAGTTGCGTCTGGAGAAGGTGCGCAAGCAGCGTGCCCAGGGGCGCCGGGCCCGCCAGCGTTCCGAGACGCCGCTGATTTCCCTGGTGGGCTATACCAACGCCGGCAAGTCCACCCTGTTCAATGCCATCACCACCGGCGACGTCTATGTGGCGGATCAGTTGTTTGCCACTCTGGATCCGACCCTGCGTAAGGTAAAGGTACCGGGCGTGGGGCCGGCGATTCTGGCCGATACCGTGGGCTTTATCCGCCACTTGCCACACCGGCTGGTGCAGGCCTTTCGCGCCACCCTGGAAGAAACCGTTAACGCCACCTTGCTGCTGCACGTGACAGACTGCAGCGCAGAAGAGCGTGATAGTAATGTGGCGGCAGTGAACGAGGTGCTGGAGGAAATCGGTGGCGACAAGCTGCCGGTGCTGCACGTTTATAACAAGGTAGACAACCTGGGCCACTCGCCGAAAATTGACCGGGATGAGCATGGCCACCCCTGGCGGGTGTGGATTTCCGCTCAGACCGGTGACGGCTTTGATCTGCTGTTCCAGGCCATTGCCGAGCGATTGGCCGCAGGTTGGGTGGACTGCTGGGTGCGTCTGCCCGCGTCCGCCGGGCGCCTGCGCGCCCGCCTGCACGAGGCCGGCGAGGTGCTTGAGGAGCAGGCAGCGCTTGATGGCAGCATGCTGCTGCGCATCAATGTGAACCGGGTACATTTTGAGCGACTCTTGCGTGAGCAGGGGCTGAAAGAAGAAGAACTGGTGGCGCCGGCTCCTGCGGTTGCAGGGGATGATGCCTCTTCCTACAATTCACAACGCTCGCATGATGCGAGCCATCAATAATCCGGTGGGCTCAGCGCCCGGACCGATTGGAGACCTACATGGCGTGGAATGAACCCGGCGGCAACAAGCCGAAAGACCCTTGGGGTGGAGGCGGTGACCAGGGGCCGCCGGATCTGGATGAAGCCCTGAAGAATCTGAAAGAAAAAATTAACAGCGTATTCGGTGGCAAGGGCGGCAAGTCCGGCGGTAGCTCCGGCAGTGGGGGCGGTTCCCCCTGGCCGATATTGATTATCGCTGCCGTGATCGGCGTGGTGGTCTACGCCCTGGTCGGCTTTTTCCAGGTAGATCAGCGCGAACGCGCCGTGGTGCTGCGTTTTGGTGAATACAACCGCACCGTGGATCCCGGTCTTCGCTGGCGGGCGCCCATCATTGAGCAATTCCAGAAGGTCGACGTGGAGCAAAATCGCCGCTACGACATTACTGAGGCGATGCTCACCCGCGACACCAATATTGTCAGCGTGACCCTGCAGGTGCAGTACCAGGTGCTGGATCCGATTCCCTTCCTGTTGAAGGTGGCCCGTCCGGAAACCATTCTGGAGCACGCCACCAGCTCGGCCCTGCGCCATGTGGTGGGTTCCGCGACCATGGATGATGTGCTCAAGGACAACCGGGAAGCGATCCGGGTGAAGGTTCGAGAGCGGCTGGATGAATACCTGAACCGTTATGATACCGGCCTGGTATTGAAGCAGGTGGTGCTGGATCAGACCCAAGCACCGGATGCAGTCCGTGATGCCTTTGACGATGTATCCAGAGCCAAGGAAGACGAGGATCGCTTCAAGAAAGAAGCGGAAGCCTACCGTAACTCGGTCATTCCTCAGGCCCGAGGTGAGGGCAGACGCCTGGAAGAAGAGGCGGAAGCCTACCGGAATCGACTGATCGATAGTGCCGTGGGTGATGCGGAACGATTTACCGACCTGTTGACGGAATACCGCAAGGCGCCGGAAGTGACCCGTGAGCGTCTCTACCTGGAGACAATGACCCAGGTATACAGCGCCACCAGCAAGGTGATGGTGGATGTGGATAAGGGCAACAGCCTGATTTATCTGCCACTGGAACAGCTGGTCAAGGGCGGCGCCAGCAAGGCCAGGGCGCCGCAGCAAAACGGTGCCAGCTCGAGCAGCCCATCATCGGCCGGTGCGGATGACGGCGGCAGTGGCCGCGAGGCGTCTCGCAGCCTCTACAGCACACGAAACGGGGAGTTGCGCTAATGAATAATCGTGGATGGTTGGCGCTGCTGGCGTTGGGTGTCCTGGCGCTGCTGGCGCTGGATTCCTTCTTTATTGTGAACCAGACCGAAAAAGCGGTACTCAAGCAGTTCAGCCGGATCGACAAGTCCGATATCGAACCGGGTATCTACTTCAAGTGGCCTATGGTCGAAGAAGTGGTCCGCGTGGACGGTCGTGCCCTGGTGTACGACGTGGCTACCCAGTCTTTTCTGACCGCAGAGAAGAAGCTGCTCAATGTGGATGCCTTTGTGGTCTGGCGGATCAATAATGTGCAGCGTTACATCGTCAGTGTGGGCGGTGGCTCTTCCAATGCTCAGGTAATGGAGGGCCGCGCTCGGCAGTTGCTGGACCCACGGGTCAATGAAGCCCTGCGTAACGAGTTTGCCTCACGCACGGTGTTCCAGGTGGTTGCAGGTGAAAGCAACGTGGAAAAACTGGAAGGCGACAAAGCGCTGCTGCGCGACCCGGTCACCGGCGAAGTGACCGAGGTGCCGAAGAATCAGCTGGACGAATCCATCATCCGTGCAGCAGAGGGCGAAACGCTGAACGGTGACGCTGCCGACGGAAAAATGGCCAGTGACCAGCGCGAAGCGCTGATGGATCAGGTTCGTGCGGAAGTGAACAAGTCCACCATGGAAGATTTGGGTATCGAAGTGGTGGATATCCGGGTGAAACAGGTGGACTGGCCGGACCAGGTACGTGGCCGGGTGTTCGACCGTATGCGTGCCGAGCGCCAGCGGGATGCGGCGGCTCACCGTTCCCAGGGTCGCGAGGAAGCGGAGAAAATCCGGGCCGGTGCGGACCGCAAGCGCAGTGAAATCCTTGCCGAAGCCTACCGGAAGTCCCAGGCCACCCGTGGTGAGGGTGACGCGCTGGCCGCTGCGACCTACGCTGAGGCCTACAACCAGGACAAGGAGTTCTTCCGCTTCTACCGCAGTCTCCAGGCCTACAAGGAGAGCTTCAAGGACAAGGAAGATGTGTTGATTCTGGAGCCGGATGGCGAGTTCTTCCGCTACCTGAAGGGGTCACAAGGGCAGTAGCCCTGCAGTAAGCCCATAAAAAAACCCGCTTCGGCGGGTTTTTTTATGGGCTTACTGTTTTGGGGGTACTCGAAATACCATTGTTTTTGCTTAGTTTTTTATTGATGTCGGTCAAAATGTAAGAATATGGGGTTATTCTTTTACAAAGTTCACATGAAAACAACACAAAAATCGTGCAAAATTCAAACTCTGTCACATTATGTATGTGACTAAATCGCCAAATAGCCAATTATTGGCATATTAAATTCGGCAGGATGCCTGCGAGCTGGTGTTGGGGCCAGAAGGAAGAAGCCTGCCAAGATCATAGGGGATCACGAGATGAACCGCATTATTCTTGGGGCTTTGCTGTTCTGGACAACCACTCTGTGGGCGGATGGCCCACTGTCCAGCAAGATGGACACCTATCTGGTCACTGAAAAAAATGGCCAGGAAGAGATGATTGCTACGCAAGAAGCCTCTCCGGGTGATGTGATCGAATATCGACTGGTCTATACCAACGAAGCGGAACAGCCGCTTTCCGGCCTGGAAATCACCGGGCCAATTCCCGCCAATACCGCCTACCTCAAAGACTCCGCCTCTGCGGATGTGAATGCTGAATTCACTGTCAGCATTGACGATGGCAGCAGCTTTGAGCTTGAGCCTGTAACCAGAACAACGACCGGTCCTGACGGCCAGTCAAAGAACATCATTGTTGCTCCCAGTGATTACACCCAGCTGCGCTGGGTTCCGGAAAACGGAATCCAGCCGGGCCAGGTACTGGAATACCGGTACCGGGTAAAGGTGCAATAACCGGGGGAACATGATCAGGGCCCTCCCGGGCCCGGGAAGTCTTGTGCGAGCGACTTGTGTCGCACTGGGGGAGTGGCTCACACCATGTGTGGAGGGTCGCTCTGGCAAGGCTTTCAGATCAGAAGTAGTCCGAACTTAAACTCCAATTAAAGGAAACAGCCATGAAACTTGCCTTTCAAAAGGGCCTGTTGTCTGCGCGTGTGTCCGCCTCAGCGATGGGGTTGGGGTTGGTGCTTGCCGCCGGGCAAACACTGGCTCTGACGCCTGCCGGGACCGACATTAACAACCGGGCGACAGTGACCTACGAGGACGCCAATGGCAACAGCTATTCGGCACAGTCCAATGAATCCACGGTAACCGTGGCCGAAGTGTATGCGGCCACCCTGGAGAATGACGGCAGCAAGTCCGGTGCGCCCGGTGAAACTGTCTACTTCACCCATACGCTGACCAACACCGGTAACGCCGATGATTCCTTCAGCGTTGACGGCCTGGCCGGGCTGGATGCTGCCACTGGCGCGTCCACCTACACCGTGTACCTGGATGCCAACGGCAATGGCGTACCGGATGCTGGTGAGGCTGCGGTGAACACGGTCAATCTGAATGCCGGCCAGCAGGCTGAGCTGATCGTTGCCGTACCTGTGCCGGCGGGTGCCGGTGCCGGCGATACCATCGAGTCCACCCTGCTGGTGGAATCTGTCGGTGGTGGTGCAGGCACCGTTGAGGATATCGGTGCAAACGGCGATGCCGCTACCTATGACGCTGACGGTGATAGTACCCCGGACGGTAACGACACCAACAACAATGTGGTGACGGTGACCACCGATGCGGTACTGCAGCTGAGCAAGACCGCGGTGCCGAACTTTAACGACAACACCATTACCTACACCCTGGAAGTGAAGAACAATGGTGGTCGAGCTGCGCAAGACGTGGATATCTTCGATCCGATTCCTGCCAACGCCACCTTTGCGGAAATCGTTTCTGTAAACGGTTTGCTCACCTCCAGTGGTGACCAGTGGCTGGACAGCACCGGTGCTTTGCAGGCGCTGCCGCATTCCTATGCGGGTATTGCTGACCTGGCCGATGTGACTGAGCCGGCGGGAGTGGACCTGGATGGTAACGGCACCACGGGTGAAACCCTCAAAGGTATCAACTTCCGTGATGCCATCATGGGCGTTAACACCACCGTGACCGTTGTCTATAAGGTCGACTTTGACGGCACCCTGGCCTCTGGCACCCAGATCCGCAACACCTTTGCGGCAGAAGGGGATCTGGATGGCGATAACATCCCGGATGATCCGTCTACCTCCAACACCACCACCACTACCATCCAGCAGGTTTATGCGGTGGATGCAACGGACACTGGCGATGCGGCCGATGCCGATGCCACGCTGAACGATATCGCTTTGCAGGATGAAGCAAACTCTGGCGCCGTGGTGGCGTTTGCCAATATCGTTGCCAACAACGGTAACGGCAGTGATGTGTTTGATCTCAGTATCGGTAACGATGCGGGCGCCGGTTACGCAGGTGCTGGCACGGTTCCGGCCGGCGCACAGTCCTACCCGGCAGGGACGCTGTTCACCTTCTGGAACGCAACCAACAATACCCAGCTGACTGACACCAACGGCAATGGCGTACCGGATACCGGCTCCATTGCAGCGGGCGCCGATCGCCGCATTACCGTGCGTGCTCAGCTGCCGGCAGGTGTTAGTGGCACTGGCCCGTTCGTGGCAACCATGGTGGCCACTTCCTTTGGTGACAACAGCGTCAGTGATGACAAGCTGGAAGTGCTGACTGAAATCGTGGCGCCGGCTGTGGATTTGGCCAACAGTCATTCTGCAGATCTGACTGACGCGGTTATCGATGCGGATGCCTTTAATGCGGCAGCCCCGACCACGACTACGGAAGTCGCTGTTGGCGGCATTGCTACCTTCCCGCTGTTCGTGGCCAACAACTCAGGTAATGCCCAATCCTTCACCCTGGGTGCGGACCTGCCTGCTGGCTGGGCGGTGACCTTCCGTGAGGTCGGTGTGGATACCGATGCTGATGGTACTGCCGATAACACCAGTAATGCCGGTAATGTGGTAACCGCAACCCCCAGCCTGCCTGCAGGCGCGGTGTACCAGTACCAGGCTGACGTGCAGGTGTCATCCAATGTGGCTCAGGCAGCAGCAGATTTCACTGGCGCAGGTACTGTGAATACCAACGATAGCGATGGCGATTATCCGATTCGCTTCACTGTGGTGTCTTCCTCTGACGGCACGATCACCGACCAGAAACTGGATGCGGTGGATGTGATTGCCAACCGTAATATCACCGTGTCTCCGGATGGTGCCAACCAGGTACAGCCCGGCGGGAACGTGGACTACACCCATGTGATTGCCAACGGCGGCAACACCTCCGAAGCGGTAGAGATCACCGCGGCCAACTCCCTGGCTGCAGATGGCTGGAACAACAACACCCAGCTGTTTATCGATACCACCGGTAACGGTACCCCGGATGCCTGGGTGCAGTTGGATAACCTGCCCACCGCCAATGATGTGGCAGTGCGCACGCCCAATGGCAACACCATCCTCGTGGATATCAATAACGCAGGTGCCAATCCTCTGGTCACCCTGGAGCCGGGTCAGCGTCTGGATGTTCGCGTCACCGTATTCGCGCCGTCCAATGCGCCTGCCGGTACCGTGGACAGCTACACCCTGACCGCCAGTAACGCCAATGTGTCCGATACCGCCACCGACACCACGGAAGTGGTGGTGGGTCAGGTGCGTTTGGACAAACAGGCAGCCGTTGATGCGGCGTGTGATTGTGCGGGTGGTACCTGGCCTGCTGGTGGCTTTGAGCCCGTGCAATCCACCCAGGTTGAACCCGGCCAGTGTGTTGTGTGGCAGCTGACCGCCACCAACGAAGGGGCAACCACTGCAGAAAATGTGGTGATCACTGATGAGACCACCGAGTTCACCACCTTCCAGGCGGCGGACGACGCGGTGCGCGCTTCTGACAGCGCCACCACAGCCAATACCGGCACTCTGCCGGTGGTGGAGTGGGAAATTGGCCAGCTGGTGTCGGGCGACAGTGCCCGTACCCAGTTCTGTGTCGAAGTGAACTAACGCTCCCCCAGGCATTGCCCTCCCCTTCGGGGGAGGGCTTTTCCAGGGCCGGTGCGCCGGGTCTGGAAAAGCCCCTGAGGCAAATAACAACGGGTACTGAACGCTTAATGAAATTGCTTGCCGCCCTTCGCATTGCTGTTGTCAGCATGCTGGTCTTGACCAGCGTGCTGCTACATGCTGCCACGGCGCCAGGCACAGCCTTGTTGAACCAGGCAGAAATGCGCTATTTCGATCCGCTGACAGAGCAGGTTGTTGTGGTGCGCTCCAATATTTCCCGGGTCATGGTTGGAGAAAGCCCCGCCTTTGAGGTGGACCAGGGCAAGACTCGTCAGGCCTCGGCGGGCCAGTCCGTCAGCATCGAACATACGCTCACCAATACCGGTAATGTGACCGACAGCTACACTCTGACCCTGGCTAACCTGGGTGGCGATGCGGGCGATCTGCAGGTGCTGAGGGTCTACCGCGACATCAATGGCAACGGGATCGCCGATCCTGGCGAGCCGGCTATCACGGAGATTACCTCCTTGCCGGCGGGACAGACTGTCAACCTGGTTATCAGTGGCACGGTGCCGGCATTCTTGCAGACCGGCGATGAAATCCGCTTGTCATTGCAGGGTCAGTCGCAGCTGGATAGCACTCTGATCGATACGGCATTGGATCGGATTGTGATTGGCGATGGCGCCGCTCTGGTACTCAGCAAGTCTTCCAGTCAGAGCTGTGATCTGCCGCAGCCAGAAGGCGCGATACTGGATTATCAGGTGTCGGTCACCAATGTGGGTAACACCGCGCCGGTAGAAAGAATGCTGCAGGTTTCCGGGCAACAGGAGCAGGGCGTACTGATCGAAGACTCCCTGCCGGGTAACGTCAGCCTGATGCCTGCGGCGATCAACAATATCGCGCCACTTCAGGCACAAGCTCTGGTGCACTTTGCCGGTGATGGGCAAGATGTCTGGCAGCGTTATGACGACTGGGATGGCAGCGGCACGGTAGATCGTCTGGGGCTGTTGATTCCGGCGTATCAGATTCGCAATAACCAGAGTGGTGGCTTTGCCTTCCAGGTGCAGATCAACAGCGGGCTGACCCAGGGCACCATGCTATTCAACCGCGCCTTTGTGGATCTGCAGGGCGACGGCCTGGCCGATGTGCAAAGTAACCGGGTCTGCCATCGCATTGCGGCCACCCTGTCACCGGGTATTACTTTCCAGCGCCCTTCGAATGCGGTCTTCCAGCAGAACCGTGCGCCTGTCCATAGTGAAGACAGCGATTTTGTCGATGCCGCCATTTATCCCCTGTTGCCGGAACAAAGCCAACGCATTCTGCTGGACGGGGTCTACCTGCGGCTCACGGCTTCCCAACTGAACCAGGTATTGGCCGATCAGGACTTTGTGCAGACCACCCCGGGTGGGGCGCGGCTGCTGCAAGTCTCGCTAACCTCCCGATTGACGGGTGATACCTTGCTCATGGCGGTCAAGGAGACCGGGGTTAACACCGGGGTATTCCGCAGTGTGTACCCGTTCTCTCTCAACGAGACGCGCTCCGGGGGCGGTGGTCTGTGCCCGGCAACGGCCAATGCAAACAATCTGGTGCAATATTCCGGCAGCACAACCCTGAACGAAGTGTTGGGCCTTGGCTGTGTGCTGCAGACGGGGCCGGAAGATCGCATCACCGCCACCTTCACCGTGCCGACCTTCGGTCCGGATGGCAGCGTGGTGAATGTGCAGACTGTCACGGCTCTGGCGGCAGTAGATCCGGCAGGAACGGTGTACGATTCCAGTAATGGTCGTCCTTTGCCGGATGCGGTGGTGACGCTGTTTCAGTCTCGCCAGCCCTTGGTTGATACCGGTGCCGCCAGCTGTGCCGCCTTGCCGGAAAATGCCTACGAGCGTGGGCTGCATCCTTTTACTGGCGAGATTCTGCCCAGGGAAAACACCAACACCACTGCCGCGGATAATACTCAGCAGCCAGGGCGTTATCAGTTCCCGCTGGCGACGCCGGGGCACTGTTATTATCTGGACGTGGTGCCCCCCCCGGGCTACACCTTTCCTTCCACTGTTTCACCGGATGCAGCAAAAACCTTTTTTGCCAATATCTCGGAAAGTTCCTACGGTCTCGGCGGCTATGACCCGGCTGCAGCACCGGTGGGTCGGGCAGCGGCACGAATGGCCAGCGTGGATAACCAGGGCGCGTTTCTGCTTGGGCTGGCTGATGTGTTTGTGGATATTCCCCTGGACCCGTCCGCTGCGACAGCCGCCGGGGTACTGGTGCTGGACAAACAGGTAGAAGCGGAGCGGGCGGGTGTGGGTGATGTGCTGGCCTACCGTATTGATATCACCAGCAACCATGACGGTGAGTTGTTCGCGGCCCGCATCGTTGATCGCCTTCCTTATGGGTTCCGTTATATCGAGGACAGTGCCTGGCTGGAAATCAACGATCAGCGCATCGAGATTCCCGCGCCTGCCAACAACGGCGGCAATCAACTGACCTTCCTGGTCCAGCAACAGACCGCCAGCGGGCCTCAGCCGTTGCCATTGCAGCCAGGCAGCACGGTGACCCTGCATTACGGCCTGCGCCTGTCAGCCGGCGCCGTGGATAGTGACGGCATCAACCGTGCCACGGCTCAGGCCAACAACGCTTCCGGGTTCACTTACTTCTCCAATCAGGGCGAAGCGAAAGTCCAGGTGCGTAGCGAAGGCGTACTCTCGGACCGGGCCATGGTGTTTGGCAAGGTCTACGTGGATAACGACTGTAACAATCTGCAGAACGACGGCGAATACCCGGTGGGCGGGGTGAAGCTGTATTTGTCTGACGGCTCCTGGGTGATCACCGATGAAAACGGGCAATACAGCCTCTATGGCCTGCGCCCGGGACTGCATACCATCAAGGTGGATCCGCTAACGTTGCCTGAAGGGCTGAAACTCAAGCCCATTGATAATCGCCATGCTGCAGATCCACAAAGCCGCTTCCTGGATCTGCGCCCGGGGGAATACCACCGTGCAGACTTCGCCGCCATGTGCCCGCCTGCGGACCAGCGTGACGCCATCGTCGAAAATCTGAAAGCCCGTAATGCGTCACTCTCCGGTGACTGGATGCTGGATGAGGCGGCCCGCTTCGATCCACTGCGCCAGAACAACGTGAATAACCGTCTGCGCCAGGCCGATGGCGGCGGCGATCTGGGCAGTGGTGTTTACACCCAAACCGGCGATGCCAACCTGGCGGAAGTCTGGGATCAGGTCAGCCGCAGCCAGCCGGCTACCGGCCTGGAGAGAAACATGGATCCGGTGGCCGACGCCCAGATGGGCGAGACCAAGGACATGGCAGCAAAAGTGACGCGCGAGCAGGGCGTCGCCGGTACCTGGTTATGGCCGCAGGACGGTATCAGTCGGGATGGTCGTTTGCAGGTGGTAGTGCGCGCCGGTGTGGAGCCGGAGCTGTACGTGAAAGGCAAGAAGGTGCCGCGCAGCCAATTGGGTGAGCAAGTGCTGAACCGTCGTGAAAAGGTCCAGGTGCTGAGCTGGTATGGTGTATCACTGGATGAGGGTGACAATCAGGTTGAAGTAAAAGCCCTGGACCCCTTCGGTAACGAACGGGTGCTTGCCAGTACCAAGATCCTGCGCCCGGAAGCGCCGCGCAGCCTGGAACTGGAACCGGCAGAAGATACCCTGGCGGCGGATGGCGGTCGTTCCACGCTGGCGATCAGGGTGCGAATGCTCGATGCCCGTGGTAACCCGGCGCGGGGCACCTATTTTGTCACTCTGGAACATGACAGGGGCGATTGGCTGGAAGAGGATCTGCAACCGGACAACCCTGGCCACCAGATACGGGTCAGCGACGGTGAAGGGATGATTCACCTGCGCAGCACCGAATACACCGGGCCGATCCGGCTACGAGCCCTGGTAGAAGACTTTGTCGCCACGGCGCGAGTCGAGCAGGTAGCGCCCATGCGGCCTCTGGTCGCCACCGGCTATGTGCAATTGAGTCAGGGCTTTGGTGGAAATCTGCGTGATAACGGCAATGCGCCTACCGACATCGGCGATTCACTGCCTGAAGAAGGTCTGGATGCTAACGGTGCCGTCTTCCTCAAAGGGGCGGTGCGCGGTGGTGCTCACCTGACGCTCGCCTACGATACGGATAATGATTTGGACGATGATGAAGAAATTCGCCGCGACCTGAATCCGTCAGACTCCTATCCCATCGCCGGCGATGCCTCGGTGCGCGGTTATGATGCCCGCAGCCGCAGCAAACTCTACGCCAAGCTGGAAAAAGATCGCAGCAGTCTGTTGTGGGGCGACTACCTGACCGACCCCAATTACGACTTCCAGGATCTTGGTCGGGTGCAACGCACCCTCACCGGTCTGAACGCCATTTATGAAAATGATCGAGCCCGCTTCCAGGTGTTCGGCGCCCGGCCGGAATACGAACAAGTCAGCGAGGAAATTCCCGGTAACGGTACCGCCTTGCTGTTCACCCTGGCCAATCGTCCGGCTCGCGACAGCGAAACCCTGGAGCTGATTGTCCGCGATCGCGGCAATCCGGGGCTGGTGATTTCCACTCAGCCACTGACCCGTTACGTGGATTACTCGGTGAATTACTTCACTGGCGATATCCGTTTTCATGACGTCATTCCCACCGTGGATGAAAACCTGAATCCGGTATTCATCCGTGCCAGCTATAACGTGGAAGCCTCTGATGCCGAGGAATACAACGTGCTCGGCGCCCGCTTCCGCTACCAACTCAATGACAAGCTGACTGTCAGCGCCAGCCGCACCCGCGACGAGCATGAAAGCGAAGGCTTCGACCTGAGTAGCGTGGCTGCGGAGTACGCCCTCACCGATCAGAACAGTATTTATGCGTCGTCAGCCACCATGGAAAACAATGATGACGATAGCGAAGGGGGGGCGATCAGCCTGGGCAGCCAATGGCGCTGGCAGGATGGCTCCAGCACCGATCTTCGCTGGGCCCGGGCGGAAGAGGGTTTCCGTAATCCGGCGGCGGGCATTGCTGAATCCCGGGAAGAAATGCGTCTGGATCACGAGCAGGTGCTGTCGCGCAGTCTGTCCGCCCAGGTGGAAGCCGTGCATTCCCAGTCCCTGGAAAACGACGACGCGCAAAGTAGCCTGGGTCTGATCGGCAAGAAACAGATCGGTGCCACCCAGTTACGTGCCGGGGCCCGGGGCATCGAGCAGAAAGATGACCAAGGGGAAGACCGCTTCGCAACCTGGGTTCTGGGTGCCAGCCAGGGGACGCGCCTGTTCGGCAAGCCGTTGACCGTGGGCTCGGAATACGAGCAGGCCTTCAATGACCGTGATCGACGCCGTATTGCCGCCGATGCGGACCTGGGTATTACTGACAAGACCAGCCTCTACAGCCGCTATGAGCTGATCAACAGTCTCAGTGGTGTCAATCTGCTGAACAACGAGGTGGAGACCCGCCAGTTCACCTTTGGCGTCCGTTCCGCGCTCAGCCGCAGCACCGATGTATTTTCCGAGTACCGCCTGCGCGGTGCCCAGGATGGTCGTGATGTGGCGGCAGCCAACGGGGTACGTTCGCACTTCGAAATCGAACCGGGCCTGACTTTCAGCCCGTCGGCGGAATGGATTGAAACCCTGGAGGGTAATGCCAGTCAGGATTCCACTGCCCTGTCGCTGGCGGCAGAAGACAAACGTAACCCTAATCGCCGCACTCTGGGCCGGGTGGAAACCCGCTTCGGCGATGAGCGCACCTACTACGGCTTCAGTGCTGCCAACATCTGGCGCGTCAATCTGGACTGGTCTGCCGTGGTACGTGACGACCTGCGGCTGCAATACTTCGATGGCCAGCCCAAGCAGGGCGACAATATCGTCACCCTGGGCATGGCTCGCCGCCCGCGTCTGGACAACCGCCACCACATGCTGTTCATGTACAAATGGAAAACCCAGTGGGGCGGCGACGCCGCCAGTGATCGGCGCGTACACATCCTCTCCAACCACCATAATTTTCAGCCCCACGACGACTGGATTTTCTCCGGCCGCATTGGCGCCAAGTGGCAACAGACTGAGCTGGGAAATCTGGATGTGGATACCGATGCCTATGTGGCCGATGGACGTATTATCTGGGACATTTCTCGTCGTTTTGATCTGGATCTGCATGGCGGCGCGCTGACCACTGAAGGAGTCAGCGAACGCCGCTACAGCTTTGGCGTTGGCGTCAACGCCCTGGTGCGCCGCAATCTGCGTATGGGCGTTGGCTACAATTTCTCCGGTTTCCGCGATGATGACCTGGATCCGGAAGGCTATAACGTGGAAGGCCTGTATATCGGCCTGGAATACAAGTTTGATGAAGATGATCTGGGCTGGCTGGGAAGCAAGGCTGCCGGCCAGCGCAGTTATATGGGAGACGCGCGATGAACCGTTTGGTCATGGCGGCATACATGATGCTGGCGGCAGGTTTGTCTGGCTGTGTCAGTACTGAAGCACTGTATGCCGAGTACGAAGAAGTGTGTCCGGTAAAAGCTTCCGTGACTAACACCGGCATGGTAATGGTCACGGCGCTGGCGGCCCAGTCGAAAGGCCAGCTCTGGGAGCCGGCGTTGTATTTCGGTTTTGATGATTACGGTCTGATTGAGGATGAAGTGAAGCGTCTCGACCGCAATCTTGTCATTCTGAAGCAGTATCCGGCGTTGCAGATCAGTATTCAGGCCTTTACCGACCAGTTGGGCAGTAAGGACTACAACCGCGCTCTGGCCGAAAAACGCATGGACCAGGTCAGTGATTACCTGCAAGAAAATGGCCTGGATCGCTCGCGGATCAAAAAGGCGCCGCTGGGTAAAGAACTGCCGATCCTGCCCAGCGATAGCGAGCAGGATCGCATCGTCAACCGTCGGGTGGAGTTGATGCCGCTGGATGCACAAGGCCGTCCGCTGGTGTTGAGAGTGGATTTCCAGGGCAGCGGTGGCGACAGCTTCGTGGCACCCGAGCCGGTGAGGTAACGGGATGAATGTGACGCGCAAATCTCTGGGTATAACGTTGCTATTGTTGACTGCCGTGGCAGTCAAGGCGGCGGCGCCGGCGGCGGGAACGGTCATCAAGAACCAGGCATCGGCCAGTTACCGGGCCTGTCTGGATGATGACTGTTCTGCTCTGGCCGAGACCCAGCGTGTCACCTCCAACCTGGTGGAAACCCTGATACAGGCGGTGCCCGGCATCGAGCTGGTCAGTGCGCAAAGCAAGCCATCCCTGCCAGGGGGGGTAGTTTACTTCCCTCATACCCTGACCAATACCGGTAATGGCCGGGATCGATACCAGCTCTGTCTGGGCAGCATCGATGCGGATATCGCTGCCTGGTCTGTATTCCCGGATGCCAATGGCGATGGTCAGCCGGACAGCGGAGCCCCCCTGTTTACCCACACCGATGCCGATGGCTGCTGGGATGCCCTGACCCCGGACCTGCTGGCCGGTGACAGCTACGGGCTGGTCATTGAAGCTGAAGTGAACGGTGCCGCCATTAGCGGCCAGTCCCTGTCGCTGGATGTCACTGCCGTCAGCAACAGCAATGCCACGCTGACGGCAGCCAATACCGACACCATCAACCTGATCGAGGGGCCGGTGCTGGAAGTGGTCAAATCCCTGAGTGTTCGCCAGGGGCGCTCGCCCTCGGGGCCGGTCACAGTGGCCCTGGCTTATCGCAACCCGTCCGATCAGGTTGCTACGCAGGTGGAAATCGAGGATCTGCTGCCGCAGATTTCCGTGGATGGTGTGAATGCGGGCATGACCTATGTGCCGGGCTCTGCGCAGTGGACCGTTACTGGCGCCACCGTGCTCACCGATGACGGCGACGATGGCAGCCAGGGTGGCGCCCCGGACCTGATCGACTACTGCGCCTACGACACCGGTGCGGCAAACAGCGACTGCCATGACCGGGTTCGTGCTGTCATTGCCCAGCTGCCCCCGGGGGCCGTAGGCACCCTGACCTTCGACGTCAATATTGATGCCGGATTGGTCGCCGGCGACCGGGTGCGTAACCTGGCAACGCTGAATTATCAGAACGGTGGCGGCAGTAACGCCTTTGGGCCGTTTGATAGCAACACCGTGGATTACCGGATTATCGAGCGTGCCCTGCTGCCCGCCGTCGTGGCCAACAACAGTGAGTCAGACAGCCAGACCGGTGAGGATGACAGCAGCAACACCGGTAACCGGGTAGAGCTGGCCAGCCTGGGGCAGGGCGGGGTGGCCTCGTTCAGCAACGTGATCTGGAACCGGGGCGATGGCGAAGACACTTTCGATGTTCTGGTGGAACCGGCGGCGGATCGACTTGGCGCGCCTCTGGCTGCCCCCTTCCCGGCGGGTACCGTATTCCAGTTGTACAAAAGCGATGGCGGTACGCCATTGGTGGATACCGATGGCAATGGTGTCGCCGACACCGGGGCGATCCCGCTGCCGGATGCCGGTGGCCAGTGTCCGCCCCGTTTTTTGACCGACAATATCAATATGACGTGCGGAGTGCGGGTGGTGCTGCAGGCCACTCTGCCTCCGGATGCCCTGGGCGGGCCCTTCGAGGTGACCAAGGTGGCGCGTTCAATCACCGATCCTCAGGTGAGCAACGCGGTGAGCGATATCCTGATCAGCATTCTCGCCAACAGCGTGGATCTGACCAATGATGTGCCGGTGAATGGCAGTGCCCCTGGTGAAGGGGCGGGCCCGGAGGCTGCCCCGGTACAGACAGTTAATGTGGCCCCTGGGGAGCAGGCCATGCTGCAGCTGGTAATCAATAACACCGGCGCGCGGCAGGACTCCTATGCACTGGCGGTCAGTGATACGGATTTTGCTCCCGGGCAGTTACCCGCAGGTTGGCAGGTGAGTTTTTATCGCGACGGTGGCAGCGGCGATTGCAGCTCACTGGGCGCGGTGCTTAACAATACCGGGCTGATCCCTGCCGGCGACAATCGTCGGATCTGTGCCCGGGTAACGGCACCGGCAAACGCACAGGGGGGCGATACCCTAAATCTGTATTTCCGCGCCTTGTCGCCGACCAGCGGCGCCAGCGATATCAAGCTGGATGCGGTGGCCGTGGTGGCTGGCCCCGCCCTGGCCCTGACCCCGGATCAGGTGGGGCAGGTAGAGCCGGGTAGCTCGGTGGTCTATACCCATCAATTGGCCAACACCGGCAATGTGCCGCTCAGCGATGTGCTGCTTTCGGGCACCCCGGATGCGGCGTCCGACAATGGCTGGTCCGTAGTGCTCTATGAAGACACTAATGGCGATGGGGTCTGGGACCCGACAGATACCGTCATCAGTGAGGGTGTGGCCCTGCAGACGGCTGGCGCCGATGGCATTCTGGATGTGGGTGAAAGTCTGGCTGTTTTTGCCAAGGTGTTTGCGCCCGCGTCGGTGGCCTACGGCATCACCAATGTGAAAACGCTCACCGTTAACGCTGATGGGGCCAGCCAAAGTGTTACCGATTCCGCCACAGACACCACCACAACCAACAATACCGACGTGGCAATCACCAAGGAACAGGCTCTGGACTCGGACTGCGATGGTATTCCCGATGGTCCGGGCGCTTGCAGCGGCGACAACTGTTTTGTTTTCACTCGCTTCGAAGTGACTCCCGGGGAACAGTGCGTCATCTATCGCCTGACAGCCACCAATACTGGTGCTGAGCCCATGTACCAGGTCACCATTAATGACCGCACCCAGCCATTTACCAGTATGTTGGCGGTAGCAACCGACTGCGAGTCACCGACGGGGGGCTGTAGTGTTACTGAACCATCTGATGCAGGCACTGGCGATGTGTCTGCCGATGTGGGGCTGTTGGGTTCCGGCGAAGCCGCTGTGCTTATCTTTGGGCTGAGGGTGGAATGAGTATGACAAATAGAGCGCCCTTCCATCTTGGCACCTTGTTGTCCGGTGTGCCGTGTGAAAAGTTAATTGTGTTGCTGATGCTGATTTTTTTCAGTCATCAAGCCTGGGCCGTGAGCATACCCTTGAGTGGAACGAGAAATATTGTATCCGGTCAGGATTGTGGGTTGGCCACCTATCGTTTCGGTACCAATACAACCTATGAGGGGCAATCTCTGGACCTCCTCGTAGAGGTGCTGGACGAAGACAATGAGCATTCGCCGACTAATGGGAGGCCAAGCTGTGTCGGTGTTGGTAATCAGGTTCTCGAAGTCTATATCAATGACCAGGACATTGGCGACAACGCTGCCTATGTGGATATGCGATTGACGCTAGTGCAGGCAGGGACCACAAGCCCAGTGCAGGTCGATCGTTTTATCGTTACGGGCTTTGATCTGGACTCATCCTCAGGTACTGCCACAGATGATCTGTATTTCAATACCGGAGCTGCGACACAGTCCTATGTGTCGGAAAATTCAC